>Ga0115553_1002605_pt1 | contig 10883 bp, 9 predicted proteins | sample COGITO_mtgs_1103_2_FD_87284 | JGI IMG/M metagenome (GOLD analysis project Ga0115553, IMG submission 87284) | Pelagic marine microbial communities from North Sea - COGITO_mtgs_110331 | ecosystem: Environmental > Aquatic > Marine > Epipelagic | place: Germany:Helgoland, sampling site Kabeltonne... | reverse complement strand
CTACCTTTTTCGCTGGAGCTTTTTTAGCTACTACCTTTTTCGCTGGAGCTTTTTTAGCTACTACCTTTTTCGCTGGAGCTTTTTTAGCTACTACCTTTTTCGCTGGAGCTTTTTTTACCGTCTTAGATTTTTTTTCAACCATGTAGGAATTTATAAATTTTTAGGGTGGAGAAAATATCAGATACTGAAGAAATTAGCTAGCTATTTTTCAATTTATTTAATACTTCTGCATAGCCATTACCGGTTAGTCTTGGCCCAAAGGTCTCAACAACCTTAGAAGATGCATAGTTTGCAAATTCAGCACACGTGCTAATGCTATTTCCCTGAAGATAGGCATGCATAAATGATCCAGCAAACATATCTCCAGCTCCATTGGTATCTATTGGAGTAATTTTCTCTGCAGGAGCAAGTTGTTCACCACCATTTTCTATAACAACACTTCCTTCTGCTCCTTTAGTAATAGCAGTCATATATAATTTATTTTTATAAAAAGTTACGGCTTCTTCTAGGGTTTCTTTCCCAGAGAAGGCAATAGCTTCATCATCATTACAAAAAACCATATCTAGTCCATAAGATTCTATTAGATCAAATTTATCTTTAAAGCCATGAACGATTCCTGAATCCGATAGTGATAAAGCTTTTTTTACATCCTTGTCCTTAAGGTGTTCAAGGACAGAAATAACAGCATTAAAGTTATCGTCACTCGTTACCATATAGCCTTCAATATAAAAAATCTTTGAATTTTCAACTACATCAAAATCTATATCTGATTTACCAAGAAACGCACTCACGCCAAGCATGCTACTCATTGTTCTTTTTGCATCAGGAGTTACTAATATTAAACATTTACCAGTAGGCTCTTCTGTATTTTCAGAGCTAACTCCAATATGCTTTACGCCTGCTGATCTAAGGCTTTCAAGATAATTTCTTCCATCCTCATCATCGGAAACTCTACAAACATGATGACAGTGTGATCCATAGTTTGCTGCAGCAACCAATGAATTTGTAGCAGATCCACCACAGTCAGAAATAGATTCCGCTCCCATCTCAATGAGTTTATTAATAATAGGTGCCTGTTCCTCAGCAGATGCAAGGGTCATAGAGTCAGCCTCAAGACCAACGCTTGATAAAAACTCATGGCTAACCATGTATTGTGTATCTACTAAAGCATTGCCAAGGGCGCTGATATCATATTTCATTATGTATTCCTTTTTTTATAATTTGCTTGACTACATCAAGCGTTTTATTAATTTCATTATCTTGATGCATTGCGGATATGAAGCCTGCCTCATATTTAGATGGCGCAAAGTAAATACCATTCCTAATACATGAATTTAAAAAATTAGAAAATAGCATGTCATCTGATTTAGAAACATCATTAATATTTTGAGGGAGCTTATCAGAAAAGAAGAAGCCAAACATGCCACCAATTTTATTAACAGAAAAGGGGATACCTGACTCTGCCATTATTGATTTCATTCCATCTAATAGCATTGATGCATTATCTTCTAATTTTTGAAACGGATTTTTATTTATGAGAAGTTCTAATAAAGCACCTCCTCCGGCCATCGCAAGTGGATTTCCTGATAGTGTGCCAGCCTGATATACGGGCCCAGAAGGAGCCAGATAATTCATGATTTCTTCTTTGCCGCCAAAGGCGCCGACTGGAAGACCCCCACCAATCACTTTACCAAGAGCAGTCAAATCTGGTTTAATTTTATAAATTTCTTGAGCACCTCCAAGTGCAACTCTAAACCCACTCATTACCTCATCAAATATTAAAACAGAGTTGTTTGATGATGTTGCCTCTCTCAATGTTTTTAAGAAGTCTGCTTGAGCTGGAACAAATCCCATATTGCCAGCTATTGGCTCAACAATAACAGCTGCAAGATCATCTTTTATCTCATTAAAGATATTTAAAAATTGCTCTTTATTATTGTATTCACAACTAAAGGTATATTTTGCTAGATCCTCAGGCACCCCAGGAGAATCAGGTAGACCAAAGGTTGCAACGCCTGAACCAGCCTTAATTAAAAGTGAGTCAACATGTCCATGATAACAACCATCAAATTTAATTATTTTATTTCTTCCTGTAAATCCTCTTGCGAGCCTTATGGTTGTCATAGTGGCCTCAGTACCTGAATTAACCATTCTTATTTTTTCAATGGAGGGCAGACACTGCTTAATTAACTTTGCTACATTTGATTCTAGACTAGTAGGAGCACCATAACTGGTTCCTAATTCAACTTGAGTTTTTATAGCCTTAACTATTTCAGGGTGAGAGTGACCCATAATCATTGGCCCCCAGGAACCAATATAATCTATGTATTCATTGCCATCAGCATCATAAAGATATGCACCAGAAGCTTTCTCAAAAAATATAGGATTGCCATTAATATTTTTGAAGGCCCGCACAGGAGAATTAACACCTCCTGGCATAAGTGTTTTGGCCTCTTCAAATAAGGCTATAGATTTCTCAATTTTATTATGTGTCAAAGGCAATTCCTTAAATTTGTTTTTCGATATGATATCAATTTAATTGAAGCTATGTATTTAATCGGTTTGAAAAATTATTTACATCATCCCAGTTTGTAAATTCATATGTATTTTTAATATCAGTAGGCCCTTTTGTTATCCACATTATTAAACGAATCATATGCTTATCAATAAAGCCGTACTTTGGATAATCAATCTTGCCAGCAAATACAGCTAATCTTTTTGGCTTCCATGTCGATAAATTTAAGAATTTTTGCATGTAGGGATTGGTTTCAGGTGTATTTTTTTCAGGTTTTCTTGCTACAACATTTACAGAAAAGAAGGCGCTATCTTTGTTTTCAAGAAGTGAAGAATTTTCCTCAATAAACTTATAAAGCTCAGGTTTGTGCTTTCCATATCGTATGCTTGCACCAATAATAATTTTATCAAATTGAGTTAAATCATGCTCCTTTGCTTTAGATATATGCACAATTTTTGAAGTATCATCGACATGAAGATTTGAAAGAATTCTTTTACAAATTTCTAGGGTTTGACCATCAGTTGTTGAGTAGATTATTAGTGCAGATTTCATATATATATTTTATATTGTTGTTCATTAAATTTCATGACCAACTCCAAATATAGTATATTTAAAAAATGATTAGATATTTATTTATTACAGCCTTATTTATAAGCAACTTTTCATATGCAAATTCTATAGCTTATGAATGTTCAAAAATAAGTTCAGATAAAGAGCGCCTTAGTTGCTATGACGAAATATTCAAAGAAGTTGACCAGGTAATACCTAATAGCGCTGAAGAGAAAATTGCTGTGGCTAAAACAGCCGAGAAAAAAACTGAGATTAATGAACCAAAAGTAAATAAAAAAATATCGAAGAATGATGATAATTTTGGACTTTCCTACCAACAGATAAAGAAAGCTCAAAAAATAGAAGATAGCGAGGCAATTCGCTCAAGAATAATTAGAGTTACTAAGCAAGTAAGCAGAAAAATTACCTTTAGACTTGAAAATGGACAGGTTTGGAAATCTGAATCAGCCCTTGGAGCAAATAAGGCAGCTCAGTTTAAAAAAGGTACCGACGTTGAGCTAGTAAAATCAAGAATGGGTGGCTACTCGATGGTTAATGCAAAAACAAATTCAAGAATAAAGATTAAAAGAGTAAAGTAGAAATGGAAGATTCTCATAAAAGGTCAATTGAGCTGACTGATTCAGCATCCTCAAGAATTATTAGTGTCTTAAAGACAGGTGAAAGCTCTAAATTCAGAGTTTTTGTTACTGGAGGAGGTTGTTCTGGCTTTCAGTATGGGTTCAAGTTTGATGATGATGAGGCATTCGATGATGATGTCATAGAATTTAATGAATTTTCGCTTTTAGTAGACTCTATGTCATATCCATACTTATATGGATCAACACTCGATTTCGTAGAAGACCTCTCTGGTGCTAAGTTTGTTATTAAAAATCCAAATGCTAAAACCACCTGTGGATGTGGAGAGTCTTTTACAGTTTAGATTGAGTAATAGACCCAAGTAGGCCTCTTATATTTTTTTCAGATGATTGAACTTTTAGAGTTTCATTGTTAATTCTTTTATATCCCATCCATGCAAAGGCCATTGATTCAATAGCAAAGATGTCATAACCAAGATCACTAGAGATTTTTATATTCTTGTTAGCTATTTCCGATATTCTTTTTATAAGATATTTATTATTTGCGCCACCGCCACAAATTATAATCTCACTATTCTCATGACCATTTTTAACAATTGATTTAATTATTGATTGTGCTGAAAATTCCACTAAGGTGCAGAGCACATCCTCAGGCTTTTTCTTTAAAAACCTTTTAGATAACATCTTTATATTGAAAACTTCTTTACCAGTTGATTTTGGGTATCTTTTTTTAAAAAAACTATTTGTTAGCAATTGTTTTAATTCAATATTATCGACCTTGCCTTTAGCGGCAATTTTTCCACCCTTATCAAAAGCAACTCCAAGAAAGTCATTACAATAAGCATCTAAAAGCGCATTTCCAGGACCAACGTCAGTTCCCCATATATCTTTCTTATTTTTAATATATGAATAATTAGCTATCCCGCCAATATTAAGAACTACTCTTGGGCTTTTCGGATTGAAGAATAATTGATTATGAAATTCTGGAACCAGGGGAGCACCTTCTCCACCTAATGCTATATGCATATTTCTAAAATCGCTAACAACTAGCATTCCTGTTTCTTTGGCAACAATGTTGGGGTCACCAATTTGCATAGAAAAGGGGTTTTTCTTATTTATTTCATGCCTTATTGTCTGACCCGATATCGCAACAGACGCTATTGAAGATTTTTTAGTACGGCTTAATTTAATTGCCTCATTGAGAGCCATTGAAAAAAAATATCCTAACTCTTTATTTAGGGCGCCCAAATCAGAAAGGGAGCTTTCATTTGTTTCAATAAGATTTTTTATTTTTAACCTAAGCGACTTAGGGAATTTTTTTGAATGAAAATATTCAAGAGTTATTTTTTTACCAACTTTTATTAATGAGACATCGACAGCATCATGACTTGTTCCAGTCATTGCGCCTATGAAGATATTTTTACTCATTATTTTTTGGAGAAAGCTTATTGAATTCCTCCATTGATTTTTTATTATTATTCAATAGTGTATCAAAACTTAGTTTTAAATTTTGTGGAACTGGTTCTGCTGATGGCAACTTAACTTTAATAGGATCTATTCTTTTATTTCCAATCTTAAATTCATAATGGAGATGAGGGCCAGTAGCAAGACCAGAACTTCCTACGAAACCAATTGTTTCCCCTTGAAGAACTTTCTTTCCTTTCTTTAGGCCTTTGCTGAAGTTTTCTAGATGACAATACCTGGTTGAGTATTCATTAGAGTGCTTAATAACTATCTCTTTGCCACAGCCATTTCTTTGACCAACAAAGGAGACAACTCCATCACCAGTCGTCCTTATTGGTGAGCCTCTTTTAGCGGCATAATCTACACCATTGTGGGCCCTTATTTTATGAAGCACAGGATGCATTCTATTAGGATTAAAGTGTGAGCTAATGTACGCAAAATCTAAAGGAGCTCTCAAAAAGGCCTTTTGCATATTATTTCCTTCTTCATCAAAGTATTCCTTCTTGCTTTTAGAGGTAAAAAATCTATTTGCATAATAGGTTTTGCCCTTGTTAATAAATTTAGCAAGGACTATGTCTCCATTTTTAACTTTCTCGCCTTCACTATATGGAGTTTCATAAATCACATGGAATTCATCACCCTCTCTAATATCAAATACAAAGTCAACATCCCACCCATATATGTACGCAAAATCCATAATAATTGCTTCAGGAATATCTGCATCGAGAGCAGCCTCATAAAATGAGGACTGAATAATTCCTCCTTTATAAGACTCTACTAACTCAATACTTTTAGTAATATTTTTAAATACTATTTCTGGATTTAGGCTAATTAAAATTGAGTTAATTCTATCTTTTATAATCTCAATGCTAGTCAAATTCTCACCGGAGTATTCAAAGCGCATTTTTTCTCCTGGCTTGATATTTGCAACAATGTTTTTAGAGTCTAATCTAAAAATTTTATATGCTGTATTCAAAGGAACGCCAAAGTTTTCAAAGATGATTGACAGATTCTCACCATCCTCAACCTCGTGGATTTGATATGTCTTTGTCTGTTCAAGCTCTTTAGAAAATTTTTCATTAAATTCTATTTCTTCGATAGGAAGAGCCTCAGAAGTTTCAATATCTACGTAAAGCATTAATATTAATAATATAGATAAAGCAAAAGAAATGAGAATTGCTCTTGCTGGAACTTTCTTAAAACCTATCATTGTTTCTGCCTATTATTTAAGAGTTTGGGGTAAAACTTCTTACTTATTAATTTCATAGCCATTATTTTAATCTTATAGCACTAAGTATCAACTTACCGATTCTATTCATGACCTAAAAACATTATGATAGGTATATGAGTGAAGCACTTAAACTAATTAAAAGAGGCACTGATGAGATTCTTACAGAAGCTGATCTAAAAAATAAGCTAGATTCTGGAAAGCAGTTGATCATTAAGGCGGGCTTTGATCCAACGGCGCCCGACCTTCATCTTGGGCATACTGTGCTATTAAATAAACTCAGACATTTCCAGGATCTTGGACATAAAGTTATCTTTCTGATTGGTGACTTTACTGGCCAGATTGGAGATCCATCTGGAAAAAATAAAACAAGACCTACACTTACTTCAGAAGAACTGCTTGCAAATGCTAAAACATACGAGAAGCAGGTATTCAAAATTCTTATAAAGGATTTAACAGAAGTTAAATTTAATTCTGAGTGGTGTAATAAACTTGGTGCAGATGGCTTAATTGGTTTGGCATCTAAATATAATGTTGCAAGAATGCTGGAGCGTGATGATTTTAATAAGAGATATAGCGCCAACCAAAGCATAGCAATTCACGAATTTTTATATCCTCTTGTTCAAGGTTATGATTCGGTTGCATTAAAGGCAGACGTTGAGTGTGGGGGAACAGACCAAAAATTTAACTTGCTCGTTGGAAGAGAGCTACAAAGATCTTATGATCAAGAGCCACAAGTTGTTCTCACTGTTCCTATTCTAGAGGGTCTAGATGGCACAAATAAAATGTCAAAATCTCTTAACAATTTTATAGCAATAGACGAAGAGCCAAACGATATGTTTGGAAAAGTTATGTCTATATCGGATGAGTTGATGTGGAGATGGTTTGAGTTGCTAAGTTTTATCCCAGAAAAAGAAATAGAAAATCTTAAAGCTAAGATGGCTGAAGGTACTAATCCACGAGATATAAAGTTCCTTCTAGCAGAAGAACTAGTAGACAGGTTCCATTCAGAAGGAGAGGGCAAGGTTTGCAAAGAAGCCTTTCTGCAGAGATTTCAAAAAGGACAAATACCAGATGATATTTCTTCAAGATCTATTGAGGTTGGAATTAATGGAATGCCTTTAGCAAATCTTCTTAAGGCCTGTGAAATGACTGCAAGCACTTCTGAGGCTATGAGGCTTATCAAGCAAGGAGGGGTCAAAATTGACTCCATAAAAGTAGAAGACCCTAAGCTTGTTGTGATGCAAGGACAGGAATCTATTTATCAAGTTGGCAAAAGAAAATTTTTAAAAATCAAAACATAATGAAAACTAAATTAGTTCAAATCTTTCTACTTCTATTTATTGTTGCTTGTAATCAAGACAGCCCTAATATCAAGCAAATCAGTAATATGCAGTATTTTATAGACAATGAAATTCAAGAAGGCATTTACTCTGTTGAGCCAGGCCTTCAATATTCAATTATTCAAAGCGGAGATCAAAGTACAGAATCGCCTTTGCTAGAAGATACCATTACTGCTCATTTTCATGGAACCTTAACCGATGGCTCAGTTTTCTGGAGTTCAATAGAAATGGGTGAGCCATTAACAGTTCAGTTATCAGGATTGATTGTTGGATGCCAAAAAATAATCTCTATGATGAAAACAGGCGATGAATGGAGAGTTTACATAGACCCAAGTATGGCATATGGGGACGAGGGTAGGCCTGGCATACCTTCTAATTCAATACTAATATTTGATATCGAACTACTTGATATTCAAAAAAGCTAATCGTTATTTATAACTGACAAGGCATACCCATAAACCTCAGCTACCTGATTTATAATTTTGTCTTTTGGTGTTCCTGCTCCATGTCCAGCTCTTCCTTCTACTCTAATTAGTATTGGGTTATCACAACCTTGATATTCTTGTAATTTCGCTGCAAATTTAAATGAATGAGATGGGACTACTCTATCGTCTCGCTTAGCAGTTGTTATCAATGTGGTTGGGTAGCACTCACCCTTAACAATATTATGTAAAGGCGAATATGCTAATAAATTTTCAAATTCATCCTTCTTATCAGGTGATCCATAGTCACTTTCCCATGCCCAGCCGATAGTAAACTTATGAAACCTAAGCATATCTAAAACACCAACCTGAGGTATAGCGACCTCAAATAAATTAGGATTCTGTAACATTGTAGCGGCAACTAGCAGGCCACCATTTGAGCCACCTTGAATAGCAGTTGAGGATGGCGAGCCAATTTCTCGTTCATGCAAAAATTTAGCTGAATACGCAAAATCATCAAAAACATTTTGTTTGTTAAAAAGTCTTCCGGCATCATGCCATTCATCCCCATATTCTCCACCACCTCTTAGATTAACAACAGCAACGACCCCACCCTGATTCATCCATGAGAGATAGCTTTTACTGAAACCAGGCAACCTTGAGATATTAAATCCACCATAGCCATATAAAAGTATTGGTGTATCACTATCTATCTTTAAAGATTTCTTATAACTAATATGAATGGGTATTTTTGTTCCATCCTTGGATGGAAAGAATTCAAAGTCAGATTGATAGAGGCTTGCATCATGCCCCTTAAGATCTTCTTTCCAGAAAAGTTCTTGTGACATATTTGTGAGATCAATCTTATATATTTCTCTCGGCGAGACAAAGTTTGTGAAAGAAAAATAAGATACTTTATCTTCAATTCCGCCACCAAATCCTCTAATTGTTCCTTTTCTATCTGTTTTCAACTTATTTTTATATTTTCCATCGAGTCCAAAAAAGTGGATTTCAGTAAAGGTATCAACTAAATAAGATACAACTATAAAGCTATTTAAAATATTTACACTTCCAATAGAGTTTCTGGTTTCACTAATAACTTCATTCCACACAAAGGAACCATTTTTTATAGACAGTGAAACTATTTTTCCATTTTTGGCATTTTCAGTTGAATAAAACCAAAAAGTATCATCCTTGTTTGCTATAAAACTATAAGCACCAATCAACTCATCAATTAGAGGAATAAATTCCTTATCAGGTTCTACCTGAACATAAAGCCTGTTTCTTTCATCCGTCCCTTCTCCAATTGAAAGAAACTTTACTTTTGAATCTTTTACAATACTTAAGCCCCAACTCCATCTTGGCTTATCAGGATTTTCATAAATTATTACATCCTCTTTTTGATCAGTTCCAATTCTATGGAACATTAATTTTGGAGCAGAGTTAATATCTTTTAAGAGTTCCTCTGTTGGCTCATCATATTTTTGATAATAAAACCCAGATCCATCATTTTCCCATGATGCGCCTGAAAATTTTGCCCATTCAATTTTGTCGTTAAGAATTTCTCCAGATTGAATGTCTAATACTCTCCAGGTTCTCCAATCAGAGCCACCATCTGATAATGAATATGCCAGTAAAGATGCGTCATTACTTACGCTTGTACTTGCAAGAGAGACAGTGCCATCAGCAGAAAATTTATTTGGATCCAGCAAAACTCTTTCTTGGCAATCTTGGCAATCTTTAATCATTAATTTACTTTGCTGCAAAGAGCCATCATTGAAGTAGTAGAAAGTTTTTTTATTCACCTCATAGGGCATACTTAGTGAGTCAGCATCCCAAATTTTTTCTAAATTTTTTGCAATCGAAGTTTTAAATTTATTCTTCTTTATAAATTTTTGTGTGAAGTTATTTTGTTGCTCAACCCATTCTTGTGACTCGTCACTAGTGAATTCTTCCATCCATCTATAATCATCTTCAATCAGATAGCCATGAACTTCTTCACTAAATGGTATTTTTTTTGAATCAGGATATACAAATTCTTCTTGTTGATTTGAGCAGCTAATCAAAAAAGATATAGCTAGTATGTATATATATTTATTGTGCATAAAAATCATAATACTTTACAATTGCACCATGAATCAATTTAATCAAGCTTGGAATTTTTATTTAAGAAATTGGAAATTTTTTATTATGCTTTCTGCACCAGTTATGATGTTAGAAGTAGCAATGGCTTCAATGATAATGCCCATTCAAGGAGCAACTCAGCCTGAAGACATTCTTGATTTCTTTAACGAAAATTTAGTCTTCTTAGGGCCTATTAGTTTACTGGGAATGGTCTTAAGCATGGCATTTATGGGAGCCCTATTTGTTGCCTATGCATCTATTGATTCTAAAAAAGAAGTAGAGCCATTGGGTGCATTATTTGCAGGAATAAGAAAGTTCTTCCCGCTTCTTGGTGCATACTTTCTAGCTTCTATTGGTGTTTTTTTTGGAATTCTATTGCTAATATTGCCAGCATTTTATGTAGCTGGGCGTCTCTGTCTTTTTCCAGCATTCATCATGCTTGAAAATAAAGGTGTCATAGATTCTTTAAAAATTTCATGGGAAAAAACAGATGAACATGGATCTATTCTCTTTGGACTTACAATCGCATTTTTTGCTTTAACTATGATCTTTGCATCTATCGCCCAAGCTTTAATAGCCCCTGGCTTAACTCAGTTAATAGTTCTAGGAATTATTGAATATGTAATAGTTATACCTTGGGGT
>Ga0115553_1002603_pt1 | contig 10884 bp, 10 predicted proteins | sample COGITO_mtgs_1103_2_FD_87284 | JGI IMG/M metagenome (GOLD analysis project Ga0115553, IMG submission 87284) | Pelagic marine microbial communities from North Sea - COGITO_mtgs_110331 | ecosystem: Environmental > Aquatic > Marine > Epipelagic | place: Germany:Helgoland, sampling site Kabeltonne... | reverse complement strand
ATCTAACAATGCTACAATATCTTCATAATTATAGAAAACTCTATTTCCAACCTTAGTCTTTCTTATATTATTATTTTCTGCAAAAGCAGTCATGGTAGTATTACCATATTTAAAAAAATTCTGTACCTCGCTTTTAGGCACCCAGTTTCCAAAATGTCTTGTAAAATTTGTATTCATTTTAAATTTAGTTGTTTAGTTATTAATCCTTTTTGAATTATTAATGTTTCATTTCGATTTGTTATTATAACAAATTGAAACAACTCACTCTCAAAATATAAGAGAGTTTAGATTACATATTAAATTCACTCAAATTTATAACAGGATGTTTAAAATGTATGGAACAAAAAACTGACGTGAAATAAGTACGCTAAATGGATAATACCATAGTAAAATTGTTGTGATGTTAACAATCAATTTTATAATTAATAATTATCTCAATGTAATGAGATTATTTTTTTTTCAAATACATCAATTATTAAAATAAATTTATTTTTAAATATAATTAACAAATAATTTTACCAAATCATAAAAGGAATTAAAAATAATTAATTTATTTTTTAATAATTTTTAAAAAAAATAAAATGTTGTAATCATGAAAGTATATGGAAAGAAAACAGTTACAATTGATTGTGAATGGGAAATAGAGGACCAACCAGGGCTTAAAAAAAAATTAGAATCTATGGAAAATTATGAACTCATTGATTTTCTAAATGCTAATGCTAAATATGAGGATATTGGTGAAGATGAACTTGGTTTTGAAATAGACTATATTGGAGATGATTGGCTAGATTAATTTAAATTGATTGTAATTCTAACAAGTTAAAAGTAATTTTTATAAAAGTTTTTAGTATTTTGTATTGACATCGCTTTACATAAATTTAGGTTTTATTTAACAGAGTGAGAATATTATTTAACTATAAGATTAATTTAGTGAATTCATAAAAAATATAAATAACATGGAATTAAAAATAAAGTGCACAGAAAATTGGAAAAAACCACCAAATTACTCAACTACTTTTCAATTTGAAGAATATAGGATTTTACTTAACTATAATTATGATAAAGATGAGTGTATTGTTAAGGTTAATGATAATGATCATGTTGAGGGAAACAATGACACTCTGGATAAGCTTGTTGATGGTTTATCAAATAGCATGGTTGGATTAAGTTGGGAAGATTGTCAAGTTGGAGAAGAACTAACAGTTAATCCTAATCACTTATAAAAAAATTATTATGATTAAAATTACAGGTTCAAAAATTGAGGAGTTAACTATGGCTGATTTAGAAGACCAAAAGGAAACTCTTAAAATTCTTTCACAAAGAGATTATATAAATTGTATAGAACTTAACTTGGAATCTGATGATCCGTATATGGAATTCGAGTGTGATGATGAGGATAGGTTTTATGATGATATAAACGAAATAACAGACGATTTAGTTTAAATCATTTTTCAAGTCTATCTTCTACATTTTGAGAGTCCTCAAGGTTTAGTATTCATGATAGTTGTTTTAATAAATTAAAACAACTATCATGAATACCCATCAACAAAATCAGTACACTTCTGAAATTTTCACTAACTAGGGAAGAGAAATGGGTAACTACTTTTGAATAAATTAAATTAAAAAAATTATGGATAATGTAAGAATTTATAATCTAGATCTAAATCATAATGGACAAAATTATGCGTCTTTTTCAGGCTATGTGTTATCAAAAAAGGCGGTAACAAATGAACAACTAAAAAGTATAACAAAATTTTTATCAACCGAGCATCAAGCTCTAGATATAAAATCGTTTGACAGGGAAGGAGAGTATATAGAAGATTACTGTTCAGAATTTGATTTTTTTGATTTAAGTTGTCTTAATGATGGGTGTGCTGTTATACTTGATTTAAATGTTATTGAAGAGGGTGACCTCGATACTGATTTAACGGAAGTGTTTTTATCAGACAATGATGGAAAAATGATGATTTTCAAGACTAATGGGGAAACTTCTTTTAAAATTATTTAAAAATGAAAATTGAAACTTTAAATATTATTAATAAATGGTAATAATGAAAATTTAGATTTATTAATTAATTCTCTTTCCAATAGAATGATACATTTAGAGTATGAAAATTCTAAAGTAGGAGAAGAGATAGTAATCTCAAAAGATTCTGGACCGGAATGGATTTAATGAATTTCTTAGCATTAGGTCTTTCATATATTTTTAAATAATTACTATACTTAAATAATAAATTTGCTTCTTCAGAGATCGTATAAGAACCATGTCCTAAAGGTTTAGTATTCATGATAGTTGTTTTAATAAATTAAAACAACTATCATGAATACCCATCAACAAAAACAGTATTCTTCTGAAATTTTCACTAACTAGCGAAGAGAAATGGGTAACTAATTAAATTAAAAAATTATGGATCACAAAAAATTATTTGGAAATGCAACTAAATTTATTAATGATTACACTATTCATTATCATGCAAAAAGACCACAGCCTGGATTTTCAGGACAATTTTTATTTCCAAGTTCTGCTGAAACATTAAATGCAAAATATGTGATGCTTCATGAACCTAAAACAAAAAATTTAGATTGGATTCATGAAATATTTCCTAATGTGGAATATTTAAAGATTTTTTATTCAAGAAAAAATTATAAATCTAAACTTGAAAATATTGATGGAATAAATAGTTTATCAAAATTAAAATATCTTCAAATTATAGATGTCTATGTCGAAAATGTAGCCGTAAACATGGAATCAATTAAGTTTTTTGAATTAACATCAAATGATCTTGGAAGATTAATAAATGTAAATCTTTCAAATGCGTCAAGTGAACTTCAATATTACAGGATTGTCGGTTTATCCAAAGATCTACATGATAATTTTACTTTAAATAATTTGGCAAATATCAAAATAAATAATTTGTCATACCTCGCTAATATTAAAGAAGGTGAAATTTATTTAAATAGTATTCTAGATGAAAATTATGCTTACATAAAATACATAGATAAGATAGTTGATTTACAGAATGTTTTAAAATAAATTAATATTCGTGCTAATTTATTTTAAACAGATTCTTTTAATTTAGAAAATCAAGACATAATAATGCACTAAATAAAATATTTCGGAAGTAGTTAAGGATATTTATTGTACAACAAATTAATGTTTGAAGATGGTTTCATAAAGGATTATAAAAATGAAGTGATTTAAAGTTTTGATAAACTCTCATCCATTATTATATTAATGCTTACATGGTGTGGTTAATGCCTTAATAAATTTTGAAAGATCTTTAAAAATAATGAATAAGTATAAAATAAAGGTAACAGGGTGGGAATATGAGATAAGAACCAAAAATATCTCATCTGATGAAGTTGATGAAATTACTAAGGATAAATATGTTGATTTTTGGTCCTCTGGTTCTATAGATCCTGTACACGAAATATCCAACCTCAGTTTAAATAAAGGACTAAATTTCACAATCTTTGATAATAAAAATATAGAGATCCTGTCTTTCAACTCTAAAGAATATGACCTGAAATATCTTTCTGAAGTGTTAGAAGACGATAATGCTGGTTTTAAAGACATTGGCATAGATCCAGAGTGGTCAGATGAATACGAAAACGCACTAGTATACATCGTAGAGTATACAGGTTCTTCTGAATACTTTTATGTGGTTAGCGATGTTGTACCAACACAACATGATATTTCAATTCTAGAAATTTGTGTTGAAGGTTTTGAACGAGATTATGAATTATTAGACAGCATAGCATACAAAGGAATCGCTCTAGAGCGTGCTTATTTTGAAAGTGGAGAAGAAGTAGATGGTTGTGTTAAGATATTTACTGCTGATGGAAATATTATTAATATAGAGTAGAAAGATACTTGTGAAAAGTTAAATATATTATGAGTTACACAGAACAAATATTGGAATATGTATACGATCAATATTGTCTAAGTTATAATATGGAAGACACATTAGATATTATAGAAGATGAAATAGATTTCACAAGAGAAGAAATTCAAAACATGATACAACATGTAATTGATTACAACAAAGAACAATTTATTAAAGATTATAAACTTTTAGTTGAAAAGTTTAAATCTAAATTTAATTTTTCAGAAATAGATTGTAAAAAAGAAAAAATTAAATGGCCGAAAAAAAGTGGTGTGTATGTAATATGGAAAAATGATTATAGTTCACTTGATAACTTGATTTATGTAGGGATGACCGGAAAATATAAAAGAGTGAATGAAGATGAAGTAGTTTTTAATTCTGGTTCCTTTGATAAGAGAAAAGGGAGATGGACCCCTTATAAATTTTGTGAGTCGTTAAAAGATGGAAATAATCGGTTTAAGTTTAGATATGGTCCAAAAGAATCTACAGCAAAAAAACAATCTAAAATAAAATATCAGGATAATGCTTATAATAAATCAATCTCATACTCTATGTTAAAAATACATTGTTTTCATGTAAAAAATAATCATAGAGAATACTATACACCTGAACTTCTAGAAAAAGAAATATTAACTAAATTTTTAAAAACTTCAGGAAATCTACCTCCAGCTAATAATGAGTTGTAATTTAATTAAAACTCTTTTTAAGGTGCAATGATTTTCCCTCAAGGAAATTAGCAGGAAGTTCTACTTAAATATCTAACTTTTGGATACAAACCATCTCCTTGATTTTTGTATTTTTAACTGTTATCTAAGTGAAAATTAATTTATTTAAATTAAATAATTAAAATTCTTTACATGATAATATATACCATGTAAGAAGCTTAAATAATACCAAGTGGTCAAAATAAGTTTAATTTCACCAGTATAATTTAGTTACCACCATTCTCAAATTTATATCTAAAATGAATAATTTAAAATATCTTATTTTAATAATTTTCCTCATTTTTTTTCAAAGTAATTCTTTTGGATGTCAAAATAGTATTTCTGATTCAATTAAGATTGAAAAGTATATTAATCACTTTAATACGCTAAATTATATTGCGAGAAAAAATTATAGCAATCCATATTTTTTAAATAAATCAAAACAATTTTTGGACTCAATTTTATTAATAAATAAAAAAAATAGTTTTGCTAATAGGGCTATAAAAGAATTAAATACAACCAAAAGTACAATAGAGAATAACTTAATAAATAAGTTTAAATTATTTGACTTCTATTCTGGAATACCTTCTTACTATGCTTTTGTAGATGACCCAATTGAATATGCTTATGATGATGCCTTTAATGCACTTTTAAACTCCAAATATCTCAAACTTCATAATGGACCTTTATCAGAAGCTAACATAACATCAATATTAATTCGAGAAGATTGTGATGATGAAATGTTTGAAATAATTAATCAAACCTTAATTGTAGAATCAAATCATCATATAATTCAGCAAAAAGATTTAATTGAAATATTAGGAGTTGATGGAGCAGAAAAAATTATCAATAACAAGTATAGTTTAGATGATTTGAATAATCTTTTAAATAAATATGAATTAGATAAATTAGGTGTATTTAAAGTTAATAATATAGATATTATTAACAATAAAATATGGTTTGTAAATGCCGAATTCAATATTTTTTCAAAGACAGATGGTTTCTCTGAACCAATATTTAATAAAGGTTATAGTATTGATAAAAGAGATAAAGGAATTATTAGTTTTACAATAATATCTAGTTTTTTTTTAATTTTAATTTTAGTCGTCTATTTTAATTTTGGCAAGGTCAATTTAGTTTTTAGTAAGAAAAACTTTAAATTTATTTTTATTGATGCTAAAAATTTTGCAATCTACTTTGTATTACCTCTAATAATATCCTGTACTTTAATTTATTTTCTATCTCTTGTCTCACCAAAATCACAAGATCATTTTTTAGAATTTAATGTAATCTCATGGGTATTTCTGTCAAGCTTTTTGACTAGCTTATTTCCAATTATAATTAATTTATTTGTTATAAATAGGTCTAATATTGATGGCTTTCATACATCTAGTGGATATATAAAATTTATTTCAATAACACTAGCAGCATCTTTCCTGCCATCTTTTTTATTTTTATTTATAAAATATGATTTGCCATATTTTGAAATTTTTGAGATTATTTTCTTACTTACATTTGTTTCATTATCTATTGGTGTTATTTTAGGAAATTCTTTTTTCCAATTAAGTTCTATTTCTAATAATCACGAAAATTACAAATCTTCATTAATTGGTTTTAGTTTAAGTTTAATCTTACTCTTAGTAGTTAAAACTATTCTTCTTCTGGAATTTTCAAGCTTGTATTTATTTTTGGTTTTAATTTTTTTAACAATAATAAATGGATTTTATTTTTTAATTCAAAAAAAGCAAAATGTAGAATTTACGCACAAAGAAAATTATTTGAAAAATAATGTTGACAACATCTATATTGATAATATTATTGATGTTAAGAAGAATATTTTTGATGTTATTAACGAAAATAAAAGTAATAGCTTAAATATTTATATTATTTCTGCATATCAAGGTATTGGTAAAACTACTGCATTAAAAAAAGCTAAAGAATATTTTTTAGAAGAGAATTGGGAGGTTTTTTATGGTGATTGTGATGAAATTCAAACAGATGATAAACTTTCTTTTGAACCTTTTTTAGAAGCATTTAGACTGCTAATAAAAAGTGAAGAGTTTATAGATAGGTCCTCAAAAATTGACAATCTTTCAAAAGCTTTTGTTAATACGTTTTTAGATAATACAATTCATATTAACCCCATTAAAGATTTTGTAGTTAACTCTGAAGCTAATATTAATAACATATGCTTTGAAATTGCTGAAAAACTAAAGTCTATTAATTCCAAGATTTTATTTGTACTAGAGGATATTCATTGGATTGATTCAGAGACTATATCCTTTTTGAAGCACTTCATCAAAGTTATTAATAGATATCCAGAATTAAGAGAAAAAATGACTATTATTTTTTCTTTAAGAAGTGATATTAAAACTGAATACAGAGGGCTATCTAATGAAGAACTTACCAATGAATTAAATGATATTAATAATCAAGTTGAGAATGAAATTTACATTAATAAATTATTAGATAGTAGCAATTATAATGTTAAAAACTACTGCTTAAGTCTAAACCTACTTAATTTCAAAATAGCCAGTAAAACATTAATTGAATTAAATGATTTTTTCAACAATTTAATTATTAATCAAGAGGATATAAATTTAATAATAACGCCCCTATATATTAATAAGTGTATAGAAAGATGGATTAAATTAAAAATATTAATAAGCACAAAAGAGGGTTACATACTTTCAAAAGCTATTGATATAGATGAAATGCCTAATTCTCAAGAAATAGATGTTTTTTATCATGAAACTTTTAATTTTTTTGATAAAAAATGGATAAGATTACTTGAAAGCGCAACAGTTATAGGATATAGATTTGATGCAAACATTATAGCCAAATTATGGGGTTATAATATTTTGGAAGTTCTAACTTTTTTGGAGGAAGCGGTTGAAAAAGAATTATTAATTGATTTATCTGATTTTGATAATTATTATGAATTTAAAGATAAAGGAATTATTAGTGCAATTAAATCATATTTTAAAAATGATAAGATTCAGTTGCAAGGAGAAAAGCAAATAATTGTTGAATATAATAAAAGATATCTCGAGATAGTCAATGAACTGATTGAGTATCCGCATAAATATACCCTGGAGGAAATTCTTATTGTTTCAAGAAGAATAGTCTCTTTGAATTATTTAGATTTTTATTCTAAAAAATGTGACAAAATTATAATAGAAGTTGTTTTAAGATTTTTATATAAAAATCAATATGAACAACTATATGTTTATGGTACTTACCTTACGCATAAAGGATTGAATAATGTTGGAAAATTAATCTGCAATATTTCTGATATTGTTAATAAAATTGATGTTACAGATGAAAAGAAAATAATTATAAGAGATGGTATATTAATCGATCAAGAAAAATTTAATAATGAATTAATTAATGGTTATCATTCTAATTTACTTAACGAACTTAGATTAATATCATTATTAGCTTTTGACAATAACGAACTTAAAGGGATTAACCAAATTGAAACAATAAATTTTGATTTATCTTTTAATGATTGGAATTATTTATTTAACGAGTTTCCTAAAAGATTGAGAGGTGAGTCTTTAATGTATTATATAACTAATTTTTTAGTCAAACTATATAACTCAGAATTATTTATATCTGATGAGTCAAGTATTATTGATAAAGATTTTAAAAAAAATCTAAGCTTATATTTTTCTTCAGTTAAAATTGACTACGAAATTTTATTAAAACTTGAGATTTTTAATATTGAGCATAATTTATTTTGCTTAAAAAATCATCTAACTTTTGGTGATTCTATATTTGAAGAATATTCTATAGATCAAATTGAAAAATCATCTAATACCAAAAAAACTGAGCTCTATGAGGAATTGATTAACAATAGTATTGCAAAAAGAGATCTTAAGCTCATTTACAAATGTCTATTAGAATTTATAGAATTCATAAATCATGATTTACAAGATTATGAGTTGTCAATTTTAATGTTTGATAAATATCATAAAGAATTATTAGATGAAGGTAGACCAAATGAATTTTGGTTAATACAGTTCTTTCACTTTATTATGAGTTCCACATGTAATTGTAAAAAAACGTTTTATAATAAAAAATGTAATTGTGTTAAAACAGGTGAAGTATATATATCTAAAAACAATAATGAAGTCAATAAAAAATTTAAAGTTGCTAAGTCATTTTTAAATAAAGTTACAGAAGAGGACACTTTAAGTTATTTGACTAAATTTTATTATAAATCATTTAAAGTTTATTTATTAAGCATGAATCAAACTGACGAAATTGTAAGTCTGATAAATGATTATATAAGAAAATTCAAAAAAACTTACTCTGAATCAAGTGAAGAATATGAAAAATGTTTAGTAGATCATTCCAACGAATTAATTGAAATATTTAGATTTAAGGAATCAAATAATTTATTGGAAGCTTCAATATCTTTTTTGAAAAATAATAATGTAGCAATTAAAAATTCTAGGTTAAGTCAGAGATATAATAGATTATCTGAAAATTATATTAAGTTAAAAAATTTTTCTGAAGCCACAGAATGTTCAAAAACAGCTTTAGTTTATATTGAGAAATCTTTAAGAGAAAAAGAAATAAAAAACTGGACTTTTGTTGAAAATCAACTTATTGCTGATCCAAAAAAAAGCGATGAAGAACTATTTTTATATGGCAATCTAAAAGAGGGAAAAGGTAAATTAAACCCTGCTATCAAAATTATTCCTCTATTTTATATACTCATGCTAAATGTTTATTTTACCAAAATAAACATTTAGAAGCAGATATTTTTTTTGAAAAAAGTTTAAAATATAGTTTTGAGAATTTTGATTACATCAACCATAATATTAAGTGCTTAAGAAAGGCAATTAATTTTTTTAAAATCGATAATCTTGAGGGTGAAAAGCAAATATCAATGTATAAAAATAATCTAAAAATTAATAATTTAAAAAAAATTCAAGATTTTGAAATTCGTTTAGATTCTATAAATGCTGTTATAAGAGAAGCTGAAGATATAGTTGGGCAATGATGTTAAACCAAACCATTATGTTTAATGATTTATATAGGTGGGTTTGTAAAATCTAATAAAACGCCGATAAACAAAAATAAAGTTTTAAATATACTAGAGTAGTGTTAGTTTTTATGACACTTTTTGTAAAGTCATTTTACACATATTATAATCTGTAAATTCTAGTTATAAAAATTATATTATGGAAAAACCAGTAAAGGTGTTAAAGTCTAAAAGTGAAATAAGAAGATTTTTCAATAATAAAATAATAAACAGTGAGAAGGTCTTAATTGATGGTAAAACAATGTATATGACTGTCAATAACATTGACAATTTAGGTAAGGACGTCAAGCATAAAAAAAATAGTAAAACCAGAATAGGAGAAAATCGAATGGAAATGAACCAAACTTTAAATTTTCCAGATATAGATTACCAAGAACTTTATCCCTCTTTAAAAAATGATCTAATTGAAAATAATAAGTCTGTAAAATCCATGAGAACAATTCTAGTAAATAATGGGTTTCATAAATCAATTTGTAATCAAAAAGGTCTTGAGTTTAAAAATTTAAGTGAGTTAGAAAAATATTTATTTTCAACAATCAGTTCAATTAGAAATATTACAGATGACGAATTAATAGACATCTTTACTAAGATACAATATTGGGGAGGTAATCAGGGAAGGATAATTTATGTAAGAAGAGGTGGATTTGATGAAAACTTTGATATCGAAATCTATAGGAAATTCATTGAAAGGTGTCTTAATTTTGAAAAGGATGGTGATTGGGTTCAAACAGTTTCAAAATGGACATTTGAATCTCATATGTTTGGTTTTAATGTATCATTTTCCACAAAACATGTTAGATTTTGGTTATATAATAAACTTAAAGATTACACGTTACCGATTTTTGACAATATAATAAGAAGTGGATTTAATAGTATCCAAGGTAATAACTTGAAAAACAATAGAGAGAGTTTAGAATTTTATTGGAAACAGATGATTGAAAAATCTACAAAAGAAGGTATAACTCTAAAAAAACTTGAAAGACTTTTATTTAACTATTGGAATTAGTTTTTATGTTACTCTGTGTTATACGTTTATTTTTGATATAATTGGACTCTGTAATTTTTGTGAGTACTAAAATCGGTTAAAATATAAATGAAATAAATAGTAATTAGTATTTCCTTGTGTATATGAAATTTTATCAATTAAAATTGTAAAAAAATATCGTAAGTTGTTATTCCATTTTATGAAGTCTTCCCCCAAAAATCAGACATTAAAAAATTCAAATTTATTAACTCT
>Ga0115553_1002592_pt1 | contig 10914 bp, 8 predicted proteins | sample COGITO_mtgs_1103_2_FD_87284 | JGI IMG/M metagenome (GOLD analysis project Ga0115553, IMG submission 87284) | Pelagic marine microbial communities from North Sea - COGITO_mtgs_110331 | ecosystem: Environmental > Aquatic > Marine > Epipelagic | place: Germany:Helgoland, sampling site Kabeltonne... | reverse complement strand
TGTCGTTGGTGAATCTACAGGTACCTTAGCAGTAACCGGCACGTCAGCTGCAGCACTAACAAATCCAATAAAATTTTCCAGCTCAGGTGTATTAACAACGCCGACGTCAATGGACTTCACCGCGACCTGGTCTGATGGTGAAACATCGACCTTCACTCTTGATCTAAGCACCATGTCGCAATTCAACGGGGACTTTACTGTCTTCCGATCGTCACAGAATGGACTAGCTCAAGCAAATCTTAACAACGTAAGTTTTGACAACAACGGACAGGTTCTTGGTTCTTTTAGCGATGGAACACAGCGTGCGATTTACAAAGTTCCACTCTATGATTTTATAAATCCAAATGGTCTTGAGACTGCAAATGGCATGGTTTTTAAAGAAACAGCTGCCTCAGGTTCTGCGACAGTTTTCTTTACCGATGAATCTGACAGGGCTAGCTTTATTTCAGGTGCGATTGAACTATCAAACGTTGATATCACGGCTGAATTTACCCTCATGGTCAAGACCCAAGCCGCCTACAACATGAGTGCAACAAGCTTCAAAACCATTGATGAAATGACCATTGTTGCGCGAGATCTTAAAGCTTAGGCAGACAGAGATTTAGCCACAATTGTACATCTGACCGTTCATTTCAGGAATTTATATACCCCCCAGCACACTACTAATGCATTTCATTTGAAGCCTCTTTTTCTGCCCGGCAAATCTTACCCAGACCTCTTGAAAACGGCAAAAACAGTCCCATTCCTGTAATCACATTTACCTTTAATCCACTGATATTAGTACCTTTAATCAACTGAATTCTTGGCATGAAAATCGCATAGATACGAGCAAACCAGAAACCGCATGTGCGGGAAATGACGGAAACGGGAATTTTAAGATGACGACAACGCAGAATAAATTCAAAATCCTGATTATAACGATGATCGCGCGCAGCATTGTTGCCCTATCGGTTTTGGTCATGAGCACTGTCGCTGTCGATGCCGCATCGAGATTAAAAGATATCATTGATTTTGAAGGCGTTCGAGACAACCAATTGGTCGGTTATGGCCTTGTTGTAGGCTTGAACGGCACGGGTGATACGCTCGCTGATGGGCATTTCACAAAACAGAGCTTACAAGCAATGCTCAATCGTTTGGGCGTAAAGCCTACAGATGCAGGCCTCAACTCTGATAACGTTGCCGCCGTCATGCTCACAGCAAACCTACCGCCATTCTCACGTCAAGGCTCACGGATCGACGTCACCGTGAGCGCACTTGGTGATTCTTCCAGTCTTCTCGGCGGCACATTGCTGGTTACACCACTGCTTGGTGCAGATGGCGAAGTATATGCTGTTGCCCAAGGCCAGTTAGCTGTGGGTGGCTTTCAAGCACAGGGCGACGCTGAGGCAATTTCAAAAGGTGTCCCGACATCTGGCCGTATCGCAAATGGTGCTATCGTTGAACGCGAAGTCGATTTTGACCTCGCCGGAATGGATAGCGTTAAGTTGACGCTTCGCAACCCAGACTTCACAACAGCCCGCCGCGTTTCCCAGGCCGTGAACGCATTCCTGGGCACAGCCGCAGCCGTGCCGAGCGATCCATCAACAGTGCACCTTAAGGTGCCTGACAGCTATACAGATAACGTCGTTAACTTACTCACAGATATCGAGCAGCTTCGCGTTGAGCCAGACCAGCTTGCAAGGGTCGTCATTGACGAACAATCCGGCACCATCGTCATGGGCGAGAACGTTCGCATCTCCACTGTCGCTATCGCTCAGGGTTCACTTACGATCCGAATCACTGAAACTGAGCAAGTATCTCAGCCCGGCCCCTTTGCCGAAGTTGGCGAGACAGCCACCGTTGCTCGAACAAACATTGAAGTTAATGAAGGCGAAGACAAACGCCTCACAGTGTTACAGCCTGGCGTCTCCTTGCAAGAGCTTGTTAATGGCTTGAACTCTCTTGGGATTGGCCCCCGAGACATGATCACAATACTGCAGGCGATTAAAACCGCCGGCGCACTACAAGCTGAAATAGAGGTAATGTAATGAACGTTTTAGATTCATCCCCTGCCGCTGCACAACTGAACGCGACGCGCCTTTCTCAAGAACCTAATCTGCCTAACCTTAACGGCGTCGATATGAAGCGCATGCGGGAAACTGCAGAAGATTTCGAGTCTGTGTTTCTATCAGAAATGCTGCGTCCAATGTTTCAAAACATCGAAGCCTCCGCACCTTTTGGTGGTGGCGCTGGTGAAAAGATTTACCGCGATATGCAGGTGGACGAATACGGCAAAGCACTTTCAAGATCCGGTGGTATTGGTCTGGCCGACTCCATCATGCGTGAAATGATCAAGATGCAAGAGGGAAAATAATGGACGTTTCAAAAAGAATGGCAGACCTGGTTAACGTGACAACACGCTTGATCGCTGTACTCGAACGAGAGAACGAGATTCTGACAGAACGCCGTCATAGTGAGTTGAGCATAATTCTCGATGAAAAAGAGACAATAGCCCGGGTGTATCAGGCGCGCATTATGGGGCTAGAGGAAAATCCTGAACTCCTCGACAACGCTTCAGACGAGGAGCGACAGGTTTTGGTTGATCTTGCAAACAAGGCTGACACGTTGATGGCGAAGAATGCGCAAATGCTTGAGATCGCGATCTCAGTAAGCCGCCGTGTAGTAGATTTGGTTGCTGAAGCCGTTGCTGAAGCTGCACCAAAAGCAGGCGTTTATTCGGCAAAAGGCAATACAGTTAAAGCCCGCAATGATAGCGGCAACATGACACTTTCTTTTAATGAAACGTTGTAGAACGTAGCACTTACGCCATGAAAGGCGATTGATATGGGTACGATCACGCTCGCACTGAGGACCGCACAAAGCGGATTGCTCGCGAACCAACAGGCTCTTGATGTCACGGCAAGAAACATCTCGAATGTGAACACCGAGGGCTATTCGCGAAAGGTTGTCAGGTTTGAAAACTCTGCCCTCGTCGGTGCCGGTTCTGGCGTCAATATCTCGCAGATTTCAAGGCAAATTGACGAAGGTCTCTTAAAAAGTACGCGTACCGAAAAATCAGAACTCACCGAGCTCACATCTCAGTCAACATTTTGGAACCGTTTGCAAGATTTATTTGGTTCACCTGAGTCCAACACCTCAATTAGCCATACGATAGCAGAATTTGGTGAAGCTATTGAATCACTCGCAGTCTCTCCAAACAATGCACTTGAAGCAACAGAAACTGTTCGCAGCGCAGAAAACCTGACCAAGCAATTACAACAAATGTCCATCACCATACAAGACTTGCGGTTACAAGCAGACCAGCAACTCAGTGATGTCGCAACAGAATTAAATACACTAGTAAACGAGATCGACACGCTTAACGATGATATCATAGCGTCGGGATCAGTGAACCGTGAAACATCTGACCTTAGGGACCAAAGAGACCTTAAAGTTACGCGAATGGCTGAGCTTATTGATATTCGGTATTTTGCACGATCTGACGGAGACCTTGTGGTCTTCACAGCAAACGGTCGAACACTTGTAGACACGGTTCCACCAGCTATTACGCATACATCTGCTGCGGCAATTACTCCAACGACAACACATGCCGAAGGCGATTTAGGTGGTTTTTTTATTGGCAGCAGTGAAAATCCTGCAAATGATGCGACCACCGAAATACGAGATGGTCAAGCCAAGGGCTTGATCGATATACGCGATACCGTGCTCCCAAATTTACAAAGCCAATTAGATGATCTTTCTGCAAAGTTACGGGATGCAATGAACCAAGCACATAACCGTGGCGTCTCGTTTCCTGGAGCCCAAGAATACAATGGCACGCGTACCTTCGTAGAGCCAACAACGCAACTATTCCAACTTGATCCAACAAATTCGTCAGATGATGTCGCGATCACTTTATTTGATGCCTCGGGAGATCAAAGTGCAACAACAACACTCAATTCGATTATGACCAGTGCTGGTTTATCTGCACGCGGTTCGGGTGATGATTGGACTATCAGCAGTGTCGCAACAAACTTACAAAGTTGGCTTCGAAATAATGGTGCAACAAGTGCAACAGCAACAATTACCGATGGAAATTTTGATATTGCGCTGAATACAACAACTTTAAATTTAGCATTTCGCGATGAAACAGCAACTTCGGCTGGTTCTGCAGCAGCTGACGCAGAAATCGCTTACGATTCGAATGGAGATTCAGAAGTTGATGAAACTGTACAAGGATTTTCTAATTTCTTTGGGTTAAATGATTTCTTTGTCGACAATCAGGCTGACAACATATGGGAGTCTGATGTTCTATCTGTTGCAGCAACAACCCCAAGCACTGCACAAACACTGACATTCAGAAGTGCGAATGGATCACTTGGCACATTGACGATCCCTGCAAGTAGCACTTTTGCTAATATTGTCACACAAGTTTCAAATGATACTACATTAAGCCAGACAATAACCGCAGCCGTTATATCAGACGGGTCCGGTTCCAGGCTGAGATTTTCACATAACTCCGGATCGAGCTTTCAAATTACACAAGCATCAACCGATACTTTCTTATCTAACAGTGGCATTGATATCGCCGATGTACGGGTATCTGGGTCGTTACAAGTTCGTGACGATATTTTGACAACACCTCAAAAAATATCGACAGCTCAAATGCAGTGGGATTCCACACGCGGTGTTGCCGGTGAATATTTAATGAGTATCGCAGATGATACTGTTGCTCAGAGTCTGGCGACAACACTTAATGGTTCAACAGCATTCAGCACAGCTGGAGGACTACCTATCGTTAGTATCTCATTCGTTGAACGAGCTGCAGCAATCGTTGCAACAAATGCGACTTTGGCGAGCCAGCATGAACGCAACACAGATGCCCAAAGATCACTTAGTGAGGCGTTGAGCCATCAATTTGAATCTGAGCGTGGGGTTAACCTTGATGAAGAGATGGCCAATTTGATCGTTTTTGAACAAGCATTTTCAGCGTCAGCGCGTATCATCTCAACAATACAAAAAATGTTCGAGGCCCTCGAACGGGTCCTGTGAAGGAGACATGATTAATGTCACGTATTTCTAATTTTTCGTCGAACACAACTTTAGTTAATCAGTTGCTTCGTACCCAAGGCAGATTGTTTGATTTAGAAACACAGGTCTCTAGTCAAAAAAAATCACAGGATTATTTAGGTATTTCTGTTAACTCTCAGCGCCTTTTAAACTTGGAGAATACTAAGTCTCAACTTGATCGGTTTATAAACAATAACACCCAGCAATCAGTGCGTCTGAGTATTGAAGAAACTGTCATCGATGGCTTACAAACAGCCGTTAAGGATTTTAAGCAGATACTTGCAAACTACGAGACAGGCAATGAACGCGACCAAGAAGCAGTTACACTAGTACAGTCTCAAGCCCAACAGGCCCTTCTCAACATCCAAAACTTCTTAAATACAGATGTTGCTGGACGTTTTATATTCAGTGGGAGCCGCGTCACTAACGAGCCTGTTGAGTTTGGCGTCAATACACTCTCAACCTTCCAAGCATTGTATGATGGTGTAAATGTAACAGTGCCGACGACAAGGGATGCTCATTTAGAGAGGTTTTCATACACGCAGGATGAAAAAAATAAGGCTGCGGAATTTGTTGATCCTAATAATTTCTTGTCTTTCGCACAGGATGCTGACGGAAATGCTGCAACAGGTGGGAACGGCTCTATCACAGCAACATCCGCACTTTTCTCAAATGTTGCTGTTGGCGCTACAATCACAGTTGATGACACTACTTCTAATGATGGCACTTACACAGTCTCTAGTATCTCAAGTGACGGTCGGACAGTAGAAGTGCAAACAACTATGCTGACTGATGAAGCGAATGCACTTTCAACAAACATAGGATATCGTGACAGCACAAATCCGACTGAAGAGCTCTCAATTGATTCTTCAGATTACGGCGACCTTACTTTTGATCGCGCAGCAAATACTATTGTTGCGTCAACTGCTGATGGTTTGACAAATCTAGCCGTAGGCGCACGCTTCACGGTAACCGGCACTTCACTGAACGATGGTGACTTTACCGTGGTAAGCAACGATGGGACCACCGTCACCGTTGATTCAAATAAGCTGACCGACGAAGGTATAGGTTCTGGCAATACGTTCTTCGATTCTTTCGCAGGGTCACAAGTTGTATTTACTGATAACGGTACCGGCACAGATACCATCGCCGTTGAACAATTTGGCGGAGCTGGTGCTGTGCCTGATGTCTTTAATGGCCTGGCAGTCGGCGACACTGTGACATTGACGAATACGGCTTCAAACAACATAACATTTACGATTAACGCAATCTCTGCGGATGGCTCAACCATAACCGTGGACGAGGGTGTCACGAACGAGACTGACCTTAATACTAATTTCTCAGGCTCCAACAGCTTCAGCTATGATGCAGGTACCCAACTTGCCTTTACCGGGTCCACAAAGAGTATTGTTATGGAGGACCTTAGCGGAACTGCTATTCCGGGTGCATTCTCTGCGCTTCAAGTTGGAATGAGTATTACCACAACTGGAACTACATCCAACAACGGAACGTTTACTATTGCGACAGTTAGCAGTGATGGATCAAGCGTAACAGTTACAGAAACAATTACTGATGAAGACGATGTTAACGGTGCAAGAGTTCAGTCTTTTGCCGCATCAGGAAATATTTCAGCAACGCCATATTATTCAGGTGATAGTTCATCTACGTCACACAGAACTAGCGAGCTTCGCAGCTTTGATACCGATTTAACCGGCATTGATCCGGCATTCGAAAAAGCTATTCGGGCAATGAAAATTATTCTGCAAGGTGAATTCGGATCAGACGGTGGTTTAGACGAAAATCCAGAACGCATTTCCCAAGCCAAATATCTCCTAGAATCATCACTGGAATTAACTGTTAGTGGGACCCCTCCATTCGGGACCGAATTGACAAGTAACATCCAACAACTTCAGCAGAACAACGGTTTCAATCAAGTTCTTTTGAATGATCAAAATGATCTACACAAGGATTTTCTCGGATTTATTGATAGTGCTGTGGCAGATATTGAAAACTCAGACCCGCTGGAAGTAATTACCCGGCTCCTTGATGATTCTCGCGCCCTAGAGGCATCATATCAGACGTTCTCAAGAATTCGCCAACTAAGCTTAGTTAACTTTTTGTAAAAAATGAAAAATAAGATGTAACAGTGATCCTGATTAAAAGCAGTTTATACTTTTGCAAATGCTCAATAATGATATGATAAAAAAGGAAATTAGTTATGGATGGATATGGGATGAGTTCTCAAGAGAATAAACTTAAAAGTTATGAGCGGATGCCTGTCTTAGGACAACCTGCGCAAACTGAAGCTTGGGCACTCCTTGAAGCTGCGAAACGTATGGCTAGTGCAATTGTCAGTGGCCCTCAGGATGACAAAACCACCATAGAAAACATGAAACATGCACTTCGTCTTAATTGGCGATTATGGACAATCTTCCAAGCAGAGCTTCTGGATGAAACCTGTGATGTACCGGACGAAATTCGCATCAATATGCTAACTCTTTGTCAGTTTGTTGACAAACAAACTGTCAAAATACTGGCGAAGCCATCGGCTGATGCCATGGTGCCTTTAGTTGATATTAATCGTAACATTGCAGCTGGCCTTATGAACCTTCCTGAGCGTGAAGCCCAGGCTGCTGCACCTGCAGAAGAAGCAAAAGGTGCTCCAGAAGATCAACCACGAATCAACATTGATACCTAAGCTTGACCGAACAACCGCGAATACCATACAGCAAAAATAGAGTTTGATGATCGATGACTAAGCAATCTTCACACGAACATTATCTTCAAGTCCTTCAAGAAATCATCGATGAAGTTCGAGATCAAAATACTGAGGAAGCGCTCAATCTGATCCAGCAAGCCATGGCGAATTATCCAGATAATGCTGAATTGTATTTATTGACGGGTGTTTGCAGTTACCAACAAAACGATATTGGTCGCGCGATAGAGGTTTGTGAAGGGGCGCACAAAATTACGCCAGACTGCCAAGAAATCGTTGATAGCCTTGCGGTATTACACACCGTTAATGGCAACCTTCATGAGGGCGTCTATTACGCAAAATTAGCAACGACACTTGATCCGCATACTGATATTCCAGATTTGTTACCACGTGAGTTTTCTGATTTCTTTGCTGCGCTGAGAAATGCAACGCCATCTCGACATTATCTCAACGGATTATATCGCTTTAATTTTCAGGTTTTTGACGAAGCAGCTGACGAGTTTCAAAAAGAATTGCGTCGGAACCCAGATAATCTCACGGCGCTTAAAAAACTTGGCCATACATTCGTACATCTAAAGCAACCCAATGACGCGCTTAAAGTTTTTGAGATCTATCAGGCCAAAGTCCCTGATGATGCTGAGTGCATCGCACTTCAAGCGATGGCACACTGTCAACTGGCTAATTTTGAAGCTGCAGCAAAGTTATGTGAAACAGCAATGGCGCAAGCGCCCGATTCAATTGAAGTGGCCTTAAAAGTATTGGAAGCCTCGTTATACTTTGATGAACCATTCATATCGTTGCATCAGCAGTTTCTCGATGATTTGCAAAAGCGTATCGCCGCTACCCTTGTCGAGGACGAATACGAAGCCCCTGTACCTATTACAAGAAACAACGACAGAATCCACATTGCCGTCATTTCGAATCAATTATTCGAAGGCGACGTCGCTACTTTTTTAATGCCATTTCTAGAGTATCTTGATCCAAAAAAATTCAACTTAACCGTTTATCAGCAATCTCCTGCAGGCGGTCCCATATTCGAAACTCTAAAAAGCATAGCGCCAAATTGGCGACGTATTGTTGATTTAGATGATGATGTTGTCGACTTGATTCTTGAGCGCGAAGGAACGGATCTCATCCTCGACTTATGCGGATTTTCAGAGAACGGACGACCAGTATTGTTTGCCGCTCTGGGCGAGAGAAAACCCGTCATAAATATGCTCTGCCACCCCTTTGGCATAGGTACACCTGGTGCAAATATTGTGCTTTCTGATCATGCAACAATAAGTGTTGATCGTGATAATTTACGAACAGGACAATCCATTGTCGAATGCGAAGGCGGGTTGTTCGCCATCAATGAGCCGCGTGTTATGGGCGAGATTAATGAACTTCCAGCCAGCACGAATGATTATATCACGTTTGGCGGCATAGCTTCGTTAACACATCTGTCTGTGCGCACGGTAGAACTTTGGGCAAAAGTTCTAAACGCACATCCTAATTCTAAATTATATTTAGGCTATATTGAGAATGCATCCAGTGACGTAAAACAACGGGTTCAGAAATTATTCAAAGCGCATGAACTCGATGAGCGCGTATCTGTCTGGAATACAGATTATGATCATCGCGCCAATCCTTCATACTTCAACCAGATTGACGTTTTCCTCGATGGCGTCACTGTGAACAACACGCTTACCTTATGCCATGCACTATGGATGGGTGTTCCCGTGGTCACGTTAAAAGGACAATCACGCGGCGCTGTAATAGGTTCCAGCATCCTCAACTCTGCGGGCAAGCCAGAATGGATTGCGTCTGATGAATACAATTTCGTGCAAATAACCAAAAGCCTTTGCAATAATCTCAGCACTTTATCTAAAACCCGCACTGACTTACGCGATGCGCTTACAGCATCGAAACTTCTGGATACAAAAGGCTTTATAGCAAGTATGGAGGACGCTTTTGCATCAATTGTCGGCAAATACCGAGCCGAAGCCGAATAATTTCACTCGGCTTCTTTGATATCCTGTCGGCTGGTTTCACCCTCAATATCCTCGTTCATGCGTTCAAAAATCTCAATCTCATGACCAATTAATTTTTGCGTAAGCTTCAGCGCATTGTAGATACGTTTCTTGTCAATTTGCGCTAAAATTTGCTCCCCTATTTCTTTCCCACTTGGAGCAGCTGCAAGGTAGTCATTCAGAAGATTCCGAAACACTGATATGTAATGTTCTTTCTTATCAGGGAACATATAGGCGCATTGCAAAGCGAAATAGACTCGCGAGGCTGGTGTCGCTGTTTCCGCTTCTGAAAGAATTTCTTTCTCGCGTAGAATCGCAGCTTCGTTATGGATAAGTAAACTCGCGTTGTTCCCGATATTCTCGATAACGGCACCGTTTATGATCATTTTATCACCCGCTTTGAAGTCGAGTTTTAAGGGCATGGATTTCTTCCTTTTAAGCCAATAACGAGAGTGTAACGCATCTCTCAACAATTATACCGCAAACATAGGGCGGTTTCTCGATCTTTCAACTCTCACGAATATCTTTCAAATCTGCCAAAGCATCTGCCAATTCTATAAAAACGTTATCCCAGTTGCCAAATTCAGTCTGACGGAACAAACGCATTGATGAATACCATGGTGTCACAGCCCCTTTTCGTCCCCAGCGCCAGTCTGCATTCGCCGGCAACAAGAGCCATACGGCTTTACCCAAGGCACCTGCCAAATGAGCGACAGACGTATCAACAGCAATCACAAGATCAAGTTTCGCAATGACACCTGCTGTATCTGCATAATTATGAAACTTTGGGCCGAGTGCACATAATCGTTCCTTCCACCCAAGTAGTTCTAATTGCTCCTCACCAGGGCCAACTTGAAGGCTATAAAATTGTGTATCTTGCACGTCTAATAGTGCATCGAATAAGGATAGTGGCACACTACGATTAGCATCGTTCTTTAGCGTTGGATTCCCCTGCCAAACAACACCGACCGCGAGCTTGTCCGTACTTTCAAAATCACTTGGCGGGGGATCAATATATCCTCCTGATAATGGCACATTATCATATGACGTTTTAAAAATTTTAGGTAATTCCATTATAGCTGACTGGTAATCAGTAACAGGAACAGGCGCGCCCAAAGGGATGACCTCTTCAATCCC
>Ga0115553_1002579_pt1 | contig 10956 bp, 10 predicted proteins | sample COGITO_mtgs_1103_2_FD_87284 | JGI IMG/M metagenome (GOLD analysis project Ga0115553, IMG submission 87284) | Pelagic marine microbial communities from North Sea - COGITO_mtgs_110331 | ecosystem: Environmental > Aquatic > Marine > Epipelagic | place: Germany:Helgoland, sampling site Kabeltonne... | reverse complement strand
TGAATGCTTCTCTTAATGCCCGGTACTTGAACCAGCTCGCGCCATGCATCCAGGGAGAATTCCGTGCCGCCCAGGGTTGGGAAATAGCCGAAGGCAGGTAAAATGGCAATGAGTGTGCCGAGCAGGATCGGTACCGCCAGCAGAATGAGTAGACTATGGCTTGCCCAGCGTAGCATCGTCTACCTTGCGCTATAGCGCCGAATCCACGCTCTCTCTAATGCGGGAGTCCACGAGGGGTGAGGCTCCTGCAACTTGCGATCTAAATCTTCTGCACTAGGTGCTGCCAGGTCCCTGGTAATCGTTTCGAAGGAGCGGCGAGCATTGCTGTCCAGATCGCTGATTGAAATTGCTGGTGTACTACCCATATGATCCGGGTCACTGGCTCTGGCCTGTGCTTCTATTGAGAGCAGGAAGTTGGCCGTTACCATTGCCCCCGCCTTTTGACTCGCGTTGTAAGGTATGGCGAGGAAACTTACATTACTAATCGTGCCATTGCGCAAAACATAGCTTCGAACACTAGGCGGTAGTTCTCCGCTTCGTACCGAAAGCAGCGCCTCGTTTGGATTAAAAGCAAACGCGAGAGAAATTTCTCCATCTCCCATAAGCCGTCTCAGGTCTATAGCAGAGGCAGGAAAGTATCTACCCGAACGCAGCAGGCTTGGATGCAGCGCATCGAGGTATTCCCACAAGACCTGAGCTAGTCGTTCGAATTCGGCACTGGACACCGGTGCGTACAACGCAGGATCACGATCGGAGAGTTCAATAAGTGCCTGCTTCAGCAAAGTGCTGCCCAGGAATGCAGGTGGGCGAGGATAGGTAAACTCCCCAGGGTTCGCGATTGACCATTCCAGAATTTGTCGGATGTCCTGCGGGGGTTCTGCTAGCCATTGGCTGTCGTAGTAGAAGACAAGTTGTGCGCGAGTCCATGGAGACTCAAAGCCCTGAGTGGGCACAGTGAAATCCTCAAGCATCTCGGGAAAGCGGTCGGCATTAACAAGCTTGAAATTGGGCAACGACTCCGCCCAGGGGCCGTAGAGTAGATCGTTTTCCTTCAACGCGGCGAAGTTTTCGCCATTTATCCACAGCAGGTCGATGCTTCCATTGTCATCGTTGCCGGCTTGCCGCTGCGCTACGACCTTGGAGACTGCTTCGGCCGTATCTGAGATCTTCACATGCTGCAAAGTGATGTCATAGCGTTCAAGCATCAGCTCGCTAACCCAGGCTAAGTAGTTGTTGGTTCTTGGTTCGCCGCCCCAGGCATTAAAGTAAACGGTTTCACCACGCGCCTGCCGCTCCAACGATTGCCAATCAGAAAGGTCTATCGATTGCGCTGTGGCAGGCGATGTCAGCTGCAAGAGTATGCCTAGCAGAACAAATCGAATGGAGAAAGAATGAGTTTCCGGCGCTTCCATTAGATTCTCAGAGTACAAAAGCCAACAAGAAATTAACCTGTGCTCGCGAGAACGCCCAGACGCTGAGCGCGACGCTCGCGACGTCTTTCATCGAGTACTGAGCCCAATACTTCCACATGGAACTTATCGCAGCCAATGCAGAAATTTTCGTAGTCATCACCGGTCGGTGTGGTAGTTGCTGACTCCGCGATAAACTTGGCTTCATCCCAGCCGTGGGTCAATCCCATGCGTTCCGGTCGCCCGGCGTTGATAGCGTCTATCGCCGGGATGCCCGCAAGGTCGTCGAGAACTTCTATTAGCGGTTCTTCGGTCAGATTGCCCAGAGGGTGAGCTGTCTTGATACAGCAGGGATAAACATCTCCGGTTGGATCGATTGATACTTCAGAACCTGCATAGCCGTGTTGTAGAAAATTCAGTCCGCCAGACCATGCGTTGCAAAAATTATCTTCGATAGTCGCCTGAGAAAGCCCATTCTTCCATGCACGACCACGGGGCCATAACTTACCTATCCAGGAATCTTCACTAGCACCGAACATGCTGAAGATGGGTCCCGTCTCTAACATACGCTCATCAGGTTCTCCGTCGGCCTGTTTAATGCCGGCAGCCTCAAGCATCGCTATCACCTTTTCGGCCAGAACGTTCTTCTTGTCGCCTTCCATGCCAACATGAAAGTCATCCATCCCGGAGACCGAAATTGACCAGACATCACGGCTCAGCAACTCTTCGATAATCTTCGGCGTTAGTAGATCGCCCGTAGTCTGCACCACGACTTTTATGCCGCCATTGTCCTTATACTTCTCTTGCAGCGCCTCAAGCACAGGGTAGAGGATTCGTTCGCGCACCGGTTCGGTAAGCACATCGCCGCCAGATAAAATTATCTTGCCAGTTTTTTCAGTATAAGAATCGGGGCTCTTGGAATCATCACTCGGCTCAAGAAACGTCATGCGCGGAGGAAGGTTGGCGATGATCTTGGGGAAATTGGTTTCCGCTTCTTTCACAACTTCTTCGAGTTCATCCCTGATATAGGGGCGAAAGCGGGACTCATAACAATGCTTGCAGCGACGGTGGCAATGCCAGCAGAGCACGTAGTAGATCGATTCCATCAAATTTCCTTGTCTAAATGGCTTAACGTAAATCCGGGTATTGAGAGAGTGTCCAGCGCTCGAATAAGACCCGTATATGAACTAATACTTTCAGATAAAGGGCTTAGGGTAGCTTTCTCCAGCTAAGCGTACCCGTGGTTCGCCCGGAAGCGTTCTTTAGGGAGAGCTTTAGAAAGCCATCACTGAACTCGAAATGACGCACATTCTCACCACCCACCCATTCCGGCACCATGGGAGATCCTTCTACGTGATGAATCACAATGCTGTTATCAACATCGAATGAAACCTTTCCCCAGTAGGCAAAACCCCCGGTAATTCTCTCCTGCGAGTCTCGGTTTCGTTCTGGCAAGTCGCGGGGCATGCCCAGGCCAGACATATTGCCAAAAGCATCGTAGCTTAATCGACCCACGTAATTCATATCGATAGCGTCTCCCTGCTCGGGGAACTGAAAGTAGCTAACGAGTTCGAAATCTCCTACAAATTTCTGCTTAATTTCTTGCAAGGTTTCCGCCGCCTGAGAATTTATTGGTAACATTAACAATAAGACCGCAAGGCGAAAAGTTTGTTCTATGGTGTCGCCTAATTTTTTCATTACTTTGGCTCCTAGAAAAATGTTAACTTAAGCTCGTTCGAACCAAGATAAAATCGCAAAACATCGGACGTCGTAACAACTGAACTACAGCAATTTCTTCAAGTCAGGCTTGGTCACTTTGCCCATCGCATTACGCGGCAGAGCATCGATAATTTTTATTGCCTTCGGTATTTTGTAAGAAGACATCTTACCATCACACCAACTCTTAAGGTCCGCATACTCCATTGATGCGCCAGGCTTTAGGCCGATGAACGCCATGACAGATTCTCCCCATGTTTCATCTTCGACTCCGATCACGGCGCACTCCGCTATATCCTCATGGGTAAGTAATGTGCCCTCAATCTCCAGAGCGGATAACTTGTAGCCACCAGACTTGATAATGTCGATGGAGGAGCGACCCATGATGCGGTAGTAACCGTCATCAACGACAGCGACATCGCCGGTGCAGAACCAGCCGTCGTGAAAACTTTCCTTCGTAGCTTTCTCATTGTCCCAGTACTCGAGGAATACGTTATCACCCTTGATGCGAATCTCGCCCGGAGTGTTTTCCTCGCTAATCGGATTATGGTCTTCGTCGAAGAGTTGCGCCTCTACTCCCGGCAGTGCTTGTCCGACATGTCCGGCACGTCGTTCGCCAATGTAAGGGTTAGAAAGACCCATGCCGATCTCCGTCATGCCATAGCGTTCCAGTAATACCTGGCCGGTTAGTTCTTTCCATTGATTGAAGAGTTTAACCGGACAGGCGGCGGAGCCAGATATATTTAGACGCATAGGCCTGAAGCCATCGCAAATCTTGCTTACTTCACTGGCATCTATGGTGTCGAAGTACTGAATAAGTTTTACATAGATAGTAGGCACGGCCATGAAGACATTGTAGGTGCCTGCAACAATCTGTGCCGTAATTTTCGGAATATCGAATTTTGCAAACGGGTGCACGGTCGCGCCCGCCCACAGGCCGCAGCTTAGAATATTAATGATGCCATGAATATGGTGAAGTGGAAGAAATAGTGGAATGGAATCCTGATCGGTCCAGCTCCATGCTTCGACAAGCGTAGTAATCTGGGCGCGAATAGTCTTATGCGTACTCACAACACCCTTGGGCTTGTTCGTCGTACCGCTAGTGAAAAGAATCATCGCTCGACGTTCTGCGAGAATCGTCGGTAAGGCTCCAGCCTTCTCTGCCATAACGTCGTCGACGCTGACCAGTTCGATATTGAGCTGTGCACAGAGTTCGCGAAGTGATTCTTGATACTTACCGTTTGCGACCATGCGCGTCACACTTGCACAGCTGAGATAATGTTCTAACTCGGCGACGGCCGATGCGACATTGAGCGGAATAGCTATTCCACCGGCACGCCATATGCCATGCATGGTAGTCACGTATTCAATACTGGCTGGAATAAAAAAGGCGATACGCTCCTCGTTCAGATCGTCCTTGCCATTCAGCAATCCAGTGGCGAATTTATCGATACGCTGATTGAGCTCGGCATAGCTATAGCTGTTGTCGCCCTCAACTAAAGCTGTCTTGTTATTGGAATTATTTAGATGCGGAAAATTCTGATCTGACATTCTTAGCCTTTCCTTATACTGCGACATCGGGCAATCGAGCCGACGCCGTTAAAAGTTTCATGTTGTTACGTTCTTTGAAATATTAGAGTACGGCGTTGACGATGAAAAATAAGATCGAGGGGCCCAACAGGCATCCTACACCAGTATAGAAAGTCGCTGTCATTGCGCCGTAGGGTACGAGCTTCGGATCGGTCGCTGCCAATCCTGCGGCGACCCCTGAGGTAGTGCCCATTAGCCCGCCGAATACCATTGCCGATTGTGGATTGTCGAGACCAATTGACTTCGCAACCAGCGGCGTCCCTATCATTACCAGGATCGACTTTATGAGTCCTGCCGCTACGCTTAGCGCGATAATATCCGACTCAGCACCCAATGCTGAGCCGGTGACCGGGCCGACGATATAGGTTACGGCGCCCGCCCCTATAGTGGTGACTGTAACCGGATCGGTGTATCCATACAGCACGGCAACCACAGCGCCTACGATAAATGAAACGACAACGCCCGCGAAGATCGATACCACGCCAGCTAAACCGGCCTTCTTTAATTCGCTCAATTTCACGCCGAAGGCCGTAGCAACGATGGCAAAGTCGCGCATCATGCCGCCACCCATTAAGCCTATGCCCCCTAACAGAGTGATGTCAGCAACTCCCGTACTGCCTCCAGTTGCCCGCCCACCGAAATAGGCGGCAATTAGGCCCAGAGCGATTGCGATTGCCGAGCCGTGAATCCGGCCGTTGGTCAATCTGTCCGCCAGAAAATACGAAAGCCAAATAGTAATGCCGATAACGGCGAAGGCAACGACCAGCGAGTTGCGAACGAAAACTGTTTCGAGGATTTCCATTATTGCTTCTCCTCGATCGAAACCTTGCTGCCGCCGATCTTGCTGATAACAGGCACCAGTGCGAAGCTGACGATAACTGCGGCGACGCCCGCAACCACGGCCAGCATACCCCCCTCAAATGCCGCAACAACGTTCTGCCTAGCGGCCATGGCTACAACGATGGGAATATACATGGCAGACCAGAACTGAATTCCAGCACCCGAAGCTCCATCGACCAATGACTTGAACTTATCCGAATTGCTGGCGAGCACCAGAAACAGCATGGCGATTCCCACGCCGCCCACGTTGGCCTCGACATTGAGCGCCACACCTAAGGCCTCCCCAAGTAGCATCCCAAGAATCAAACAGGCAGAGAGCAGAGCAACACCGTAGACGATCATTTTGTATCCTTGTTTTTATTATTTAGGCTGCCGAAGCGGGCCGTAGAAGGTCTGATGATATGACGCAGCTGATTTTTGTGCAATTTGCTAGATCACGCGCCAATTCTAGGCTATTTGGCGCCAAATAGGGGCAATTTCGGGGTATCCGAATTGACACTAGTAGGGGTTTATAGCTTAATTGTGCTCCGGTTTGCCGGCGACACAGTTTCGCCTGCCTACTGCTGTAACCGCAAAAAATCAGCTATTTATCGCTAAAGAAGGCTAATCAAATGAGTAAATTTTCAAAGTCATTGCTCGTACTGCTCGGTATGGGTCTATTTTCATCGGCGGCGACAGCCCAGAACGTGACTACCGAGATTCTGGAAAATGCCCAGGACTATTCTGATCGCTGGGTTACCTATGGCAAGAACTACGGCGCCTGGCGCTATATGCCCGATGCCCAGATCAACCGCGACACCGTGGCAAACCTTCGACCCGTTTGGATCAAGCAAAATGGCGTAACCGGGGGTGCCTATGAAGTTACCGCTCTAGTTAACGATGGCCGCATGTACCTGACTACGGCGAACAGCCACCTGCTAGTTGTTGATCCCCTAACCGGCGATGAACTATGGCGTTATGACCACGACTTCGAGAATGTCGATCTGTGCTGCGGCCCGCATAATCGGGGCGTAGGGCTCCATGAAGACAAGGTATTCTGGGGCACTCTGGATGCGCATCTATTGGCCTTCGATGCTGCTACAGGCATTCAATTATGGGATGCGGAGGTCGGCGATCACCGCGAGTCCTTCTCCGTAACAGGCGCGCCACTGGTCGTTAAAGACATGGTTCTAATCGGCGTGGGTGGCGGTGAATACGGCATTCGCGGCTATATCGATGCCTACGATGTAAATACCGGTGAGCGTCGCTGGCGCTTCTACACCACCCCCGCCGAAGGCGAGCCGGGCAATGAGACTTGGCTGGGAGATTCCTGGAAGACAGGCGGCGCACCTACCTGGGTAACGGGAACCTATGACCCGGAAACTGACATGGTTTTCTGGGGCACGGGTAACCCTTGGCCAGACATCAACAACGCGGTAAGAGCCGGAGACAATCTGTATTCCAACTCTGTTGTTGCCCTGGATGCCGATAGCGGCGATCTACGCTGGTACTTCCAGACATCGCCAAGAGATGAATTCGATCACGATTCTACGTCCGAGCCGATGATCATCGAAGAGATGTTTAACGGGCAAATGCGCAAGATGATTGTGCAAGTTTCCCGAAATGGGCACGTCTACGCACTCGATCGCATGAATGGCGACTTTCTCTATGCCGGCGAGTACACGCGAGTGAACTGGGCTGAGCGTGATGAGCGCGGCAAGCCAGTACTGAAGCAAGAGTTGTATGAACCTGCAGATACCATGGTTTTCCCTGGTCTATACGGCGGCAAGAACTGGCCGCCGGCTTCCTATAGCCCAGACACACATATGCTCTATATCCCTACTACCGAGTGGGGGACGCGCTTTATTCGTCGCGACGGCGAAGGCCGGCCCGGCACCATGGACCTGGGTGGTATTCCACAGTTCGATACCACGGGTACCGGATGGGTGGTGGCCTTCGATATGCTTAGCGGAGAGATCGCCTGGCAGAAAGAGATGCCGGGTAACTTCAACTGGGCAGGCACGCTGTCCACTGGCGGCGGACTCGTTTTCTCAGGCGCCCCAGATGGCCACGTCTACGCCATGAACGATGAGACAGGTGAAGTCCTATGGAAGTTTCAGACTGGAAGCGGCATCTATGCGCCACCGACTAGCTTCACAATCGATGGCAAGCAATACCTGGGCGTCGCCTCCGGCACACGCAATCCTGTGACACGCGCAGGTGTTGCTACGGGTATCGCTACCGGCAACTATATTCTGTTTAGCCTCTGACTCTGGATTGCTGGAACTAAGATAAACAGAACGCAGACAAATACACGTAAAGAGATGGAAGACTAAATTGAAATTATCTGCTGTATTACTACCGACGCTGAGTATCAAAATAGTGATAGTCGCTGCTGCTTTAAGCATGGCGTCGGCGGCTTCCTTCGCCGGTGTTGGTGAGGGTCAGGAACTCTACAATGCCTACTGTCAGATCTGTCATGGCGCTCTAGGCGAAGGTCAGACAATGGGCAAGCCTCTGACCGATGGTCCGGCGAATAGATTGCTGGATCAAGAGCTTATCGATGTTATCACCGATGGTCGTGCGGGTACTGGCATGGTTGCCTGGGAAGGTTCGCTTAGTGAAGTGGAAATCTTCGATATCGCTAGCTATATTCGCAACCTGCAGGGAAAGCCAGCCTTGAACCTGGACGATAGTGACACCGGCCCCAGTGATGACCCTCTCGTCATAGCGGGCGAGCAGCTGTTCAATGGTTCCGCCGATTGTGCCACGTGCCACTCTTATGGTGATAAGGGGGGGAGTGTAGGTCCATCGCTAGATGGCCTTGGCAATCGATTGGACGATGATGCACTGATGCAGGCCTTGATGAATCCATCCGCAACGATCGTTAATGGATTCGAGGCAAAAGAAGTCGAGCAGGAAGACGGTACCGTAGTTCGAGGTCGCTATAGGAACGACTCTGAGCTAGCTGTACAGATTCAGAGCGAGGATGGCCGGCGCTGGGTGACCTATTTCAAGGAGCGGGTAAAAGCGGTTAGAGATTCAGAAGAGTCACTAATGCCCGATAACTATGCCAATCTGGCTGCGCAGGAACAGCAGCAATTACTGGCATTCCTGAAGTCCCTGTAAAGAATCATAAGAGGAGTCTCGCGCAAATCTGTGAAGCTTTGAACTGAGAAAACAATTCGTATTGGCCCATAAAACAGGAAAGTAATTGCTAGGCCTGTGGGAGAAGATGAATTGACCTTCCCCGATTTATTCTAGAAAACTTATACTAATAAAGGTAACACTATGGAATTTAATGCCGCGGAACTCACCGCACTGGCAATTCCTTATGGCATAACGCTGGTCTCTGCTCTAGTTACACTTCTAGTGGGGCTGTTTATTGCGAACATGCTGGTCTCGCTCACAAAGAAACTTCTAAACAAGGGCGCAGTCGACCCTTCTCTTACTAGCTTCCTGGGAAGCATGGTCGCCATCCTGCTGAAGGTGATGGTCTATATCACGGCCCTAGGCATGTTGGGCGTTGAGATGACATCCTTCATCGCCATACTCGGTGCTGCTGGTTTGGCGGTTGGCTTGGCGCTATCCGGTACCCTGCAGAATTTTGCAGGCGGCGTGATGATACTCTTCTTCAAGCCTTATAAAGTCGGCGATGTGATTGAGGCGCAAGGCTATACGGGAGCGGTCAAAGAGATACAGATATTTGTCACTATCTTAACTACTCCCGATAACAAGACTGTATTGATTCCCAATGGTCCTTTAGCTACAGGGTCTATGATCAATTATTCCACGCAGGAAACCCGTCGGGTCGATTGGGAATTTGGAATTTCCTATGGTGATGATGTCAACAAGGCCTATGAGGTGTTGAATAAATTGATCGCGGCCGATGAGCGAATCCTGAAAGATCCGGCGCCTTTCATGGCCTTAAAAACTCTTGCCGACAGTTCGGTAAATATTGTGGTTAGGGTCTGGGTAAACGCACCTGATTACTGGGGCGTATTCTTCAAGATGAATGAAGATGTGTACAAGACTTTTGGCGATGCGGGTCTCTCTTTCCCATTCCCGCAAATGGACGTGCATGTCAGCAAAGAGACTTAATGCTTCTTAACGAAAAGGCGTAGTAAGAAGCATCTAAAACAGGAAAAAAAGAATGCCTGAAAATATGAAGATGCCGACAGCCAAAGCCATGCCGTAAAAAATTGTAGTTATTATGTATTACAGCAGGGTTATGCCATAACCCTGCTGGAAATAATTCTTCAGACTCATGTATAGCTAAACCCACATCCATATATATACAGCAGCACCTAGGTAGCCAAATACAGGACTGATAATCGGCAGCTCACTTGTCGCTATCATGTCGTTAAGCATGTTGACGAACACGACTAGAATGATGAACGCGTGGTTGTGTAGCGTTAGCACTAGATGTTCTACGTAGTAGTGTCCCGTGCGGAAGTAAATTATTTTCTGGATAAAGGCCAGCAACGGAATCATAAACAAAATAAAGAAGGTGATATATTCCAGATAGCCCCGTAAAAACTCGCTAGGGTTCTCTAGCAGTATATTTACATTCTCCTCGGCTTGAGCGCGCATTACCCTGCGCAGATTCACGTTGGTCTGTGCATCGAAGAAGGGTAGGTTGATTGCATCAACAAAAGCTAATATCCCTTCTATGTCATTCTCTTCGTCATTTTCGTCAACAAACTCGTCTCCAAAACTAGAAAATGGGTCATCCTCCACATTTACATCGGTTCCGATTCTAATGAGTGGCTCATCGTCTGGAGTGGTCGCAATGTCTTGCCCTGTGGCTTCTTCGGTTTCACTTTCAGTTAGGGCGTTCTCGATGGACTGCACCGAGCTATAGAAGCTAACCAGCAGAAAGAATGAGACACTTATTACTAAGAACAGTCGCAGCGGTGTACTATAGCGAATGCGTCTACCATTGAAATATTCAGTACACAGGAATGCTGGCTTGGTGAGCAAATAGAATAGGGTGCGAAAGGCGCGACCATCCAATTCGAAGAGAGATTGAACAGCCTCTCGGCTTAGCTTGAAGAAGGGGCGTCGCAGTTCCTTCGCCTCCTGCCCACAGTTCCCACAATAGTTGCCCGACAGCGGATGTCCGCAGTTGAGACAGTGCTCATGGTGCTGGTTTATTTCCTGTGTCTTATCAATAGCCTGACATTATGCCCTATACAGCGAGAGTCCCATTCCTATTTTCTATCGGTTGCGTAGAGCTGATCTAAACCTGCTGGATCCAGGGCTCGCGAATTAGGTGCGGGTCATACCGTCTAGGCAAGTGAAATTTTTCTAACAGGTAGTGGGTTAGCTGCGAGAGTAGGATCCTAAAACATTCCCTCCCCCCAGACCCGAAGGGTCCAGAGGGTGGGAAGTCTCAAGGAGCACCTCGGCGCAGAGTGAG
>Ga0115553_1002576_pt1 | contig 10959 bp, 8 predicted proteins | sample COGITO_mtgs_1103_2_FD_87284 | JGI IMG/M metagenome (GOLD analysis project Ga0115553, IMG submission 87284) | Pelagic marine microbial communities from North Sea - COGITO_mtgs_110331 | ecosystem: Environmental > Aquatic > Marine > Epipelagic | place: Germany:Helgoland, sampling site Kabeltonne... | reverse complement strand
CTGAAGGGGAGAGTCTTCATTTGGCTTACTTGTAGGAAGGGTTCGCAGGGTAAAGACATTGCTCCAACCATCCGCATCGTTTCCAACGCGATATTGGTAATCTTCTTTGGCCGATAAATTTGTCATCAATACGGTATGAATGCTTAAGTTATGCGAGATATTTGCATTGATGAACTCTCCAGTTTCATCCCAAGCAATTGGGACTGGGAAGGTGACGTTGGATCCTACATTTGTGGATACAGTAATGTTTCCCGAGGAAGACGCGCTTTGCCACCATTGTACAGTAGTCCTCCCGCCAGGTTGAGAGGATTCAGCCGGACCATAGTCTGTGGTGTAGGTTACAGAATATGTCTCCTGCCCGACTTTACAAGTATGAACTTGGCGAGGAAAGAGGGGATCCGAACTAGCAAATGCAGGAAGCAAGGACAGGAGGAGGTGACCTATAGAATTCCGCATACCGAATACTTCAGGAGGTCCCCTAACAGAAGTGCACTCTTGATTTATTTGGCCCTCTTCTCTCTCTCGTTCTCTCTCTCAGGCTTAGTGAAAAATCCAGTTTTTATCTTCAATAAAATCTATTTATTTCTGGCTTGCGTAACTCAACTTATTTTCAAAGGCTTTGATATCTTTTTTACTCAATTTCACTTCTTTTTGAGGTATCAGCTGATATCAAGTGCACAACATCACATAACCGCCACCATCTCCCATAGTGTCACCACGGCACTTCCCATACCTTCGCTCCGCCCTTTCCCGTTATCTCGGAATGTCTTCCTCTTGGGACCGCACGCTGGTCAAATCAAAGTCTTATGTTGCTTTATGCGATAAGAAGCTACGCGACGAAGAACTCTTGCACCAACAACGAGAAAGAGCAGCAAAACGGCAGCAGAAGCTTGCACAGCAAATGGCTGCTCGTGAACGCCGCAATAGTTTGGCGAGTCTGATGTCAACTCCTTTACCAACCCCTGCTAAGGGTGCAATTAACGAAGGGATGGATGTCCAGTTTATCTCTGCGTCTGCTCAAGTCACCTTTGGAGAGAATTTTCCTGCCAGTCAGCATGGATTTTTAGATATTCCTGCTATAACACCGACGCAAGGAGATCCAACTTTTACCATGTCTGAAAAAAAAGTGAAAAAATCTTTGTTCAACATGGATTTTGGTGGAAATACACAGAACTCAGAGGTAACTGCAGCTGCAACCACAGTAACTGTGAAACCAAACTCGTCAACTATCGCCGGTTCGAACCCAACAAACGATGGTTCTTCTCGTCCGCGGTCAGCAAGCGGGATTTTCTGGGAAAGCCGGGCTGCATCTCCTGCTTACAGCCCGTCAATTACGGCCAACACCGTAGAGAACCTGACAGCAATGCAGACGACTGCTGCTCTTAAATTTTACGAGAACAATTCTATTGACCACGAGGAGGAAGAATTACTCTTATTGACAGAATGGCAACACCTTCGTGCATGCGAGATGGCAGTGAAGCCGTTGAGGGAGGAGATGCAACCGTCTAGCGAAATGTCGACTAGAGATCTGATGAACTCAAGCTTCGTTGGGATTAGGAGCGGTGGCGTCGTCATAAAGGAGGGTAGCAGAACCGATGCTTCGTTTAGAGGAGATGACCTAAGTGAAGGTTTTGACGAATTTATTGACAAAGAATCCGTCAGTGAATTGCTTGGCAAAGACTTCTTGGACAAGGATTCCCTCGAAGAAGACTTGGATGAATTTGAGGACGAAGTCATCTCACCAGAATACAATTTAGACTCCGAACAAAATGATAATGAGGATGACGACGACGATGACGATGACAACGACGACGAAGATGACGACAACACCGATGATCAAAGTAGTAAAAAAAGCAAAAAAAACAAAAAGAAGCCAAAAAAAATAACCGACCGGATGAAGCGGCCATCTGTTATTGAGCGCCAAAAATTGCGAAAGCATGGAGTGGCTCGAGAAGTAAACCGCACTGACCAGGCCCTAAACCCCCGAGATCGCCGAAAACTGCTCGATCAGAGTAAAGCGGCGCGAAAATACAGCCTCCTACGACGCAAGAGCAGGCTCCGAATGAAGAAGGAAGACGATGAGATGGATACCAGTCGGCGCTTGCAGTTCCTCAAGTTTGTACAACTCGCGCGAATGGCGAATACTCTCAGCAGAGCATTTGTTGCCAAAAAAACTGACTATGCGTTGGCGGAGCAGCAAGAAAAGGCGGCATCTCTCATTCAAATTACGTGGGAAATATACTTTGCCCCTTTGAGGGCCGAACGGAAAAAGAATGTGCAGATGGCGCTGATGAAATACAGTATGCGTCTGCTCAATATGCTCAATAGAGTGCGGCGCAGGATAGCGACACGAAAGGTTGTTACTTTCTACAGAGATTTTAGCAAACAGAAAATGGCGTATGTCATGATCAAGTTTCGTTTCAATTGCGTAAAGTTGCAGAGGCGTATTAGGAGCTACAATCAGGTGACAAATGCCCGCTTGCTATTGTTGGATTTGAAGTGGGATTTAATTGAGGCGAGCGTTCGCGACCGGGTGGAGAATAGCGTATACGGCGGTGAGGGTGGCGGGAAAAGTGGCAACAACAAGTGGAAACAGAAGCTTCGCCTCACGGAATTTCCTGAGCTTGGTGCCGATATTAATCACGCCACAACAAATGTCATCAACTTGAAAAAATCCATCGAGAGCGGCATCAAGCGGCAACGCTCTACACTGCCAGCAATCATCAAGTCAATGGAAAAACGGGAGCGGATGATGGGCGAGTTTGGAGGACGTGACCCTGCCTCAGCGGCGCTCTTGGGGGAGGAAGGTGAGACTGAACTAAATGTGGACAATCTCGCCGCCTCTTTGAGCCAATTCAAGAAAAAGGGGGGTAAGAGGTATAAATCCTTGATCGCGCCTGGAGTGAAGTCTTTTGCTCTCAAAAACTACCTTACGAACCGCCGAATCAGCCACGGCTTCGTCGGATGGGACGAGACGCATGGAACTTCAGTTAAGGCTCAAGAAATTGATGTTCTTTCTGCTTTGGCTATACTCAAGGGACAATTGTCGATTCACGATCATTTTGACTACACTGTTTCCAAAAAGGCCTGGCCAATGATGATGCTACTGACAGATCATGAGGGGAATTTGGAGCTTACTCGAATCATAGAGCAGCACGTGAAAGACCACTTTGTTGCCAAGAACGCTGAGATACAAAAAATAGTCAAGGCTAGATTCGAAAAAGAGGAAAGCCAGAAGAAATTACAGAAAATGATGTCACGTGGAAGGGGGAAGGGTCTCTTCAAGACCATGGTGAAAAGTGTGATCCACGACACTCTCCGCCAGCCTTCTGAGAACTTAGGTGTGAAGGGCGGTATTAACGAGCAATTGAGAACTGCCTTGAGGAAAGGAATGCAAACAGAAAAGGAGTTGGAGGAAGAGAGACTCGAGTCAAGGAAAATTCATGCCGATTTGGATGTTGTCGGTGTGTCAATGCAGTAAACTGAAGTAGACAAAATTAATTAAGCTGGAAGTGTTCTCGGCAGTTGCGATGCTGGTAGATAATACAGGCAAATAGTACTAGAAAATGAAACGATGCTAAATTTGGCCTCTTGCGTTGCTGTGTGATGCAATTTTGTTCACTTTGTTTTGTTCCACCAACGTTATCAAAATTTTAAAGTGCCTATTTCCAGCTTCAGAAGTGACTACCGGCCCTCAAACTTTCCACATTGCACCTCCGTATAGGCTAAGTATGCACTTACATATTCAAATGATAACGAACAATACTAAAAGTTACAAACCCCAAAGAGAAAAGCTAAAAAATCAGGGTTAAAAATAAAAATACATCCGTGTACATTCATAGTTATTCATTCTGGCTCCCTCCGGCCGACCACTTGCTATCATTATCTTCCTCTCTCCACCCTCGTCCCCTAGGCATCTCTCTTCTCCCAGATTCTTCAACCCACGCCTATCGTCCGACATGGCTGACGAATTTATCGAAGACCTTTTCTGCGGTGGTTCCAATGCCACCCCCGCTTCGTCGCCTCTTCTTTGTTTGTGGATCTTCGTTCTCCCTTGCGGTGATTTCGTCCTCAATCGTACTTTTCCCCTTGTTCTCCAGCACTGTAGTCACGCTCTCGATGGTTGTCTGGAGGCTCTCGAGCTTCTCGGGCATTTCCCTGCCCACATCTTCCAAGTTCTGCTCCAGCTTTTTCATCGTCTCCTTCATTCCCGCAAATGCCTGTGCTTTGGCCTCTTCGCTCATCCCCTCAGATTGATTCTTAGCTTCGATGCTGATATCTGTCACTTTCACCTTGTTCTCGTCCTCAACTGCGAGAGGTGGGGTTAGATTTGGGGTTAGTTGAAAAGTTATTTTTTGTGAGAGAGTCAACTTGATTGAAAGGCCAATACCACATGGTTTGAGAAGCAATAACACATGGTTTGTAGAAGCGACTCGTATTTCATAGACAGTTCTCGCTAATTTAATAGAGAAAACTCCCACGCAAAGCCACTCAGAGAAAACAGGCGCACACACAGGATTGGACAGTGAACAAGAAATTCAGAACACCAAGCCCATGTAGAGCACACAAAGCACACCGACGCGCAACACACGACACATTACAAATGAACGGATCTATCATCATTCACTCACCGATTCCGTTGGCAAGCTGGGGCACGGACTCTCTGAGCTCCGAAATTCTGGCACTGGTCTCAGCTATTTCGCTCCGCGCACGTTTGAGCTTTCGCTCAATCTCAGTCTCTTTGGCAAGCTGTTTGTCCAAGTTTGAGTCTGCAGCGACAATCTTTTCAATCTTTTCCTTCATCGCATTGCGAACACAGTTGATCACAGCCACCTGGGACTCACTCAGATTCAAATCCAGCCGACGAGAGCAAACAGCGTCGATGGTGGCGTTGGCCTTTTCAAGCTCCACTGTAGGGACTGCTACTTTCTTAGACTTTCCCATGGTTTGTTAGCGCACGGTCGGGGATTATAATTTAAAATTGGTTGAGCTAAGGAACGAACGGTCAAATCCCCCTTCGTTTGCGAACGGTCATATCTCAGATTTTTCACTCTGCCTGTTTGGCCTCGGTTCCTTTTTGTTTTCGTCTTTCTAGGTGAAAAATAGTTTGATCGGTCGGAAAATAAGGTTTTCGTTGCGAAAAAAAAGCTCTTCTTTTACTCTCCCGACATCTTCACCCTTTGTCATCCCCTGCACTACAACCTGTCCCCACCTTGGTGTTGGCGTGCCGTGCTCGATGTGTATTGTGCGTTAGAATAGAAACCACCGCTCGGTAACGGCAAAAATAGCATGTCTTGGTTCTTAGATTCATCTGAGGATGAATTAATGGATGGATCCAAGCTGCCCCCCCCCCCCCTCCTTCCTACCCAGAGCCAAGGTTCGCAGAGTCCGACTTCCGCTAGCCCAACATCAAAGAATCAGCTTTCACATAGCCAGGTTTCGCAGAGCCAGGTTTCTCAGAGCCAGGTTTCGCTGAGCCAGGTTTCCCTGTACCGGGATCTCAGCCCCTCTAAATCATCGTCTGGTGCCAAATGTCCCAACTGCGGTTCCCGTTCTCTATCTCTGACTTCTTCTGGTATCGCCTTCTGTCCCGATTGCAACATGTCTTCGCAGATTGACATTGACGATGAAATGCAATTTGAGGATGTGGAAGCACTGGGGGTGAGGAATAGGAGGGGTTTGGCTTACAGAAGTAACAAGGGTTTGGCCAAGTCGTCAAAAGTGGAAAGGACCAAATGGATGGTTTCTTTGCCCTTGGAAGAGATCGTTGAGAAAGAGTTCGAAGATGTGTTGAAAAGAAGGTGAGAGTTTTGCAAATACGCTCGCGCATTGAAAAGTGAAAGGTATAGTGAAAGGTATAGTGAAAGTGAAAGTGAAAGTGAATGTGAAAGTGAAAGTGAACCAACCCAAACTGAACCAGCCAGAAAGTGAACCAACCAGAAGGTGAATCGCTCAATTCCAATCACTTCCCTTCGCTCACCCCTTTTCCCCCTCTTTCTCTTCTCTTGATAGCTGCAAAGAGCTGTCCTCAAAGCTCAGTGCCACTTCTCCGTTGGGGGACGATTTAATCCAGAAGGGGGCTCTTGAGGCGTGGTCTCTTTATCTATCCTCTTTCCGCTCTGCCACCGGACCGGGAGGCATAGGGGAGGAATTCAAAGACTGCCAATTCTCTGTGAGGGACAATTTTATGGATAATGTATATAGGTCCGGGATGGGCGGATTTCGCGAAGGATTCACGGGGAATTACGGCAGAGCTGTTAGCAATCCGAATATCAAGCGTAGTGAGGTGTTGGGGAAAAAAGAGACTTCTGTCTCTGATTCCGAATCTGGATCCGGTTCAGGCTCTGGATCCGGTTCAGGCTCAGACTCAGACTCAGACTCAGACTCAGACTCAGACTCAGACTCAGACTCAGACTCAGATTTGAAAACGAAAACGAAAACGAAAACGAAGGGGGAGGGGACGGCAATTAACTCTTCCTCGTCGTCGATATCCTCTTCCCCCCAGCTCTTGAACTCCGTAACTGCTCCCCTGCACCTACAGGTGATCCTCCCTTCTCTCGTCCTGCTTCCCTCAATTATCTACTTTACGCTCTCCCGACTCTCCCTCGGCTACCTGCCAGGGGACGTTGTCCGCCTTTGTAGAGACGGGGACATTGGATACTTCGATGCTGCAAAATTTTTAAAGCAAAGAGGTGGGGGTGCCGCCTCAGGCACAGGGAATTTCTACGCCGTTAAGCGACTGCCGACAGAAGCTGAGATAAGGATCGGTGCGTCGCTACTTGGGGCCATGGCTGGGAAATCTAAGGGGGCTAAGGGGGCTAAGGCGAAGAGGGAAGAGAAAAATCGAAGAAGAGTAAATGTAAGGGCCGCCCTTTGCCGGTACTGCACAGAAATGGGGTTAGGGGAGGATGTGAAAGATACAGTCCTAGGACTATTGGGAGGAGAGAAAGGCAAAAACCCTGACCCTCGCGGTGACAATACCCACTCAAAAGAGGGAAGAGTTGCTGGCAGGATAGTCCGAAAGATGAAAGGCATCGACTACGAGAAGTTGGAGGGAGATATTGGTTTGGTTCTAGGTCTCATTATTGTAGGTGTGAAGATGCAGTGGGGTTGGGAGAGGGCTGCTATCGAGCGAATCGGAAAGACAAGACTCACCAAGGAGAATACTGCGATTAAAAAAAATCCAAATGACGAAGCTTCACCTTGGGAGGTAAAGACATTTGATGGATGGAACAACGTTCACACAACGGCGAACCCCTTGTCGTTCTTTGGTGAGGGTAGGACTGACAAGGACGATTTGGATTTGGTTGCCTTTATGGAAGGAACCATGGTTGCGAGTGGGACGTTAGTGGAGTGGGACGGTGGCGGTAAGGAATTTTTAGAGGAGAGTATTAAAGCGGAGGAGAAGGAGAAGGAGAAGGAGAAGGAGAAGGAGAAGGAGAAGGAGAAAACACCTGATTCAGATGACGATGACTCCTCTTCGTCGTCGTCATCATCGTCATTATCGTCATGGTCGTCATCTTGGTCGTCGTCATCATCTGACAGCAGCAGCAACAACAAAAATAATGCCCTTCCCCTGTGCTCCCACTCATATGATTGGTATCCTTCTCTCCTCCCACGGCACGGAAACACTGTAAAACCTCGTGTACCTTCTCGAACGCTTTTAAAAACCCCTTACAATTCAGCCTGTCCTGACTCCCCCAACCCTCTCTTCCCCTCCTATTATGTCAAGCTTCTCCGTTATGTATCTTCCTATGGCAACATGACCCCGGTCCTACTCCATGAAAAGGTCGTACGCTGGGACGAACAAATTGCGAAATTCCATTTGGAGAGAAAAGCGCAGCAGTACAAGGGTAACCCAAACGGCGTCGAAGGATGGCTTTTTTGTAAAGTGAATAAGGAGATCAATGAGAAACAAACGAAGCGCAAAAAGGAGATCAATGAGAAACAACCGAAGCGCAAACAAAGTAAAGTAGCTGAAAGACCGATTATATCTTAAAAGTGTATCAACATTATGTCACTTTCTTTATTTATTTAAGAGCAACAGGACCGAAAATTGTTACTCTTGTGGTAAAACTCTCTCCTCAGACGGTGAGAATTTTCATCTGGTTCGTGCTACCCCCAACATTTCCAGTACCATGGACGATGACGACAACATCGCCATCAACGAGTTTTCCGCTTGCCTTCATACTCTCGAGAGCTTCCTGGACAATTCCCTGCGTATCGCTCATGCTGCTCATGACGCTACTGTCTGTGTTTTTCAAAACTCCCTGGCATTGCCTAGCCGTCGTCTCATACTGCGTCAACACGTGGACCTTGCTTGGTGGCCTATACTTGGCAATCAATCTAGCAGTGGTGCCACTCTCACTGCACACAATGATATACTTGGCCTTAACGTCAATGGATGTCTTGACGGCGCTAGAAGCGACGCTTTCAGTCGTCTTCATCGCTCCATTGGCAGCCATGACGCTGTTCCTTACTGCTTGGTACAACCCGTTAAAGTTGATAGCGGCCTCTGCCTCGCATGCCGTACGGGCCATAATCCCGACGGCTGCCACTGGGTGTTCCCCCCCTGCTGTCTCGCCGCTCAGCATGACGCAGTCAGTTCCATCCAAAACTGCGTTTGCGACATCGCTGCACTCAGCCCGAGTCGGACGCGGGTTGCTGATCATGCTCTCGAGCATCTGAGTCGCCGTAACGACGGGCTTCCCCGCTACGTTTGCCTTACGGATCATCATCTTCTGGGCCAAAAACACCTTTTCAGGGGGGATTTCCATACCCAAATCCCCACGAGCGACCATAATTCCGTCTGTGGCATCCAATATGGCGTCGTAATTCTGCAGGCCCTCTTGGTTCTCGATCTTAGCGATGATGTGGATGTGTTTTCCCTCCTCTCCAAGTACATCTCTGATCTTAGTGATGTCCTCCGCCTTCCTGACAAAGCTCGCCGCGATAAAATCCACATTGTTTTTGATGCCCCAAATCTGTATATCATCGATGTCCTTCTCTGTGAGGGTCGGCAAATCAACCACAACTCCCGGCAAGTTCATGTTCTTGCGCTCCCCTATCTTAGCATTGTTCTCAATCCTGCATGTAACCTCTCCTTTCTCTTCGTCGGTAGATAGAACCGTCAGGACTAGGGACCCATCTGCACACAGGATCGGCTGTCCTTCCTTGACACTCTTTGCCATGCTTGGGTAAGAACACGCCAATTTCTTTTCGTCTCCCTTGAACTCGTAGTCACTTGTCAAAACAATCGTTTCTCCCTTGGTGAGCTCAATTTTATCGACTCCCCCCGCAAAAAATCCGGTCCTGATCTCCGGTCCCTTAGTGTCCAAAAGAACGCCAATGTGCCTCTTCTTGTTTGCCGCTGCTTCCCTTAGACGGTTAAGGCACGCCCCATGAGCCTCGTGGTCGCCATGACTGAAGTTAAACCTCGCAACGTTCATGCCTTGGTCGATGAGCTGTTCAAGCACCGGCACGGACCAGCAGGCAGGTCCCATCGTGCAGATTATCTTTGTGTGGCGAGTCTCTACTTTGGTCTTGGCCAGGATCTTGTGCAAATCGATCGAATGGCCTCTTAGCTATGGTAGTGTGCAGAGTGAGAAAGGTGAGCGTGACGAGATTTGGTGTTGCGATAGGTAAGGGCAAACGCGAGTATTCATATTAATTCATCCAACTTCAAATTAACTTGAAATTAGAAGATCTTTCGGAAATATTTGTCACGCACCTGCGGGCCTGAAGCCCCAGTAGCATTCGTGTTGGCGATCATGGTTGAAAATGATGCGTATTCTCCTGTAAGTTTTAGTTCCAAATTGGGGGGCGCCCCGACGCCCCGACCGACGACGAAAGGGTGAGTAAGTTTTCTTCTTGTCCTAGTAGTTACCTGATTGTTCAAATCCGCCATATTTTTTCCTCGAGCTGTCATGAAATATTCCAGTAGGTCAACAAGAAGTAGCGTCTCGCGGAGCAGCTCTCCATCCCCGTCCAACTCTCCTACTAATATATCTTCCTCAAATAAGAAGGGATCTTCTAGATCCACCTCCCCTGCTCCTGTAACCAATTCCGCCCTCAGTTCTACAGAAGATACTGCTTCTTTCAACCCGGGCACTTCAACTAAACAGACTACAATCACTGAGAAAAAGCTACTGCGAAAGTCTCGGAACAGGCTCTCAGCTGCAGCTTGCAGGGCACGAAAGAGAGCCCATCAAGAGATGGTGGAATCACAGATAACAGCATTAGAAACTGAGAATCTGGGTCTACGCTTGTCTCTGAAAATCGGAAAAGCAGGGTTAGATCAGGATAAGGAGGATCAGGAGACAATGGGATTAGGGCTGGAGAAGCTGCTCCGTGAGGGCGCCTCGGAGCAACAGATTTGGGAGGCGATTGAGGGGTATAAGGAGAAGTATATGGACTATGGCCGTGACCGCAGAGAGGAGATTGAGTTCCACCTTCGCGAAATCGAGTCTTTGTTACGCATGAGCGATGTCAGCAAGGTGCTTAAGATCCAGGCACCATCCATCTCCCCCCAATCTTCCTCAAGCCCGCCCTTCAAGAAGATACAAAAGTCGAAAGGGATTAGTGGAGATGATGACAGCAAACAGAAAGATGAGGCAGCCAAGAAATTTTTCACCATGCTTACTAAGCACATTGAGGTGACAGAAGAGCAGGCAAAACTTCTCATTGACTCTCGGCATGTAGCCAAGGAGCTAGACGATTCGCTGGCCAAGGCAGTTGCGATGGTTGGATCTCTGAAGGCCAGACTTGAGAAGGGAAACAACGATCTAGACTCCGAGTTCAATGAGCTTTCGAGGATTTTAACTCCCAGCCAGGTTGCTAAATTTGTTATCTGGAACTGTAACAATCATGCCTGTATGCACATGCTCAACGAACTTTGGAAACAGCAACACATACAGCCCAAAGCTGTGGAAACTAGTATTGATGATCAAAGTGGGAATG
>Ga0115553_1002568_pt1 | contig 10980 bp, 8 predicted proteins | sample COGITO_mtgs_1103_2_FD_87284 | JGI IMG/M metagenome (GOLD analysis project Ga0115553, IMG submission 87284) | Pelagic marine microbial communities from North Sea - COGITO_mtgs_110331 | ecosystem: Environmental > Aquatic > Marine > Epipelagic | place: Germany:Helgoland, sampling site Kabeltonne... | reverse complement strand
CGGCGGCGTCGGCGTTCCAGCTCTCTCCTCGTTTGAAGTGTTCTCTTTTTTCGCCACCACGTCGCATTCTCTCCACGCCTCTTCTTCGTCTTCTTTTTCTTCTCCCTCGTTAAACTTCTTCGCGTAGTTGTTGTTGCACTCCTCTTCCTCTTTTCCTCCTAATCCTCCTCCTCCTCCGTTGTTAAACATCACCCCCCGAGAAGAATTATTCGTGGTAGTATTATTATAGCTCTGATGTTGTTCTCTCATTTCCTTAAACTTCGGCGCGATGGTTGCTTTTAATATGTGCGACGGTGGGCCGTATCGTTTCTGTTTCTTCGCTTTTGATTTCGGGAGGTTCCGGAACTCTTTTTTCCGTCGGTCGATTTTTTTCCCACTCATCGTCGTCACACCAACCCCTTTCGCTGTTTTGTGGGGAGATGCCGGTGCATCTTTGCGAGGACGGCCCATATCGAGAATACCAACACCGATGAGTTCTTCTCTCTGCGCCCCGAAAACAAAACGCAGAAACAACAAACCAACAACTCTCTCTCTCTCTCTCTCTCTCTCTCTCTGTGCTTTTCTGTGTGAATTTTTGTAAGGAGAATTCGTTTTGAGGAGCTTTTTGCCCTAAAAATTTAATTGGGTGGCACTTTTTTTCTTTTCAAAAAAACCTTCAACCGTCGTCACTTTTCTTTTCTTTTCTCCCGTTGTTGTCTGTCCTTTTTCGTCCGTTGGTGTTGTCTTGAGTGAGAGAGGAGGAGGAGGAGGACGTTAACATCAACAATGGCGCGAGGAGGACCACCGCGAGGAGAAAACGCGGATGTGTCGATGCGTAAAAACAAAGCAGAAACCAACGCGTGGTTTATGAAAGACGACGACGGATTCGAGGAAACGACTTTGACGACCTTTTTTATTCCCGAGAAGAAGTTAAAGAAGAAGAAGACGAAGAAGACGACGAACGAGGACGAGGACATCCAAGAAGAAGAAGAGACAGAAGCGACGAGGACGACGACGAAAACGAGGTCTTTGGCTCGACGCGCGGCGGAGAAGCAGCGAAAAGCTTTGCTTTTACACAACACGAGAGAGAAAAAGAAAGAGGAGGAAGAGGAGGAAGAGAAGACGAAGACAAAGAATACGTATTCGTCTACGTCGTCAACGTCGGAAAAGAAACAGTTGTTATTGCGAGCGTACGCGTTGGAAAACGCGCAGTTGCGAGAGTCTTTGCGTAAATCTTTAGCCCGCGCGAATTCGTTGGAAACTGAATTGGAAGAGACGACGGAAACTTTATCGCGGAGCGAACGCGCTTTGAAAGACGCTTTGATATCGCATCGAGCGTTACAAAACGAGAGCAAAGAGAGTCGAAAAAGAGATCGGGACGCGTTGAATAGTTTGAGGAAAACGTTGGAGGAAAGGGAAAGGATTTCGAGAGGAGAGCGAGCGAGGTGTGGGAGAGCGTTGCGGTACGCGATGGATTGTTTGAGAGCGCACGCGCCGCTGGCGAAGGACGAGAGGAACCAGGGCGGTTCCGTTCTCGGGAGCGTGGTGGCGGAGCTGGCGAGATTGACGGAGATTGCGGTGAGTGCTGGTGATGCTGGATTCAAAGAGTACGTGGAAGGAAGCGGCGTGGAAGACACGCATCATCACGCGCGAAGAAAGGACGACGATTCAGACGACGACGACGAGCGCGCTCTTTTTCAGCGACAAGCAGACGCCGCGAGAGAAGCGAAAACGAAAATCACGCAACTCGAAGACGAACGAAAACGTCTTTTGCGCGCGTTAGAAGCCGCGACAAACCCGAGCAAAGAGTACATCACCAGAGAAGAAAACCTCTCCCTCTTCTCCGCAAAACCAACCACTCGTGACGAGTTTCTCTTCGAGAACGACTTCGTCGCGCCGAGCCGAGCCGGCGCCGCGACCGCCTTTGCGTCCTCGTCCTCTGAATCCTTTGCGCTCCCGGGCGCCGACGCGCTCGCTCGCGACATAGACGCCTTAGATTCTGAGTTGAAAAAGTTAGCCACCGCCTTCGAAGGTGGTCGTATGTAGATGTATTACGCGCAGTTGTAGTTTTGATAGCAGTTATAGTGTCGAGTAAAATTGTGACCCTTTCGCCCCTGGGGGATCTTCCTCGGTACACTCCATCCGCTTGGTCTTCTTCTTCTCAAAACTTTCACCCGTGTGTCAACTCATCCTCACAACTTTAACTCCCCTCTCCGCTTTTGCGCGACTGCGGCCAAAGGACGAAAAGAGTCGATATTCACCACGCTCGACCAGAACGAGAATACTCTAACAGTAGTAGTCGTACTCGCGACGACGATTCAGACGAAAAATGAACGCTTTACTCCGAAGTCGGCGTCTTCTTTCCCCGGGGAAATCCATCTTCGATCGGATGTCCTCTCTCGATATCACCGGCGGTTTTGTCGTCCCACGCGCGGTGATGGACCACGCTTCGTCGTCGTCGTCCTCGTCGAGGATTCATTCGCAGACGACGAATGATACGCATCGTTTTTCGATGATGAAAAGCAGTTTTAAACGCGAGTACTCGAAATCTCTCGGCACCGAGGGCGGCTTAAAACCGGACCAAGTGTTAGTCCCGGAAAGCTACGTGGTTTTAGACCGGAATTCGAGAAATCAAAACGGAAGCGACGAGGAGCATCAGCAACCTGATGGAGAAACGAAAGTGAAAATTAGCACGAAGAACGTCTTCGCGGTCGTCTCGATCGGGTCGCATCAGCACAAAGTATCTCCGGATGATTTGTTCTTCGTAGAAAAGCTCCACGGCGCGCACGTGAACGACGTGGTGGAACTGCCGAGAGTGTTGATGGTCGGGAGCAAAACGAAGACGATTGTGGGGAGACCGGTGGTGGAGAACGCGCGGGTGACGTGCTTAGTGGAAGAGGTTTTGCGAGACGAGAAGACGATTATATTTAAAAAGAGAAGGAGAAAGTATTCGAGACGATGGAACGGCGCGAGGCAAACGATGACTGGTTTAAGAGTGTTAGACGTAGAAGGCATCGACGAATAGTAAGTAAGTATTTAGTATTTCAATTCAGTATTTCAACATCATCAAACAGATCTCTCTCTCACTTCTTCTCCTTCTTCTTCTTATTTGTGTACACGTTTCGCTCGACTTCAAAAGTTCGTATTTTAAATGGCAAACTTTCTCTTCAAATCCATCGCAAAGTGAGACCCGGAAAACTTATCGGCGTTTTGTGACTGTTCAAACCACTCCGTCTTTTCAAAGTTTGTTCGCAACGGCGTGAACGTATCCTTGACCCGTTTTGCCAACGGGTCCAAAGTGCGCTTCATCACGTCGTTGACGTCTTGTAAACTATTAATCCCGAGGAACTTGCACGAGGTCAACACGACGGCGCCGGTGCCCCAAAGAGCCAACGTCCCGCCCCACGCCAACGCTCTTCCCGGCGTCGGATCCGGCAATAACTTCACTTTCTTCTTTCCAATCATAACGAACGTTTCATCTCGCATGTGCTTCGCCGCTCGACTCTCGACGCCGTTAAACCTTTCCGGCGCCGACTCCATCAACTCCATCGCCTTGTGCACCGAGAAAATCGAAGTCCCTTCCACCGCCTGCGTCGAACCGCTCCATTTGGACTTCCCCAAAGACACTCGCGAACCGAGCGTCGCGTGTCCAATAAACACCGGATTCCCCGTGCACGCTCCCGAAATCGAATGCTTCTTGATAAAATCTCGATCCAGCTTTTTCGAATTCACCTCTTCCTTCATCGTAAATTTTTTGTCGAACAACCGCACCGAGTGCGCCAACACTTGCGGTAAGGCACCACTACCACTAGAAGAAGAAGACAAAGAAGAAGACGCGCGTCGCATCGCTTCCTCGTACCTCCCTTCAGTTTTCAGTTTCAAAATATACTCCGCGATTTCTCGCTCTTGCTCTTTGATGAAATACTCGTTCTCGCGAGCGCGTTTCATCACGTTCAACGCGTCCGACATTATTGAAGATACGGTTGGTTGTTGGGAAAAAGAGTTTCCGCTTGCTGACGTGGAATCTTTGTTTACTACTACTCTCGATGGTAAGAAGAAAACGAAGACGATCAAAGAAGAATAACGCGACTACCGTAGTATGATTACTATTCGAGCGTGTTATGTGTAATCTGTTGATAAAGGGGGTGGGTGTATCGTGTGCGAAAGTGAAGACTGATTTTCTTAATAAATTGTCGTTATCCAAAACAAGGGACATTTTGTGTGTTACATACAGCGAGCGCAAGAGAAGGCATTTTTACTATTAGTATCTAGGTCTAGAGGACGCGTCGTTCACGTACCGGGCGAAGTCGTCGACGTCTATTTCTTCTTCGTCTTCTTTATGCTTGTCCAATTTTTCTCTGCTTTGGCGGAGAAGAAGAAGACGTCGTCCCAACGCGAAGCGGCGCTGGCGCAAACCCGCTGACGATGAAGACGAAGACGAAGATCGAGGGAGGGCTTTTTCCTTCTCCTTAAGCTTCTTCTTCATTTTCCAAAGTACCACGTTATTTTCTGCGTCTCGGCCGACGAAATCAAATCGAGCTATTTTTCTCCGACCGCGTTCCATGGCGTCCCAACACGACTTGATTCGAGGCGATCGATGGAAAATTTTAGAATCTTCGAAAATGGAGACGGCGTTGCGAGCCGCGAAGGCGACAAAGTTGGACGGTTGGACGAGAAGATGTTCCGAGTCGCAAAAGTCAATCGACGGCGTCGCGTCGCTCTCTCCTTTTTTGTCTTCTTTTTTAATCAGCGCAAATTCAAACCACGCGGCTGCATCATCAGCAGCACAGACATCATCGGCGACGGCGGTATCCTCTCGCTCCTCTTCGCACAACGCGTGGCCGACGTAACATCCGCGTTGGAACCCGTCGCGATGCCATCCAGTATTCGTCCCATTCATAGGACAGAAAATCTCGCACGTGCCATCGATTCTGAACAATTTTTCGTTGTCCTCGCTGAACTGCTTGAAAATGCATTCCGTGACGTACTTCTTCGCGCTTTCGGAAAGCGAGGAAGAAGCGCTTTCTCCTTCCTTTTCGGGAGTAAATATGCAAGCAATTTTTCTTGACGAGGGCACTTTCGATACGGTAAATTTGGTCGTCCCAGTCTTCAAATCCGCACTCGTTGTACTCACTCGCAACGGTTCGTTCGCCACGATCGAGACGAGCGCGATCGAGTCATCATCATCATCATCATCATCATCATCCGTTCGATTGCGAAAGTAGTTTACTTGTGTGACAGTTGGAGAATTTCCACTTCCGACTTTTACGTGCTTTTCGATGTCGGAACCGTACAAACTCGACTCGTCGCAGGTGAAAAGAGAAGGAGACGGCATTCGATTCAGCGGTAATGCGCTTTCTTTCTCGCGTCAGTCACCGTTTGGTGCGCATTGCAAAAGAGTAGCACGTGAGATGAAAAGTGGTGAATTCTTTCTTTGTACAAGTCTTCTTAGTGTTACAACTTCACGCAGACGACGGTCGCCGAAAGCTCGATCGAGCTCTACAGTTTTAGTCTTCGTCGTACGCGCGCGCGCGCGGCTAGTACTGCTACAGCTCCTCTTTTTTGACGTCTTGTCCTTCTTCGTTATCTTTTTCTTCTTCTTCTCTCGCTCGGTTCTCTCCGGTCTTTTCTCTCAAAACGTCTCGCACCGCGTCTTCCTCGATGAGCTCTTCTTCGACGAGCGCGTCGACGACGTCGAGCGGCGGTTTGATTTTCGCATTATCCGGCATTCCGAGCTCGTAAAATTGTTCTTCGGAAAGCCACACGACGTTTGGATCCTCTTCTTCTCCTTTGTTCGATGCCGTCGATTTATCCGCCGAGCGCTTCTCGAAAAAGTCGACGATATCTTGCCTCGATTCAAAGACGTGCACCGATTCCACCTCGATATTTACATCTTCGCTCTTCTCGTTCGTAAGAATTTGGTGAATGTGCTCTCTCGCGACTCTTAGCAGCTCCTCCTTTTCTTCCTGAGTTAACTCGTCGCCAGTTTGAGCGTTGTTCGCCACGGAAAGTTTTCGATTCAACTCTTTCCTCTTGATGTACGCTTCCGAAGATTCCTCCTCCTCTTCCTCAATCACAAACGTCACCTCCTCGTGCTCATCTTCACTAATCTCAAAATACTGTTTCTTTAGCGTCGGGTATCGGTCGTCTACGATAAAAAAACAAATCGGGTCGCCGATGTAGTTCTTTGCCAACCATTTGTGTTTCGTAAACGTGCTCAACGTCGTGCTCGCCCCGGGCGCTAAATCCGCATATTTGACTTCCTTTCCGTCAAAATCTAACCACGCTAATTCAACGTGCGATTCCATCGAGTTATAAAACTCCGCGCGGACGCTTTGCCTTCCTTGACCTGACTTAAAATAGTTGTTATCTCTATTTGATTTTTTAATCTCCTCCATGGACGCTATTTTTCTCCCTCGATTCCTTCGATGATCTCTCGCGTCTTCATCTCGAAACTGTTTATCACTCTCGTCGCCAGAACCAGCGGTCAAGAACGTCATGTGGTCGTACGTTGCCCTCTCTTGTTCGCTCACTTGATCGTCCAGCAATGATTTCTTCATCATTTGTACCATTTCATTCACGGACATGCGAATCGCGTCTATTTTTTTCCTACTCTTTTTCTGCGACTCGACGAGTCCTTTGATTTTCGCAAGCATCCCGGTGTTCTCGAAATACTTCCCGACGTCTGAGCTCATATCCACGTTGAACACGGCCACTCTGCGACCACCTAAAATATCATCCTCTTCTTCTTCGTCAATCAAGAAAGATATTTCTTCCTTCGTCTTCGCGGCGTCTTCAACGGCGTCTTGTCCTTCCGTCGCCCTCTTCTTCTTCTTCGCGGCGGCGGTCACAAACTCGAGCAACGTGAACCGTTTTTTCGCTTTCGCATTCCCTTCCTCTTCGTCGTCGTTAAACTCGATCGGTTTCATCGCATTCTCTGCTCCAAAAATGCTCACAGAATCGAATCCTTCGCTCGCTAACTTTTGCCCGAAAAACTGGTTTTTTTCCATCTCTTTCCTTCCAATCTCTTCCAAAATTCGTTTCTTGCTAAAACCGACGTGTTTGCCGTTCAAAATCGTCGCCGGGTGAAGCAAAACTGTTCGTTCCCCAGTTCTCGGATTTTCGTACGGCGGTAACGTCGGCAGTCCGTCGCCCGTGTGCGTGGCGGAGGATGGTTTCATCTTCTCCAACGCGTTGTTCAGTTGTTTCGCATTCTCGTCTTTTCCTCCTTCCCCGGGGGGCAAAACTCCCGAAGAAGAAGAAGAAGAAGATAACGCGCCGTCTGCGGCAAAAATCGACGCGAGAAAGGCGAGAAAAACCACCCAAGAACAAACGTTTAGAACGCTCGAGGCAGAGAGGAGGAAATCTCGCCCGCGTTGCCGCATTTGGTTTCTGTGAATTACGACTCGAGGCAGAGAAAATTTTTGCGTGTTTAGATACAAATTTGTGACGTCTCACACGAAATTATTACAACGCTTTGTTTTCGGGTTTACGCCGTTTGAGGCTTCTTATACTTTAAAGTCTTAATCAACCCTCTCATCTTTCCTAAATCCGTCGACGGTCGTTGGCCGTCCTCGACCGGGCAGAAGTTCTCCTCGGAGATCAAAGAGGCAACCGCTTCCCATCCGGTTTCCGTCGCCATGACTTCGGTCATGGAGTCTTGTTCCGACCTATTTTTCGCCACGTTAGCGTCGATCATTTTCTTCCTCTGATTGCGCATCAACTCGAGTTCGGCTACCGCTTCTTCTTTGATCGTGTCTATCTCTTCGCGTTCGAGTTTGCTTTTCTGTTCGAGCTCTTCGCGTATTTTCGCTAAATATTCTTTTCGGAGGTCTCTCGCCGGCGGCGGTGGCGTTGGCGCTGGCGTTGGAATCGCGGAAGACAATCCCCCGAGCTCGGCTACGTTCTCCAACGGCGATTGTTGTTGCATGGACGAATTCTCGAGACTGTTGGTACTCGTGCCCAACGCGTCCACGCTTTCGCTACTCGGACCTTGTTGCAACGCACCAAAGTCGCCCTCGTCCAACGGAGGAGCGGCGGGAGCGGAAACGAACTCATTCATCGCGTTAGTAGTATTACCGGCGTCGTTAAAATCAGAGCCTTGTCCAGTGGAATGGACCGAATGCGAGGAGTGAATGCTCGCGTGCGACATCTCTCGTTCCATTTGCTCTTGGTTTTGTTGTTGTTGCGGTTGGAAACTTTCGCTCGATTCGTTCTTTGGAGGAGGCGTGCCGGTGTTGGTATTTTCTCCTCGCGTAAAGTCTTCGTTGCTCGGCATCGATTGCATTCCCGCGGAAACGAACCCGTCCGTTTCGCCTATGTGCGCATCATCGAAAGAGAGAAAGAGATGAATACTCGTGGTAAGTAAACGAGAGGAAAATTCAGCGATGATGATGGGAGAATAAAAAATTGAATTGGAAACGAATATATACGCGAACAACGGTGGGCAAAAGAAGCATAAAAGGTACCTGCGGCGAAGAAATCGTTCGATTGATCGGGCTGTGGCGGAGGCGGCGTAGACGCGGGAGACGCGTCTGGTTTGAAAAACTCGTCCATTAGTAAAACAAACTTGTTTGTTCTCGTTGTGTTTTGTGTGGGTTTGGCTTGACTTTGTCTGAGTGAAAAGACAGATGAAAAAGAGGAAAATGATTGGTTTTGAGTTACATTTATCCCGCGCTCTTGGTGGCGGTTGCGGTATTCATCATCGCCTCCATGTTCGTTCCGTGTAGCTGTTTTCGACTGTCCGGCCACGATTTTTGCTTATCACCGTCGAAGGAGACTTTGGTAATGCTCCCTAACCCTCTCGTTCTTCCCTCTCGAAATATAACTCGGAAGCCTTCCTCGACAAACTCCGGGCGATAGAGCCATTGAAAGACGACTTTAGCGCGGTCGCCGGCGCGTAAGACATCTTTGCCTTCGATTTTACATATCCGGGCGCACTGTCGAACGGACATGCAGTGTAAGACGGGGGCGTAACCGACGGTTAACGTCGTCGGAGAGACGAATATTAAAATCTCGGCTTCGAAACTCCACGTCGCGCGAGGATGCAAGGATTTGCAAATCATCGCCATGCCTTTGCGCACGTCCGCTTTGTGCACGGGTTCTTTGCTGTTTTTAGCTTTTATCGCAAAACTTGCGGATTGGCCACACACAGCTTTAAGGACGGACGTTCGATGGGTCATTGTCGATTTGACGACAACCTCTTTGAAGTGGCCGAGAGAATCTGGTCCGAGAAGAAGTTGTTGATTCGTCGAAATTGACCCTTTAGTTACGACTCCGGAGACTACTGTACCTACACCGTTTACCGTGAACGCATCATCTAGATGCACCAGTGCACCACACTCGTCTTTCCCGTGTTTATTCGTCGTTTCCTCTAATTCTTCTTCTTCTTCTCCGTTTTGTGTCTTTTTCTTTTGCACGTCGAACTGTCGCCGAGACGGTAGATGGTTTAATAATAATCGCAATAAATCCAAATTTGTGTTTTCTACGCACGATACTTGAAAGATGGGCGTGACGTCCGAATCGCCAGCCATGGTCTTTATGCACGTCGAGACATCATTTCTCTCTCGGACTATAATTGGTTTCTTGTGTACCCCGGGTCGCTTTAGCAATCGCAAAACACTCTCCATGGTCGACTGTAATAAATGGTCGGCGCACATGTCGATTTTCGTCACGCACACGAGGAACGGAATCTTCAAACCTAGAACAATACCTAGATGTTCTTTCAACATGCCTACGACACCGCCTCTGTTCGAGTCGACGACTAACATGGCGTAATCGGGACACACCGAGGTTAAGCCGCACAACGTCGTCTTCAAATAACGCTCGTGACCGCACAAATCGGAGAAGCTAATGACCTTGCTCGATTTCTCGACAATCTCCGACCATCTCAACGAGTGTGTTTCCCTCGTTCTCTCGTCTTGATAGTTCGCAACTTTCCCGTCCGGCGTGAATCCCATGATTTGCGTCGAAATCGAGCTCGTTCTCCCGGTTTCCATCTCGTGTTTGTGTCGAAACACGTTCGCTCTCGCGCTCCCTCTCCCGTTATCCAACACGCCCTTCGTCAACACGCCTAGGAGCGTTGATTTCCCGGAATCGACGTTTCCAACCGTCGTTATCCGTAACTCTAAATGATTCGCCTCTTTCGGAAAGATTTTCCTCACCAACGCGCACTTTGCGAAGCGCTCTTTCTCGCTCGTCTTCCTCTCGAACGCCTCGGAAACTTTCGCCGATAACTGTTTCGCCATTTTCTCTAACGTCTCCACGGAGAATTTCATCTCCTCCTCGCTGATTCCTCGAACGAACCCATCGTCGTCCACTCCAATTTCGTACAAACACTCCCCGCCTCCTTCGTTCAATCGCCACAACAGTTGCGTCGTCAGCTTCTCGAAATTTCTCGCCGATGGGTTCACCAGGTGCCGTTTATATTCCACCGAACCTTCGTCGGATTCAGGTTTGAGGAGGAAATCATCGTACGAAGACTCCAAGTCAAACGGCGACGTCGGCGACGCTTTGTTCTCGTTCTCGTTCTCGTTATCGCCGCTGCTGCTGCTGCTCCTGGATTCCTCTTTGTCTTCTCCTCCTTTCTCGTCCTCGTCGAGAAGCTTCAGCGTTCGCTCCAGCTTCTCTTCGAGCATCTTCACGTAACCGGAGTCTTCGTCTTTATTCTTTTCTTCTTGTAACGAACTTTTTTGTAACAAATGTTTAAAATTAAAATTACGAAAAACAAAGAAAAAAAGGTAGAAAATCTCTATACAACCCTAAACAGAAAGCAGCGCTTCCTTCCTTCCTTGAAAAATGAGTAATATCGCACCACTTTCGCACGCGTTTCATCTACACCCTTTGGTTTTATATACACACACATCACACGCACACACATCTGTTTTAGAGCGCGAGAATGATGCAAAGCGCCTCGACATCATCACACTCGACCAAGAGTTCGATCTTCTGCGCGGGCTCCTCGTTTGAAGGAAAAGGAAAGAAATCGAGGAGGAATGTGTT
>Ga0115553_1002567_pt1 | contig 10983 bp, 8 predicted proteins | sample COGITO_mtgs_1103_2_FD_87284 | JGI IMG/M metagenome (GOLD analysis project Ga0115553, IMG submission 87284) | Pelagic marine microbial communities from North Sea - COGITO_mtgs_110331 | ecosystem: Environmental > Aquatic > Marine > Epipelagic | place: Germany:Helgoland, sampling site Kabeltonne... | reverse complement strand
CTGTTCCACCGATATCGTCCGGAAATGGTCCCGCCACCCGGACAGCCCGCCGACCGACCACCACGGCGGCAGCCACTCCACAACCTGGTAAAACGCAAACTCGAGGTGCACCGGGGACGTGTCCACGAGCGCCACGGCGCGGGTCACGGACATGTGCGCCTCGCGAAGCGCCGCGCGGAGCTCGGGCGATTTGGAATCTACATTTGGCGTTTGATACGCCTCCGTCACCGCTGGCCGCCAGTGGTGGCTCGGCCGTGGGTTCCCGAGGTGCTCCACGTACGTCAGGGCGCCGGTACTGATCCCGCGTGTCCTGCAAAATGCCGCGAGGTTGGCGAACGCCGGCGCGAGCACTCGCGACGCGACGAACGTGACGGCCACTCCCGTGGCCGCGACGATGACTGAGACGATGAAGAGGGAGACCGCGGCTAAGAGCCGCGGGTCCTCGATGCGCTTGGCCCACGCGGCGCGCTCTAGGTTGTATCTGTAGTGGCACGTGTTGCACGTGAAGTACGACGCGTTGTTTCTGGAACGCGCGCGCCAGTGGTTGAGGCATCGGACGTGCACGAGTCCTTGGGAGCCCCGGCACTGGCACGGGGAGAAGAGGCGGTCCGCGCCCTTCGCGCCGTCCTCTTCGCCGCTGAAGCAGATGCGGCACATGGGGTCCTCTTCCTCCTCTTCGTGTTCGCGAGCGTCGTGTCGTTGCTCGGACCTCGCGTCGGCACGCGCAGTCGTCCCGTCGCCGTCGTCGTCGTCGTTCCGCGCTTCAGCCTGGGCGGTGGGGCGCGATGGTGGCACCAGACGCGCCCGGCCGCGCTCGACCGCCTCCTCTTGCTCGCGCTTTCTTCGGTTGAACTCCTCCCATCGCGCCCGCTCCCTCACCGCCCGTTGGCGGAGCACCTCGGCGACGAGCACCGACCCGCCCGCGGCGTCACCCTCGTCAGCCATCGTCGCGCCCCGCGGGTGTGAGACGTCTCGACGACTCAGATCCTGCTTCCGTAAAAGTTTCTCACGCATCAGATTGTACCGACACTCGGGCCGGCGCGCGCCTCTCCCGATGGCTGAGTCGCCGGTCGCCGCCGCGCCCGCGCCCGCGGCCGCGGCGGACTCCATCGTGGACGCCGACGACTACGACGCCCAGCTCGAGGTGGTGCGGAGCCTCAAAGCCGCCGGCGCGTCCCCGACACGAGTCAAGTCCGCCGCGATGAAGCTCGCGCAGCTGAAGCGCGCGACGTGGGTACCGAGCGGCACCGCGTCGCGCAAGAAGAAGCGCCGCGCCGCCATCGATGCCGTCAAGGAAGGGTTCGACCCGTCGGAGGTGGAGAAGATGGAGGCGGCGCGGGACGCCGCGGCGGTCGCGGAGTATCCACCGCGAGATCCACCGCCGATGGACGCCGACGGCTTCGTCGTGTCCTTCCCGCCGCCGCGCGTGCGCACGGCCGTGAACACGGAGGGTGCCGAGGGGGGTGCCGACACAGCTGTGCACGACGACGACGACGACGCGGCGATGGTCTTCTTCCGACGGTACGGATTCGTCGTCTACCGCGACGTCCTGTCGAAGGACGAGTGCGCGTCCACCCGAGCCGAGATTTGGAATCACCTCGAGCGCGTCCAGTTCCCGCCGACGCCCGGAGCTTCCAGATGCCTTTCCAGACACGACCGCACCACGTGGGACCTCATGGACAACGTAGACACCTACGGCCTGGCGCCAGACCCCGCGGTGTTCACGCGGCAGCTCGTGCGTAACCGACAGAACCCGCGCGTGCTGGCGTGTCTCGCCGCGGTGTTGCGTCGAGAAACGATTTATGATTCCCCAACCGCTTCGACTTCGGAACACAGCTGTGTACCCTCGGAACTCACGCCCGCGTGTTTACGCGAGGTGATCGTGAGTCAGGACAGGTGGTGCGTGTACAGACCGACGGTGAACGTGCCGGTGGGTTCCGGCGATGGCACGACGGATAAACCGGAGTGGCGGACCCGCCCCAACGTGCACCTCGACCTGCACCCTTGGAACTTCAACGCACGCGACGGCGCTGACGTGCTGCCGACGGAGGACTTAACGTTCGAGAACCTCCGGGACTTCAGCAGGGAGACCAACGCGGTGTCCCACGTCTCCGGGCCGCACTGCCAAGGCGTGGTGGCGCTCATGGATAACAGGACGGAAGACGGGGGCACGGTTTTGGTCCCGGGGTTCCACGATGTTTTCAACGATTGGCAAAAGGCGTTGGGTGACCCCGCGCGGTACGCGGCGGCGCACGAGGACTGGGGACGTAACCGGCTGGTGTGGCGCGGTGCCGGCGCGGGATCGTTCAAGTTCGGTAGCGACGATGCGGTGCATCGACTGAAAGTTCGCGCTCCGATTCGGGAAGGGAGCTTTTTGATTTGGGACCAACGAGTGGCGCACGGAAGCGAGCCCAACGAAAGCGACCAGCCGCGGATGGCGCAGTTCATCAAGGGCTTCAGGCGGGGCGGGGCGGGCGAGGGACGGCTGGCACGGCGCGCGGCGCGCGTCAAGGCCGAGCTGGAACGCGCGGGGCTCTTAGGGGAGGTGTCCGAACTCGGCCGCGTCGCCTTCGGCCTCGACTACGCTTTAGACTCTTCTTAGTTTTTTAACGAAAATACTCTTTTAGTCGACGACTCGGTCTTGTTACAGTCTTATTAGAGGATACAACAGGTTCGACGAATCCCTCGTCTGCTCGTCACTCGTTCGCGACGCACGCATCACGCGATGAACTTGGAGTGGAGGCTCGCCAGGTCGTGGCCGCTCTCGGTGTAAAACCCGAGCCCGCAGACTTGCCCGGACGAGTTCACCCTGTGCAGCGGCTTGACTTTCCGCTTGGGCGCGCTCGCGACCATCCGCTGGATCACGCCGTAGTCCATGCTGCCGTCGACGTAGTAGAACGCACCGAGCGGGAACGCGACGGCGTTGCCGCCGCACAGTTCGTCCACGCTCTCCACGGTGTGCGCGATGAGCATGGCGCCGTCCCAATCTTCGCCATCCGGATTCCCGGGCGCTGTGAACAAAACAGGGACACGACGTCAGTCTAATTGCCCGTATGCGAATTAAGATGAACTCACCGGTGCCCCAGAACAGCGGGTGGGTGTCGCTCTCGCCGGACCTCGCGACCAAGATGGCGTCTCGCTCTTTATCCACGAGCACGAACGAGAAGGAGCCTTCACACGCGGTGAGCGCGGTGACCGGTTGGTCGCTCAGATCGCCGTCCTTGTCCTCGAACCCGCGCCGGTACAGCTCGAGCACCAGCCTGTAAACAAAACACATCGTCAATGTAATTGCCCATACGAGAATTAAATAAACTTTACCTGGCGCCCTCGATCTGAGGAGATCTGTTGCTCGCGTGCATGCCAGCTGTGTTACCCTTGTGCACAGCTGTGTCGTCCACGTCCATCGTCGCCTTGTTCCCCGAGATGCGGTGGCTGCGTCGCGGGCCGTTGGCGTTATCGGGGGTGGCCGGGGCGTTATCGACGGCGACGGGATCCGCGCGTGGAAGCCCGTAGAGCTCGCGAATCTCCGGAGCGTTCGAGACGTGCCCGTGCATCGCGACGGAGACGCGCTCGTCGTCGGCGTAGGACACCGCGGGGAAGCCTTCCCACGCGGCGAGGATAGCGTGCGCGTTGCTCGCGTCGTCCACGTCCACGTCCATCGCCTCGCCGTCTGCCGCGCCCTTGGACTTGTTGGACTTGTGGACGACGACCGCGAGGGACTTGTCGGAGTTTTCGAACGCGGGATCGCGCGATACGAAATCGTGGTAGGTCTTGACGTCGTTCTTGGGGATGCGAACCGCGGTGGATCGCTCGAACCCCGATACCATGTGGTCCAGGTGGCGCCTCAGGTGCGTCTCTGTTGAATATCGAACGGTCGCATCGTCAGCACAGCACGCACGGGGTGAACGCACGGACGTCGGTTGGCTTTTCCGAGGAGGCAGGAAAACATCGCTCGGAAAACTGTTTTTTCATGGGAGAGGTTCGCCGAGATGCTGAGGTGGCGGAACGGAAACGCGCGCGTGGACGGGGTATCGGCGATCGCTCGCGGGGCTCGACGCGCGGGACGTGATGTCCGAGGGGCGTTCAGCCGGGATGTCGCGGAAAAACCAGCGCGACGACGTCGACGAGCGCCGAACCGCGCGTCACTCGGGGTCGCGCGCTCGGGGTGGATTTTATCGCGGGAGATCGTAGTTGACGACGCGCACCGGTGCATCCCTCGTTCTCGAGGCTCGAGCGCGGGATGGAAAACTCCCACGGGGTCCTAGCGGTGCCTCTCTCCACCGCCGCGAACATGCTTATCGAATCGAAGGCTTTATACGACTGTCGTGAGGTCGATGGGTGCGTCGGCGTCGCGGTTCCGGTGCGACGGCGATGCTGTGCTGTGGACCGTCGCGTGTTTTTTTTTGGCTTTTTGAGTCCGCGTTGGAAATCTGCTGCTGACGCGACATCCCCGCTGCGTTGTGAGTGTACAGTTAGTCGTTGACTTTTGTAAAATACAACTGCCACGTCACATGTCGAAGAGCTTTCGGATCTTCGCCCTCATCGTCTTTCGATCTTCATGAGAATGTTCCGAAGCGTTCGTCACCGCCTGCACGGGTGGTGTGGGTTCGACCGCGCGAGACACAGAGTCGTGGGCGCGCGTCCCGCCGCCACCATGCGCCGCCGCGCGCACGCGACGGTCTCCGCATCGGACTCCCCGCCTCCACGTCAACGAAGCGACGATATCACCACGTGGGAGACGCGAGGGACTCCCGCGCGGGGGTTGCTTCAAGCCACGGGCACCAGCCGGTCACACGGCGACGAGAGCACCACGACCACGACGCGGCGAACCTACGCGCTCGAACAGGGCGACGCGCACCGCGCGGTGGCGCTGGTGGCGACGATCCAACTCCCGATGGACGCTGAACTGACGCACGTCGTCGCCGCGTCGATGACGATCGCGGTCGCGAGGGAGGGGGAGACGACGGGCGAAGACGACGGCGGCGCGGACGCGGTGTGCTCGCTGGTCCTCGACGTGACAAACTCGGGTGAAGTTCCGTCGGGTCGTTGGCGCGTCTCTCCGCCGAGCGTCGTCGTCGACGGTGTCGGCGCGGTGGCGTGCACGGCGACTCGCGTCGGCGATGGTGACGGCGCTCTCCGCGGCGACGTCGACGCGCGGCTCCTGCGCGTCGAGGCGTCCCTTCCCCGCGCGGAAGCGGTGCGAGCGATGACGGTGACTTCCACCTACACGGCGAAAAAAACATCGTCCGCGTCGAGTATTCCCCTTCAGTACGTACTCCCCTTCGACGTCGCCGCCGTCTCCGTGGTCACGAAGGAGGACATAGACGGGCTCGCGTGGGCGTGGCTGGCGCGCGCGGCTCGGTGCAGGGCCGACTCGGTCCCCGCGGTCACGGACGCGTGCGCCGAAAACTTTTTTGCCAAAAACTTTCCCTCGGGCGCCTCGACCATGGCCGTCTCGGCGGGATACAAATTACAGGCGAACCTCGACGGGTGCTGCGACGCGACGGCGGCGTACCACGTCGACGAGTGCGCGTGCGCGCTGGACGTCTTCAGCCCGGCACAGACAGCGTATGGGCAATTAGACGTGAACGAAGAAGTCGGGTACGCGGATGACACACATGGCGGGTTACGCTTTCCGAGCCGTGCCGCGGTGAGTTTATTTTAATACTCGTATGGGCAATTAGAATGAATTAGAAGGACTGATGACGGCGTGTTTTGTTTACAGGCGGACGACGAGCGACGGCTGCTGTCCTCCCTCCGGCGGCTCTGCGACTTCGACGCGGCGACGGACGTCGTGACAGGCGACCTCGAGGGTGCGTCCCCGAGCGTCCGCGTGGGTTCAATCGACTCGTGCGTGGACTCTTCGGTGATCATGAGCGAGGTGGCCACCGCGGCGAGGACGGCGTTGACGCGAGGCGGCGGCGGCGAGGACGCCGAGGACGACGAGGACCTCGCCGCGCAGTCTTCAAAGACGAACGTCGAGGAGGAACCCACTACGCCGCGATTGTTCACCGACGACGACGCGTCGATCGACGCCGGGGATCTGACCGCGTTTCTGTCGTGGCTCGACGCGGGCGTGGACGAGGCGGATGCGCTTTCGTACGGGCAAACAGTCTCCGTTCGGTCGACGACTTCGGTTTCGGTCCCGCCGCCGACTCCCTTTTTTTCGTCACCTCCTCCTCGTCCTCCCTCGATTCCTCCCTCGGTGTCGGTACTAACCCAGGCGGTCGAGGTCAACAACGGAAGTAGTGATGTGTCGGCCGCCGGAGACGCGCCGCGGTAGCGTTGGGAACCCGACAGCGCCTTCTTCAGCATCGTGGTCGTGATACTGGTCATAGCCGGTTTGCTCAGCGCGGTGCTCTGCGTGGTATGCGTGCGACGGTACAACCGGTGGAAGGCGAGGGTGTACGGTGAGGAGGACGGGGAGGATGACGGGGTGGATGGGCTGCGTGTCGGGGGCGAGTTGTTGCTGGTGCGGCGGAGGGCGACGCCGCATCCCGGGACAGGGGTCGCGTAAACATAGTTGTAAATTGTTCTTGTATGACCAGATAGGCACATTTATGTATTTCTTATTTATGCATCACACGTGACTGGTACACTGTGTAATTTACGAGTTTGTGTCCGATTCCGTGTCTGATTGTCCCCGTCAAAATAACGCGAAAGGTCGCCCCCGAAAGGGTTGACTTTTGTACATCACGTGATAATCGTCACTCTTTCCCGACACGGGCACGAAGACTCACCGACCGATCACCGGCCAACATGTCCGATAAGTGGAGCACCGGCCTCTGCGGCTGCTTCTCCGACTGCGAGACCTGCATGCATGCGTGCTGCCTCCCCGGCGCCATGCTCGGCTCGCAGAACAAGATCATCCACCAAGGCTGTGAGTAATAATTCGACACAATTTGACCCCGATTCGTCATCATCTCCGTTCCGCGCCCCCAACCTCACCGACTCGCGCCGCGTGCTGACCGATCGCGTCTCCCCTATGCCCACACAGCGTTCTTCAGCATCGGCTGCTGCCTCTACTCGGCCACGGGAGCGTCACCCATCGGTACTCTGATCGCCGGCTGCTGCTGCATCGGCCCCAACCAGACCGCGCTCAAGGAGAAGCTCGGAATCACCCAGAGCGACTGCCTCGGCGACGCGTGCTGCTCGGTGGTGTGCCAGTCGTGCGTGATGGCGCGCATGGGCCGCGAGCTGAAGGCGCGCGGTATCTACACCATGGAGCAGCTCTCCGGACAGCTGCCCTCCACCCTCGCGCCCTCCAACATGACCATGATCAAGGCGGCGTAAGCTCCCGTGGGTGTCGCCGACGGAGCTGACGACGGCGACCGACAACAAAAACTGTTTTGTTCCATTGGACGCCGCCGTCGTCGCGCGAGAGAAGTCGGTGCGGAATAAGACGCGATCGATTCTAGAATACGTCAACTATAATTTAAACCATGTACCGATGACCACTAATCTCAGCTAGAGCGCCGCGGAGGAGCCGTACGCACCGCTATTCCCCGCGGACAGCAACCCCTCGGCTTCCTGTTCATCTCCGGTCGCTCCGTCTGATGAACCATTCGCGCGTTCGAGCCTGCCTCGCCTGGCGGCGACGAGCGCCGCGACGACGACCGCGCACATCACCCCAAACACCGCCACCGCCGCGACCCCATCCTCGCCCCATTGACCCCCGTGCGTCAGCATCGATTTCATCTCGCTCAACGTCGGCCACGTCCACGGCGCGTCCCTCGGGCCCATGTTGTAACCGCCGGGGTACAGCCACACGTGCTTCCCGTGCTTGACCGCCTCTTTGCGCACCGCCCCGTCCGTGCATCCCAGCCCCCCGACGACGGGATAGTTCCCCTCGGTGTACAGCGCGCATGTACCAAAGTTCGTGCCCGCCTCCTGGCCGAACGCGAGCCGCGCGTAGCCAGCCTCGCCCCATTGATCGCCGTACGTGTTTCGCAAGATCCAGTACCATTTACCCGTGGCGTCGTCGCGGCCCCAGCCGGTGAGCACCGCGGCGTGGTTGATCGCCTTGAGCGGATCGTCCGACGCGGGCGGGCAGTCCTCGATGTCCACAACGCCGGACTCGTAGAACTGCAGCGCGTGGACGTTCACGCCGACCGCCACGGGTTGCTGCGCGAGCGCCGCGAGCAGTTGCGTCTCGCTTTGATCGCCGAGCGACGGCAAATCGCAGTACCCATCCGTGCGAACCACTTTGCTCGCCGGGATGGCGCCCAATTTCGCCTTGTCGCACACGCCTCCAGCGCCGCGGCTCGGGTAGGCTTCCATCGTGGGAATGCCCTTCGTGGACGTCTGGATCCACGAGTACGCCGACGCCATGTTACCGGTGGCGCATCCCCGGTCGAGATCGTCGCAATCGATGAGCGCGTGCGGGCTTAATCGTTCCGTCGTTGCGTCCGCGTCTCCACCGTTCACCCTCGCGTCGATGACGCGCGCGGCTTCGATGACCGCGGCGGTGGAGTACGCCCAGCATCCCGCGCACTTGCCCTGGTGGACGATGTCGCCGAAGTCGACGCTATCGGACCAGTCGAAGTGGATCGGTAGGTTCGTGCCGAGCGGCCCGTCGTTTGAACCAGCCCGCGCGTTTCTCTCTCCTCCCGGCGTTCCCATCGGCGAGACGTCATCGATCGGGTGCGCGTTCGCGTATTCGCGATGCGAGTGGTGGCGCGGCTCGTGTTGAGCGGCGCGGGCGTTACGACCGTTACGAGTCGATTCAGTCCGCCGACGCGAATCATGACGATGCGATTCGGTCGAAACCGACCCGAGCGCGGGGAGCATCTTGCCGAATATCCCATCCGACTCCGTCGCTCCCTTCTTTCCCTTGTGTGCCTGGCTGGGGAGGCGCTCGCCCGCCGCCGCCGCCGCGTCCGTCGCGAGCTTCAGCGACATCAACGGGTCATTCGCGTGTCGCATTAAGTACCGTTCCTTCTGCGACTCCGCCCGTCGTTCGCCTCGCTTGACGTCGGCGTCGAGTTCGAGCTTCCTCTCTTTTTTACCCTCCACTGTCAACAGCGGTGTCTTGTACGTGGCGGCGTTCACGGTGAACTCCTCGGAGGTCATGTCCGCGAACCGCGTCAGGCCTTTCTTCATCAGCGAGCCTGGGTTGAAGTGGATGGGAGTTTGGGAATTCGTCAGTCTTCGTTGGCGAGATTTTGTTGGCGATTTGGTTCGTGTGGTTGGGTGTCCGTGGTCGATGGGTGGGTGGTTGGTACGTACCCGAGCGCCTGTTGTGTTCCTCGATGTGCCGCGCGTTTATCCTCCACACCGCCTCGCGCCTGAGGGACTCGGCGCACGGAACGGATCCGTCGGGGCAGTACTCCGGGAGCTTCCCGTACCTCTGCGCCCACGCGAGAAACTCGGCGGAGTGCGTCTGCGCGGGCGTCGTCGATGCCGGCATCCCGGCCGACGTCGCGGGCGGCGGGACCGTGTGCGCGCGATCTCCCACGGACGGAATCGTCGACCCCGCGCGCTGGACGATCGTGCTCGGGCGCGCGGTCGCCGCGAGCGCCGCCTTGAATCCGCCGAGCGACGCGGCGGTGGGCCGCGGCGCGCCCGAGGCCGCGGCACCTCCCATGCATGCAGCCATGAGCACCGCCAGGGACGCGAGGACCTTCGGGGGGTGAAGCGTCGCCCGCCGGGGTGCCCCGGCGTTCCGACGCGAGCTCCGCATCGCGTCGCGGGGTTCGCGCGCGCGTGTTCGGCTCGACGCGGGACGGCGTGTCCGCGCGTTGAGAGTGTGCCGGAAACTGTAACCGCTGGTGGAAGAAGAAGAAAAAGGTGCCGGTTTGGGCCGGAATGACTGAATGCCTATGCTTGTACGATGTGAATTAGGTAAATACGGAGTGACACCACAGACAAATCTGCAGAACAAATACGCCATCGACACTGTTTATTTGCTCACTCACGAATTTGCAAATCGTTATCGCCTCCACCAAAAAGCTCCGGTTGACGTGGCCATCGAAAAGGATATCCCTCCTTCGCCGGCCGGGTACACACACACAACGAACGACGCCCGACACGATGTCGACGTCCCTAGCAGCGGCCACCCGCCGCCCCGCGGTGCGCCTCGACGTAGATCGCCGGCTATCCTCCTGCTCCCGCGCGTCCACGTCCACGACGAGGCCGGCGCGGTCCCACACGATCATCACGAAGGTTCATCCCAAGGGTACCGCCCACCAATCGTCGTGCGATGAGGCGACGACCGCCGCGACGCCCGTTAAGAGCCGCCGCGACGTCCTGGCGCTCGCCGCGCTCCTCGCGAACACCACCCCGCTCGCCGCGCTCGCCGCGGATGACGACGACGACCTGGACGATGACGCCGCGCAGGCCGCCGTCGAGGCCAGCATGAAGGACGTCCTCTCCAAGAACAGCGGCGAGATATCGTACCCTCGACGCGCCGCGTTCGACGGCGCGTTCGGGGTCGACGGCGTCAAGGCTGCCTCCTTCGAGGTCTCCAACCTGTGGGACGTCGCACCAGTCGTCCAGGACGTCACCGGAGAAAGCGGGTTCCCGGCGACGGCGAGATGGGGCGAGATCGTCGATCCCGTGAACGGCAAAGTCGCCGTCGAAGCTCGCGTCTTCGTCACCAAAGGATTCCCGAAACAATCGATAGCGGACCTCGGTAAGCCCGAGAACGTCCCCGTCGCCAAGGCACTCGGCCTGGACAAGTACGACGACTCGTACAGGCGCGCGGACATGCTCGGGAGCTACAAACGCGTGGATAAAAACGACGGCGACAGGGTGTACTACGACTGGGAGATGGTCGCGAGCCCGCCGTCGAAGGAGTGCCCGAGCGCGGTGGGGTGCCTGTACCCTGCGCACATCTACCTCATGTCCGCCACCGTCGTCGACGGCGACCTGTACGTGCTGTCGTTGGACGCGTTCCCGGAGAACTGGAGACAGACGGGGAACTCGCTCAAGCGCATACGCAGCTCATTCACGGTCAGCACGCCGGAGATCGTGGTACCGGTG
>Ga0115553_1002566_pt1 | contig 10988 bp, 12 predicted proteins | sample COGITO_mtgs_1103_2_FD_87284 | JGI IMG/M metagenome (GOLD analysis project Ga0115553, IMG submission 87284) | Pelagic marine microbial communities from North Sea - COGITO_mtgs_110331 | ecosystem: Environmental > Aquatic > Marine > Epipelagic | place: Germany:Helgoland, sampling site Kabeltonne... | reverse complement strand
GCCCTTATGGGGCCCTTTTTTCTTTTGGTTTCAAAGGGGTTTAGCCGTTGCGACCGCCCTTCGGAGACTGGCTAAATACCCAAAATCGGTCTCTGAACCCGCTTTGTCTCTAACCGACCGCCCTTGGCCTTCAGAAGGGCGCATTCAAAAAGTACAGTATTTTCAATGTTTTGGTGTTTTTGAGGGAGCGGTCGTTTTGGGCGGAGACCTGATGGGGTGGATGGCTCCTGCTCCAACCAGCGTCGTAATGCGCTATACTGCAGGTGTCTAAATCTGCTTATGAGAGGAGCCACCCCATGCACGTTACCACAATCGGCCTTGATCTGGCCAAGAACGTTTTTCAAGTTCACGGGATTACACTGGACGACGAGGTCGCCTTCAACCGTCCATTGAGACGAGCACAGTTGCTGCCGTTTTCTCTAAGCTTAATCCCTGCCTGATTGGTATGGAGGCTTGCAGCAGTGCGCATCATTGGGCACGCGAGTTGACGAAATTTGGCCACGACGTTCGGTTGATCCCACCGATATATGTGAAGCCATACGTAAAGCGGGGCAAGTCCGACGCGATTGATGCGGAGGCCATTTGTGAGGCCGTCACCCGACCAACAATGCGGTTTGTTGCGATCAAGACGGTCGAACAGCAATCCCTATTGTCAGTCCATCGTGCGCGGAGCCTCTTGGTTCGGCAGCGCACCCAACTCATCAATGGTCTACGCGGAATGGTCGCCGAATTTGGTGTGTATATCGCGCGAGGTCTCGCTCGGGTCATCGGTTTTGCCGAGAACATACTGACTGGCGAAGTTTTGGAGCTGCCTGATATCGCGAACGAGGTGATCCACAACATGTGCGAACATCTTATGGCATTGCATGCACGCGTCCACTGGTATGAAGATCGCCTGAAGCAGGTTGCAAAAGAAGATGCGCGAGTGCGGCTGTTGCGCACAATACCCGGCGTCGGCGCAGTGACGGCCTCGGCAATCATCGCCAGCATTGGTGATGGCCATCAGTTCAGCAACGGCCGCGAGTTTGCAGCATGGCTGGGACTGACGCCCGCGAATAAATCCAGCGGCGGCAAAGAGAAGCTCGGGCGCATTACAAAAATGGGCGATCAATACTTACGATCATTGTTGGTCGTTGGCATGACTTCGCTCGTCCGACAGACCAAGTCGCACCCGGAACGGGCAAGCAAGTGGCTGACTTCGCTGCTGGAACGCAAACCGGCACGCGTCGCAACTGTCGCCATGGCAAACAAGACCGCACGGATCGTCTGGGCCGTTTTGACCCGCAACGAACCTTATACACCGCACACTGCCTAAAAGGAGAAAGAACAACGAGTTAGCAAGACCCGCAAGATGATGGTGCATAAGTCTGCCGCCAAAACCAAGACACCCCGCCGAATGTCCCGGGCGCAATTGCCCGCTAAGCTGTAAGGGACTTGGTTTGCGGAACCCATCAGGGCCAGCGGTCAAAACCGCGCAAACAGGCCGGACACATGACTGCTTCTGACAAATGCACAAATCTGATCAAATATGTCTTGCTATGCAGGAGCCATCCACACAGGACATTCGCCGCGATGCGGAATCCTGGTAAAAAGGGCTCTTGCACTAAATCGCTTCGCGATAGGGCGCTTGTTTTGAGCGTAGTGCTGATCTGGGATTTGTTTTGCGGATTTTGATGTTGGGTGTCTGCTGTCGGTCGAGGTGATTTTGCCTCGGCTGACAGAGGACTTCCCGATGAACATTCAGCAACCGACACCAATGACGCCGCCTTGTGCGCGTATGATTTCCGATATGACAGGGCTGACCAAACTGCACGAGGTTGGGATGCTGCAGTTCTTCGGCGATTATGCTGACCTCATTGTCCAGCAAGCCTTCGACGGCTTTCTGCAACCACTGCGCAAAATCGACTGGGTCGTCTACGCCAAGGAACTTCCCCGCGCCTTCGCGCTGCCATGTCCATGTTGCGGCGGGCGGTTGATAATGGTCGATACAATCGCACCAGCTCAACACTCCAGAGCACCGCCAAAAACAGCGAGGGCCGCAGCATGACGCACGCGCCATACATGACCAAATCCACCCCCATTCGCAGGCGGCGTCACCTGCGACCCATCACTATGCGCTGATGCAATTGGCGATGCGGCAAAAGTTGGCAACGCCAACAAAACATCGCGCAAAACGCGCAAATGTCCGTCAAGCCAACCCTGCGCTTGGCCTGACAGGGTACGATCAACAAGTCTATCTGATCGGACCCGAGGCAAGCCCAACGCCCCAATCCCCATAGCAACAAACCACCCACCAAGCCCGACCCCGCGATTTCCCGCTTGAGCGCTTCTCCGACGCCAGGCAACGATCCGCGTCACTCAAACGTCGCGCAAGGCGTCCGAGAAACCTACAACGAACCTGCCGTTTGCTGTGCACGCGCCGAGGTCAGCAGTGCGGCTTTTCTGCGGTTCGGCGCAGCGCAGAATTTTCACAAAAGAAGAAGACAACTCGCCACCCAGGTCGGAAAGGGGCCTTCGCTGCAGGTGTGGGTTGCCGTCGAAGTTCCAGTGTCGGCGGACCTTGGGGCCTTGCTCGTTGTCGCTGTCTAGGCGCTCGCTACCGAGGAGAAATGGATCGCATCATGCCGAGAGCGCGCTGCACAAGTCTTCGATAAAGGCATAGGAATGGGTATTGATATCCCCGCTCCAACGCCAAATCGCGAGAAACCCTTCTGGGCCGGTGCGGAAGGCATGTGGCATCAGGCTAGGGTGATGGATCAATTCGCCCGCCCCGCGCATGCGGACATCCTCTCCAGCCGTCCACAATGCCTGTCCCGCAACAAGCACATAGGTCTCGTCGGCATCGTGAAGATGCAGCGGGTAGTAGCTGTCGGGCCGCATATAGACCAATCCAAGCCTCACATCCGGCGCGGGGATTGGCCCATCGGGGCCCATCAGAGTGGCCACGGTGATCATCGCTGCAATACTGTCCTCGGTCAGATCTTCCACCGGATTTGAGCCCCAAGGCAGCCGTGTTTGTGCCGCAAGCACCGCCCGCGCGACGGGATGGTTGCTCGTGGCTAGAAGCGCACGGATGTCTGCATCGAAAGCGCATGGCGGCAACGAATCAAATGCGACTGGCGACGGTGTCACCATTAGGGTCTGCGCCGTATGCGGTCCCTGCGGATCAGATTCCGCCTCATATTCGACTGCGATCACCTCTAGCATCGTTTGAAAAAGATCAGACTTCATCGCTGTATCTCCTTGGGGTCGCAATTTTATGACGCACAGGGGTCACGCCTTGCCCTTCGGACGCGAACAGATAATTTTCAGCTGGAAGTTGCGGAGAAACGATATTCCACATCGGAAAATGCGCCTTCTGCAAAGCCATATGTCATGCGCAGGCCGCATGACCCGGCAACTATGCCATGTTCAGCGTTGGCGGGAACATAGACAGCTATGCCCGCGGCGACGCGATGCGGCACGCCGTCGATGGTGACAATTCCGTCGCCTTCGATGCCAAGATAAAATTCCGCAGGGTCGTGGCGATGCTGCATCAGCGTGCCGAACGGTTCAAATTCCGCAATGCCGAGAACAAATTCGCGTTTGGTCTGCTCGTTTCCGCTGATCAGCGTCCGCCATTGCACAGTGCCGTAGGTTGGGTCTGTGCCACCTTCCAGCGGTGTTGTCGCTGCGTCGACGGTAAAAGCCATGCCCGTCGGGGCGAGGGGATTGTTGTCGGCCTGCGGCAATTGGTCGACAAAAGTTACCTCGGACTTGTTGAGGATGGGAAGGGCTGCTGCGGACATGGTGATCTCCCTTAATGGATTGCAGCTTTTTGGTAACCTCGGTTGTGTGGTCCCGCAATATCGATAAGATGATCAGGATTATACCCTGAGGTTATGTTATGACATTACTCCCGTCCTTTTCAGGCCTGACAGCTTTTTACGCCGCAGTGCGAAACGGCACGCTCACTGGTGCGGCATCAGAACTGAATGTGTCGCAACCCGCAATAAGCCGCCGGATAGCGGCGCTCGAGGCCGATCTTGGTTGTCGGTTATTCGATCGCACTCATAAGCCTGCGCGATTGACAGAAGAGGGCCGCGTTTTGCTGCGTGCCTTGCGCAGCGGCTTTGGCCAGATCGAGCAAGCGGTCGACGTCTTGCGGCAGGGGAACGGCAAACAGGCGATCACCATAAGCGGTCCATCGGGCTTTGTGGCGTTTTGGCTGATCCCTCGGCTAGAGGATCTAAAGGTCGCCTTTCCCGAATTGACAATCCGTATCATGAGCCACGAACATGGCGAGGCAACGCCCACCGCAGAGGTTTCGGTGCGCTTTGGGCTGCCAGACCCGACCCAGCCGGGCGAAACTCGGTTTTTAAGCGAAGATGTATTTCCTGTCGCAAACCCGCTTTACCTCGCGCGGAAGGACATGAGTGCCGGTGATGTCGACTATGCGCGTTTGACGTTGCTGACCATGCAATCGGGGCGGCGCCATTGGTATGATTGGCCGGCCTGGTTGGAAGCGGCGGGTAAACCCAAACTGGAGCCTGCCCATTTCATGGACTTCAACAACTATGCGATGCTCGTGAATGCGGCGCTGGCAGGACAGGGCGTCTGCCTGAGCTGGGCGGGATTGCTCGATAGTTTTCTTGAAACAGGCGCTCTTGTGCGGATTGCTGGTCCCAGTGTTACGTCGCAGCGGGGCTATTTCGTCGCCGCGCGTGATGGGCATGCTGCACGACCCGATGTCATAGCGGTCTTGGACTGGATACAATCGCATGACGGAAAGGACATCTAGATCATCGCGACGCATGAGATTGGTTTGCAGGGCGGGAAAAGGGTGACCTTGGGATATTAACCGAACGCGGTGCGCCTGCTGATCTTCCGAACCAGTCGTCGACCACACCTTTGTTTCTGGAATTCGGCGAGACGAGCCACACGAAGCCGTCGCCGCTCCACGACAGGACAGTCGATGTCATGGAAGGTTGCCGACCTTCACGATGACGTCTGCATGCTGCGGTGCGGCCCGCCATTGCGGCCATTCGTGCTGATCGCAGCATTTTATCGGCTGAAACGTCAATCAGCGGACAATGCGCCCTTCCGGCGTTTATAATTCAAAGGCTGCTTTCTCCAGCTATCAAAGTCAGGCGACCTCATTCAAGCCTGATCCAGGCAGCGCCTTTGTTTGATGATCGCTGGCAGGCATCAACGAAACGCACACCTTCCAAGCCTTGTGAAATACTGATGAGCGCGTTGTTTGAAGTTACTTTCTCAGGCGTCAGGATCGCTTCTGCTGCTTCGCGGTACAGGGTTGCGAAAGCTTCCAGATAACCCTCTGGGTGGCCTGCGGGAATACGTGTGACGGCAGCGGCAGCGGGATGGGCAGCAGCGCCTCCACGTGTGATCTTGCGTGGTGCGTCGCCCAACTTGGTGAACCAAAGGACGTTGGGTTCTTCTTGTGCCCAACGAAGGGATGCTTTGCTGCCATAAACAGCCAAAGTCAGGTTGTTCTCATTTCCGACAGCCACTTGGCTCGCCCAAATGTGGCCCTTTGCGCCGCCTTCAAATTTTAGAGTGACGCGCGCATCATCATCCACGGCACGATCTGCAACATGGGATTGCAAGGTGGCGCTGAGGGATTGAGTTCGAAGCCCAGTTACAAAACTCACCAGATTATAAGCATGGGTTCCGATATCCCCAATCGCGCCACCGCCAGATTGCGCGGGATCAGTGCGCCAAGCCGCCTGCTTGTTCTCGGCGGCGGGCGCATCGCTGAGCCAATCCTGCAAATAGTCGGCCTGCACGATGCGAATGTCGCCCAAGTCACCATCGGTGACCATCTGGCGCGCTTGCCGGATCATCGGGTAGCCCGTGTAGTTGTGGGTTAAAAAGAACGATGCGCTGGAGTTCGCGGCGGCTTCCATGAGCGCCTCTGCTTGCGCCAACGTCGCGGTCATTGGTTTGTCGCAGATGACGTGGATGCCCTGCGCCAAGAACGCTTCGGCGATGGGGCCATGAAGGTGGTTTGGCGTCACAATCGCCACTGCGTCGATCCCGTCAGCGCGGGCGGCCTCGGCCTTAGCCATTTCGCGATAGTCAGCATAGGAGCGGTCAGCCGCGATGCCCAATTCGGCGGCGGAAGCATGAGCGCGTGTCGGGTCCGAAGCGAAGGCTCCAGCGACGAGATCAAAGCAACCATCAAGTCGCGCCGCAATGCGGTGGACGCCGCCGATAAACGCGCCCTGGCCGCCGCCAACCATACCAAGTTTGAGCGATGCCATATCAGAACCCCATCATTTTGCGCAGTGCCGCAGGGTCGGATGTGCCGCCTGCAAAATCATCAAAGGCTTTGTCGGTGCGGCGGATAATATGATCCGCAATGAATGGTGCGCCCTCAGCCGCGCCTTGCTCTGGATGCTTCAAGCAGCATTCCCATTCCAGCACGGCCCAACCATCAAATCCATATTGTGTGAGTTTCGAGAAGATACCGCGAAAATCGACCTGTCCGTCGCCAAGGGAGCGGAACCGACCCGCACGATCCGTCCAGTCTGCGTAGCCCGAATAAACGCCTTGCCGCCCCGTCGGATTAAATTCCGCGTCCTTGACGTGAAAGGCGCTGATCCGATCATGATAGATGTCGATGAACGACAGATAATCCATTTGCTGGAGCAAGAAATGCGATGGATCATAAGTAATCTTGCAGCGCGGGTGGCCATCAAGTGCTTCGAGGAAGCGATCGAAAGTGATGCCGTCGAATACGTCTTCGCCGGGGTGAATCTCGAACCCGAAATCGACGCCCGCTGCGTCGTAGATATCCAAAAGCGGCATCCAACGGCGCGCGAGTTCCGTGAACGCTTCTTCAATCAGGCCAGCAGGGCGTTGTGGCCAAGGGTAGAGGTAAGGAAAGGCGAGTGACCCCGTAAAACCAACCGCGCCCTTGAGACCAAGGTGCTGCGAGGCTTTTGCAACCTTAGTGACCTGATCCACAGCCCAAGCTTGCCGCGCATCGGGATTACCGTGCAAGTGCTCCGGCGCAAAAGCATCAAACGCCGTGTCATAGGCAGGATGGACGGCGACAAGCTGGCTTTGCAGGTGGCAGGACAGTTCCGTAATTGTCAGGCCGTGCTTGGCGCAGATGCCTTTGACCTCATCACAATAAGCCTTGCTTGACGCAGCCCTATCCAGATCAAAAATCCGTTTGTCCCACGTCGGGACTTGCACGCCCTTATAACCAAGTCCTGCCGCCCATTTCGCAATTGAAGGCAGCGTATTAAACGGCGCTTCGTCGGAAATAAACTGCGCCAGAAACAACGCAGGGCCTTTAATCGAACTACTCATCTTATTCTCCGTCCCTATTGCGTTACGCGAGCAATGCCCGTGCTTGGTCTGGTCCTAATGCGTCTGGGCGTGTGCAAGTTGTCGTCATCGTCATGACCTGCCCAGCTTCGCCCGCCTCCAGAATCGCCGTGAGCACTTCGACCACATGGGTTGCAAAGTCGGCGTTGCAGCGATGTGGTACCCCTGCCGTGATTGAGAGCGCCATATCAGCCAAACCCGCGCCACGATAGTTGGCATGAACCTCTTCAAAGTTTGGCACCGCAAACGGATGATCCCATGATTTCGGGGCGGCGTCGCCGCTGCGTTCCGTGACGGTAAGAACGCCACCAAACCAATTCGGATCGGGGACATTCATCGTGCCTTCAGTGCCGTAAAGCTCCATGATCGGATGGTCGTTTTTCCACACATCCCAGCTGGCGAGCAAGGTAATGATCGCGCCGTTTGCAAACGACAATACAGAGTGAATTGTTGTTGGCGTTTCGACAGGCACTGTTTCGCCGTTGCGTGGTCCATTCGTGATCGTCCGTGTTGCAGAAGCCGCGCCGGTAAAGCTCGTGACCTTCTGCACCGGACCAAGCAGTTGCACAAGATTACAGATATAATACGGCCCCATATCAAGGATCGGACCGCCACCTTTGACGAAGAAGAAATCAGGGTTCGGGTGCCAGTCTTCCATGCCGTGGCCCATCACAACGGCAGTCCCAGAGGTCACCTTGCCAATCGCGCCGCCGTCGATGAGGTTGCGCGCCAATTGATGGCTCGCCCCAAGGAAGGTATCAGGCGCAGATCCGATCCGCAGACCCTTGGCCGCAGCAATTCCACCAAGCTCTTGAGCCTCGTTGAGGCTCAGGACAAAGGGTTTTTCGGAATAGACGTGTTTGCCCGCCTGCAAGATCGCACGCGACACGGCAACATGGGCCGCAGGGATCGTCAGGTTGATGACCAAATCAATGTCATCCGCCGCAAGAAGGTCGTCAACTGTCTGAGATCGCACACCAAATTCGGCCGCACATGCATTTGCGTTGTCCATGTTGATGTCGGCAACTGCGAGGATCGTGTAGCCTTTGAACATCGCGGCCAGCTTGAGGTAAGCAGCCGAAATATTTCCGCATCCGATGATGCCGACGCCCAATTCTTTAGTCATTTGTTGTCTCCCACAACGTTTTGAATGCCGCAGCAGAACGTGTTGCATAGGCGATTGGATCACTTGGTTTATCGTGCTCTAGCGCATAGATCAAATCGGCCGATTGCGCACGGCAAGCCTTGAGATACGCCGCCCAATCCAAAGTGCCTGCGCCCAGATCAGCCCAGCCATCTTCGTCCAGATTTGTGCCCGCTGCGGCGATATCTTTGACGTGAATGGCGGTGATGCGGCTGCCGTAGCGGGCGATATAGTCCAACGGATCACAAGCGCCGCGCACGATCCACGCGAGGTCTGCTTCCCATCTGATATCGAGAGCGGTTTCGAGCAGAATTTCCATCGGAATGCTGCCGTCGGGCAGAGCGAAAAACTCAAAATCATGGTTGTGCCAGCCAAAGGAAATCCCGTGTTCAGCATAGCGCAGGCTCGCCGCATTTAGCCGCTTTGCCAGATCAACATATCCAGCCGTCGTCGTCGGGCGGTCCTTTTCCTCAAGGTATGGCGCATAGACGCGGGTTATTCCCATTGTGCGAACAATGTCCATCGTGGCGTCGAAATCCTCCTCGATATCGTTCAAACCCATATGGCCCGACGGCATCGTAATTCCGTTGGCATCCATTGCAACACGGTAGACTTTAGGGTCGCCGTAAACGCCGCCATAGCCTTCGACGCGGGTGATCCCCATGCTGGGTAGTTTGCTCAAAAGTGCGATCTGATCGGCAACATCGCGCATCGAGTAGAGTTGAAGTGATACAGTCATCTGAGTGCTTTCTAGATTAGAGACGTGTCTCTGTTGTCATGTCAAAAAGGTGGAGGCGCGAGGCGTCGAACCCGATGGTGAGGGTCTCGCCTGATTTGAGACCTGATTGGCCCTCGGTGCGCACGCGCACGGATTGGCCCGCAAAATCGACCCAAACGAGAGTGTCGGAGCCCATAGGTTCAACGATATCAATCTCGGCGGGGCCAGAGAATGTGTGGCCAGCAGCGGCGTATGCCGTCGCGATATGTTCGGGGCGAATACCGAGCCAAGTGGCGCCATCGCGCTGGCCGTTTGGTCCGAATTCATAACCGCTGACATCGACGATAAAGCCGTCACAGCTAAAGGTGTTCCCCTTGAGGTGGCCCTCAAACAGGTTCATCGCGGGCGAGCCGATAAAGTCTGCCACATATTTGTTGCAAGGCTTCGCATAGATCGTCTCGGGGGTGTCGAGTTGCTCGATCATTCCGCCGCGCATGATCGAAATGCGGTCGGCCAAAGTCATCGCCTCGACCTGATCATGGGTCACATAGATCATCGTATTCTTGAGCTTCTTGTGAAGCCGCTTCAGTTCCACCCGTAGGTCAGTGCGCAGCTTGGCATCAAGGTTGGACAGTGGTTCGTCAAAGAGGAACACATCAACCTCGCGCACAAGCGCACGACCGATTGCTACGCGCTGGCGCTGTCCACCAGAAAGGGCTCCGGGTTTGCGGTCCAGCAGCGCTTCAATCTGCAAAACTTCTGCCACACGGTCCACCCGCTTGTTGATTTCATCTTTTGGCACCTTGGCGTTTTTGAGGCCGAACGACAGGTTCCCGCGCAAGCTCATCTGCGGGTAAAGCGCGTAGGATTGGAACACCATGCCGATACCGCGCTCTGAGGGTTCTGCCCAAGTGACGTTCTGACCTTTGATAAAGATCTGACCATCTGTCACTTCCAACAGCCCTGCGATGCAGTTCAGCAGCGTCGATTTCCCGCAGCCAGATGAGCCTAACAGCACAAGGAATTCGCCCTCGCGAATGTCGAGGTTGAGTTGTTTGAGCACCTTCACAGCGCCAAAGTTGAGGTCGAGATTTTTGATTTCTACAGAGTTTGTCATGTCTTCAGCCTTTGACTGCGCCAGCGGCGATACCGCGGACAAAGAGTTTGCCTGAGGCAAAGTAAATGATGAGAGGAACCAGACCTGTCAGCAGCGTCGCTGCCATATTCACGTTGTATTCCTTCACCCCTTGGACGGAGTTCACGATGTTATTGAGTTGCACCGTCATCGGGTAAAGGTCGGGCTTGGTATAGATGACTCCAAAGAGGAAGTCGTTCCAGATACCTGTGACCTGCAAGATGATCGCAACCACAAAGATCGGCAGCGCCATTGGCATCATGATCTGGAAATAAATCCGCCAAAAGCCCGCGCCATCCACCCTTGCGGCCTTGAAGAGCTCTTCAGGGATCGAGGTGAAGTAGTTGCGGAACAGGAGTGTCAGGATCGGCATGCCAAAAACGGTGTGCACCAGAACCAGCCCTGAGAGCCCGCCATAAAGCCCCATTTCGCGCAGCAAAATCACAATCGGATAAAGCATGATCTGATAAGGGATAAACGCACCCAAAATGAGGATGTTAAAGAACACTTCAGAGCCTTTGAATCTCCAATTCGAGAGCGCATAGCCGTTGACTGAAGCAACCGCGATCGAGAGCGTGACAGAGGGGATCAGGATGCGCACAGAGTTCCGAAACCCACGGCTCAGACCGTTACAATTGATCCCTGTGCAGGCG
>Ga0115553_1002563_pt1 | contig 10992 bp, 10 predicted proteins | sample COGITO_mtgs_1103_2_FD_87284 | JGI IMG/M metagenome (GOLD analysis project Ga0115553, IMG submission 87284) | Pelagic marine microbial communities from North Sea - COGITO_mtgs_110331 | ecosystem: Environmental > Aquatic > Marine > Epipelagic | place: Germany:Helgoland, sampling site Kabeltonne... | reverse complement strand
GCTGGTATGGGACGTGGGCCATCAGACATACGCGCACAAGATTTTAACTGGTCGTCGCGATCGAATGGATACACTCAGAAAATTTAGAGGTCTTGCCGGTTTTCCCAGCCGAGAGGAAAGCGATTACGACTGTTTTGGGACAGCGCATTCGAGCACATCGATTAGTGCAGCTCTTGGTATGGCGGTAAGTGCGCAGCTAAAGAAACAGGAGCGTAGGGTCGTTGCGATTATTGGTGATGGAGCTATGTCAGCTGGTATGGCTTTTGAAGCATTGAATAATGCAGGAGCTATGGACGCGAATATTTTGGTCGTTTTAAATGATAACGATATGTCTATTTCTGAAAACGTTGGCGCATTAAATAATTATCTTGCCAGATTGTTGTCCGGACGGTTCTACTCTGCCGCTTGGAAGGCTGGAGAGAAGGTGTTTAAGAAAATCCCACCTGTTATCGAATTGGCAAAACGAGCTGAAGAGCATGTTAAGGGCATGGTTATGCCGGGGACTCTTTTTGAAGAGTTCGGTTTTAATTATATTGGGCCAATTGACGGTCACGATATTCACGCATTATGCGCTACTTTAGGTAATTTAAAAAAACTTGATGGGCCTCAGTTTTTACATGTGGTAACTCGAAAAGGGAAGGGATATCAGCCCGCTGAAAATGACGCGATTCTTTATCACGGTGTTGGCCAATTCGATCCTCCTGCAGGAATTAAGAAACAGTTAAATCAGAATAAAACTTATACGCAAATTTTTGGTGAATGGCTCTGTGAGACGGCACAAAAGGACGATCGATTGATTGGGATTACGCCCGCAATGCGAGAAGGTTCTGGTTTGGTGGAGTTTTCTCAACAATATCCTGAGCGTTATTTCGATGTTGGCATAGCTGAGCAGCATGCAGTAACGTTTGCGGCAGGCTTAGCTACGGAGGATTTAAAGCCGGTACTCGCGATTTATTCTACTTTTTTACAAAGAGCCTACGACCAGTTCATCCATGACGTTTGTATACAAAACCTGGATGTAACCTTTGCGTTAGATCGGAGCGGTCTTGTGGGTGCTGATGGTCCGACGCATCACGGAGCATTTGATTTGGCTTATCTTCGTTGTGTGCCTAACGTCGTGGTGATGACTCCGAGTGATGCTCGGCAGTGCAGAGAGATGTTGAGTTTAGCTTACGATCATTGTGGGCCTTCTGTAGTCAGGTATCCAAGGGGAAATGCGATAGATGCCGGTGGTGCTACGCGCGCTCCATTGGTCATTGGTAAGTCCGAGCTAGTAAGAGAGGGACGCACTGCGCTGGCGATTCTTGTATTTGGCCCAATCTTACATACGGCTATTGTGGTTGCAGAAAAATTGGATGCGACAGTTGTCGATATGAGGTTTGTGAAACCTTTGGATGTTGCTATGGTCAGAAAATTGGAAGAGTCGAAGTCGTTACTTGTAACGATAGAGGACGGGGTCGTTATGGGTGGGGCCGGTTCAGCGGTTTGTGAAGCTTTGGGAAATGTAAATTCAAAAGTTCTGCGAATTGGTTTACCGGATAAATTTGTCGCTCACGGGGACACCAATTTGCTGTTTCAAGAGTGTTGTTTAGATGAACAGGGCATTCTTGAGCAAATTAATGATTTTATGCGGAAAGCAGACTAGAGTTGTAAAGCGAGAACTTGATTCAGGTATAATCAACATAACCTTAAAAAGCAAGGCATTAGCGATGAATTCACCAGTAGATTTAGCAATTCCAGACGTACAAAACTCGGTCGACGGCCGTCATTTGGCGATTGACAAAGTTGGTATTAAGGCTATTCAACATCCGGTAAAGGTGGCTGATAAGTCCCAGGGTATTCAGCATACGATAGCAAACTTCAATATGTACGTTGAACTCCCTCATAATTTTAAAGGGACGCACATGTCCCGATTTGTTGAAATACTTAACGAGCAAGAGCGTGAAATATCTGTGGAATCATTTGAGGCCATACTCCGAACCATGCTCGAACGCTTGGAGTCTGACTCTGGATACATAGAAATGACTTTTCCGTATTTTCTTGAAAAGGAAGCTCCAGTCTCTAAGGTGAAGAGCCTGTCGGATTACGACGTTACTTTTAAGGGCCAAGTTACTAATGGAGACTACAAGCTCGAGATGAAGGTGGTTGTCCCAGTGACAAGCTTGTGCCCTTGTTCTAAAAAGATTTCAGATTATGGCGCGCACAATCAGAGATCTCACGTAACTATTTCAGCGGTCACTAACTCCCACGTATGGATTGAGGAGTTGATAGCTGTCGCAGAAGAACAGGCGTCTTGTGAGGTGTTTGGACTTCTAAAGCGGCCGGATGAAAAGTATGTAACCGAGAAAGCCTATGATAATCCTAAATTTGTCGAGGATATGGTTCGAGACGTAGCAACAGCGCTCAACCAGATTGATAGGATCGATACCTACGCTGTGGAGTCTGAAAATTTCGAGTCCATTCATAATCATTCGGCGTATGCGATGATTGTGAAAGGGTAACGCTTTTAATCTCTGAAGTTTTTGTATTGAAGTGGCACCTCAGTAATCTCAGTCTTAAGTAGCGAGATTACTTCTTGAAGAACGTCCCTCTTTGAACCTGAGAATCTGACAACATCGCCTTGGATTGAACCTTGGGCCTTCAGTTTATGGTCTTTAACAGTTCTCACAATTTTTTTTGCAAGTTCTTTATCAATGCCGGACAGCACTGCTACAGACTGCTTCACTTTATCTCCACTGATCTTCTCTAATTTTTGTTTTGTTAGGCTTCTAATATCAATGTCTCGCTTCGCCATTTTTCCGATCATCAAATCGTAGACTTGATTCATCTTAAATTCATCGTCAGCGTAAATTGAAAGCGTCTCATCATCTGAAAGTTCGATACGGGCATCAGAGCCCTTGAAATCAAAGCGATTGCTTATTTCCTTATTTGATTGATCAATCGCATTTCTTAATTCAACCTTATCGACTTCTATGATTACATCAAAGGACGGCATAAGTAATGGGCTCCTATTAAAAAGTTATCTTGTTTTGATTGTGAATGAATCAACGGGCAAGCCTGTACCATCGTCAAATTCTGCTGCGGCTTCTATACTTTTTCTTGCGATCGTTTCTGCGCTTATGTCTTGCGAATCATACGTTGTCCACATAGATCCAAGTGCATAATCACTGCCACTGCCATAGGCATAGAATCGAGAGAATTCTTGAACAGTACGATGGCCAGAAACTCCAAATATTCCATATGGATTAGCGATGAGCACATCCATTCTGGAAGATTCAATTGCATCTTCTTTGTCTTCCTCAGGCATAAGAAAGTACTTCTCTTTAAGCTTTAAATGTAATTGGTTCCAAGTCCGAAAAATATCATCAACCGATTGAAGCGATATCAATTGTGCATTATCAACAAAGTATTCTTTCAAAATCATCTTGAATGTTGCGTTACCGGTCACCGCGATAAAGTTGTCGTCGATCCGGATAATTTTTTCAGAATTTAGTATGTATTTTGCGCTTTCCTTCCCCGAGCCCCATTTGGTTAGCGTGTCCGCTGCAATCGCGGTTTGCCCAGCTTTTCTAACGACGGAAATCGTAGTCATCGCTTTTTAGTTTTAATTTTAGAGGTTTGTTTTGCGTTCATCCTCAGTCGCAGGGCATTTAACTTTATAAATCCTTCTGCATCTGCCTGATTGTATGCCCCTTTATCGTCCTCGAAGCTAGCAATGCGGCCGTCGAATAACGAGTGGCGAACCGACTTTCGTCCCAAAATTTGGACGTTTCCTTTATACAGCTTTAATTCCACTGAACCATTTACTGGAGTCTGAGAATCATCTATAAGATTTTGAATTAAGACTCTTTCTGGGCTGAACCAATATCCGTTGTAGATTAACCTGGCGTATCGGGGCATCAGGTCGTCTTTAAGCGCTAACACTTCTCGGTCAACAGTAATGGATTCCATAGCGCGGTGGGCCTTGAGCATGATGGTGCCTCCGGGTGTCTCGTAACAGCCTCTTGACTTCATACCCACATATCGATTTTCGACCAAATCTAAACGGCCAATACCGTGTTTCCCACCCAATCTATTTAATTCACTCAATACTTTCGCCGGCGATAGTTTCTTACCGTTAATCGCAACAATATCTCCACGTTTATATGTTAATTGGATAGCTTCTCCTCGGCTAGGTGCTTTTTCCGGAGACACTGTCATCCGCCACATACTGTCTTCTGGAGATACGTTTGGATCTTCGAGAACTCCACCTTCATATGAGACGTGCAGTAGATTGGCATCCATTGAGTAGGGTGCAGCTCCTTTTTTCTTTTTGAAGTCAACCGGAATACCATGTTTTTCTGCATAGGCAATTAATTTTTCCCGGGATAGCAGATCCCAATCACGCCAAGGCGCGATCACTTTGACATCTGGCATTAGCGCATAGGCGCCCAACTCAAACCTTACTTGATCATTTCCTTTGCCTGTGGCGCCGTGAGATATCGCATCAGCTCCTGTTTTTCTCGCGATTTCTATCAATCGTTTTGCTATTAAAGGCCGTGCAATTGACGTGCCTAAGAGGTACTCACCTTCATACACCGTATTTGCTCTAAACATTGGGAAGACGTAATCACGAACAAATTCTTCCGTTAAATCCTCGATGAAGATTTGCTTGACTCCAGCTGCTTTAGCTTTTTTTCGTGCTGGTTCAACCTCTTCTTTTTGTCCGAGATCAGCAGTAAATGTAACAACTTCGCATTCATAGGTTTCTTGTAGCCACTTTAAAATGACTGACGTATCCAAACCCCCTGAGTAAGCTAAGACAACTTTTTTTACTTTTTTCATACGTAATTTTCGTTCTTTAGTAGTTTAAATTCTTCTGCCATCCGGCTCATCCAGAGGTTCTCCGTTCCGCCACTCGCCCTCGAAAATTTCACCATTGGCGGACCTAAATCTTCCCCAGCCATGAGCACGACCATTCAGCCAATCTCCATCATAAGCACTGCCGTCCGGATTAAGTTGAACGCCTCGACCATTCTGTCTACTGCGAACCCATTCCCCATCGTATTGAGTGCCATCGTAGGAGGTATACACGCCATTGCCTTCCGCCCAACCGCTTACAAGGTTACCAACGTAATGCTCTTTCAACTCGCCGTTTATAAACCATTTTAGTGTTCCTTTTCCATCCGCAAACCCTTTGAGGCAAGCACCATCCCAACTAATTGACTCACCATTTTGAGGCATCGGATTGTAGACTTTGCATCCATTTTCATCAGCAATAGTTGTCGTATCGTGATCGTTAACGTGTATGAGTTTAACGTCGTGGTGATGGGCAAAAGCGGTGGACGTACTAAAGACTAATATTGCGAAGTAAATAAAACGTTTGAGCATACTGAAGTTTCTCCTTCATCAATTAATGAGATAGTTAATATCTCACATGTTAAGAGGTGCGGATGATTAACGCTGCGTAAACCGCATAATTGGCATCATTTGGTGCTAACTTTTGGATGGTCCCAATAATAATGTTTCCATTAATGCTTTTTGAACATGTAAACGATTTTCCGCTTCATCCCAGACAACACTTTGATCTCCGTCTATTACCTCTGAGGTTACCTCCTCCTCTCTGTGAGCAGGGAGACAATGCATGAAGATTGCATTTTTTGCGGCTTGTGCCATCAAGGCCTTATTTACTTGCCACTTTTGAAAGGCTAACTTCCTAAGTTTTGTCTCTTCCTCGAAACCCATACTTGCCCAAACGTCTGTTGTAACTAAATCTGCATTACGAACAGCGGCGTCAGGAGTCGGAAAGAACTTCGTGCAACCCGATTCGCTGAGGTTTGTTGGCTCGTACCCTGGTGGTGATGAGATGTTGAGGTTGAATTCAAGAATCTCGGCAGCCTCGATCCAACTATTGCACATATTATTAGAATCGCCAATCCAAGCTACTGTCGCGTCGCGTATGGATCCTTTTTTCTCGATAAACGTGAATACGTCTGCAAGGACTTGGCATGGATGATGTTGGTCAGTTAAGCCGTTGATAACAGGAACGGAGCTGTTGTTCGCAAATGTTTCAATCATCTCTTGTTCAAATGTCCTAATCATGACCAAATCACACATTCGAGAAATAACGCGAGCAGAATCTGCAACTGGTTCACCTCGACCGAGTTGTGAGTCTTTTGTATTTAGGTAGACTGAGCTTCCTCCTAGTTGACTCATGCCAAGTTCAAATGACAGACGGGTTCTAGTGCTACTCTTTTCAAAGACCATGACTAGAGTCCTGTCTTCAAGTGTGTGGTGTCGTTCAAAGGCTTTATATTTCTTTTTGATCTCGCTCGTTAACTTAAAAAGCGAGTCCAGTTCTTCGCGAGTGAGATCGCTAAACCGTAGAAAATGCTTTACGTCTTTCATTTCGATTCTTCGAGAAATTTGTTAATCACTGTGGTCAGCCTAACTATTAGAAACTTGATTTGCTCGTCATCCAAAATTAATGGAGGTAATAGTCTGATGACGCTATCGGCGGTAACATTGAGTAGTAATCCCGCTTCAAGTGCATGATCAACGATACTTACACATGGTCTATCCAGCTCAATACCAATCATGAGACCTTTGTTTCGTATATCAACGATAGAGGCCTCGTCACTAAAGTTAGTCCTTAGGCCTTGAGCAATTGCATTACCGATAAATGTTGCTCTATCAATTAGTGAGTCTGATTCGATAGCATTTATTGTGGCCAAGGAAGCGCGACTCACGAGAGGGTTACCGCCAAATGTGGAGCCATGAGTTCCTGGGGCCAAGATTTCTGCCGCTTTATCTCGGGCGAGGCAAGCGCCGATGGGCACGCCATTACCCAATCCTTTCGCTAATGTCATGACATCAGGAGCAATGCCGTTGTGTTGGTGAGCAAACCACGCACCCGTCCGACCCATACCGGTTTGAACTTCATCAACCATTAGGAGCCAGTCTTGTTTATCTGTGATTGCTCTGAGGTTGTTTAAGTATTCAGGATGAGGAATCTGTATCCCACCTTCGCCTTGAATAGGTTCGACAAAAATAGCAACTACATTTTTGTTGTTCAAAGCCACTTGGTTTATCGCTTCAACATCGCCGTACGGTACCCTTGCAAACCCTGATAGAAGGGGCTCAAATCCAGCTTGTACTTTACGATTTCCCGTTGCGGACAAGGTTGCCATTGTTCTGCCATGGAAAGATTGTTCGGCAACAATGATGACGGGTGTCTCTATACCTTTATTGTGCCCGAAAAGTCTGGCTAGCTTTATAGCTGCTTCGTTTGCTTCGGCTCCTGAATTCGAGAAGAAAACAGTTTCCATGTTGGATAGTGAGCATAGTTTCGTCGCCAGAGCCTCTTGTTCCGGAATTTGATATAAATTTGAGCAGTGAATGAGCGCCCCGGCTTGTTCTTGAATCGCTTTTGTGATTTTAGGGTGATTGTGACCCAGCCCAGTCACTGCAATCCCACAAAGCGCATCGAGATAGCGTTTGCCGGAGGTATCATAGATCCAAGCTCCATCGCCATGGGTAAATGCGATCGATTTTCTCCCATATGTCTTCATGACGTGGCGCATAATAACTCCCTAACTAACTCCTTAATTTCTTTGGCGTGTTTCGTATTACTCTTAATGCTATGAGAACAGCATACCCTTAAATGAAAAACCCGCAGGACCAGCTGCGGGTTTATAAAAACTTTGAGCAGCTGATGATTCAGCTCATGCTTTTAATCGCACGAGAAAGTTTACTTTTTTGACGTGCTGCTGTGTTTTTGTGAATAATTTTTTTATCCGCAATTGAGTCAATCCTGCTCTGGGCACTTGTGTATGTTGTGGTCGCTACATCTTTGTCCCCGGCATCTATTGCTTTGCGTACCTTCTTGATCATGGTACGGAGTTCCGATCTTAAGGATGCATTATGCGAATTACGCTTCTCGGTTTGACGAGCTCTCTTCTTGGCTGATGCAATGTTTGGCATGTTATTCTTGTAATCCCGCTTAGCGGCTATGTGAAAAGCCGACAATTATAACGTTGGAGCTTAGCTAAGGCAACATAACTGGAATTATTATACGATTGCTGAGGAAAAGCTGATATGGTGAAACGAGCAGGTCTAATTCGCCTTACAAATAGCATTTTTAATGTAAAAAATATTTAAAATCATGGGTTTATTTAAGTCCCTATCTGTCGTCAGTTTTTTTACACTAGTATCCCGGCTGCTAGGTTTAGTTAGGGAAATGGTTATTGCTGCAAAATTTGGCGCTAGTGCGTCTACAGATGCGCTCTTCGTCGCTTTTCGCATACCAAACTTGCTGCGGCGGTTGTTTGCCGAAGGTGCCTTTGCTCAGGCATTTGTCCCAATATTGGCAGAGTACAGACGTACAGAAGGAGACGAGAGAGCCAAGCTACTCATCGCACATGTCGCCAGTTTGCTCTCGCTACTACTACTCATTATTTCCATTCTGGGAGTTCTTTTCGCTCCCTATTTGGTGTACCTCATTGCAACGGGATTCAATGATTCATCTGGTCAGGCTGAGCTTACCGCCAGTTTGATGCAGCTCACCTTTCCTTATTTGTTGTTTATCTCTTTGACGAGTCTTTTTGCCTCGGTGCTTAATACGTGGGGTCGATTTGCGGTGCCAGCTTTCACTCCAGCATTATTAAATATTAGTTTTATTCTGTCAGCGCTCTACCTGACACCATACTTTGACCCACCAATTATGGCTTTAGGTTTGGCAATATTTTTGGGTGGTATCGCACAACTCGCGTTTCAGATCCCATTTTTGTTGCGGCTTAAGCTGTGGCCAAAATTGAAATGGAAGCCCAATGACCCAGGTGTACTTCAAATTTTAAAAAAAATGGCTCCTGCCGTTATCGGTGTATCCGCCGCGCAAATATCTTTGGTTATCAACACAAATATTGCTTCAAGAATGCAAACAGGTAGCGTGAGCTGGTTGACCTTCGCAGATAGATTGATGGAGTTGCCTGTTGGTCTTCTCGGGGTTGCAATGGGCACTGTAATTCTTCCCGCGTTATCGGTTTCGGTCGCCGACAAAAAGGCTGAAGAATATCAAGCAACTCTTCAATGGGGCCTAATTCTTATGTTGGTTATCTCAATTCCAAGTGTCGCCGGATTAATCGCTCTATCAAAACCTATTCTAATAACATTGTTTATGCGAGACCAGTTTTCAATTGAGGACGTATCGATGACTCAAGTCGCTTTTTGGGGATATGGTGTTGGTTTAGTTCCTATCGTGATGATCAAACTTTTTGCCCCGGTTTTTTATGCAAACAAGGACACGCAGACGCCTGTGCGAATCGCCATAAAGGCAGTGATTGTCACTCAGCTTCTTAATGTTATTTTTTGGATGTTGATGCCTAATCACATTAAGCATGCCGGTTTGGCTTTAGCTATTTCTGGGGGTGCTTGGTTGAACGCTATCATGCTAGTTGTAGAGCTTCGTCGAAAGGGACTGTTTGTATTGACGAATAAGTGGGTTCTGGTCTGCAGAGATTGTGTCATTGCTACTGCAATAATGACGTTGGTTGTTAGTTTTGTGGCGACAAAAATTGACTGGTTAACTCATGATTCGTGGGAGCGTGCGGGCCTGCTCGTCAGTGTGATATTAGTTGGTTTTGGGATTTATGTAATAGGGTTGAAAGTTCTTGGGCGTAGATTAAAAGATGTTCTCGCACCTAGTTAAAACTAGTTTTAATTAATTACCCTGTTTATTGACGATTGAATCTATAGCTTCCCTATTTAAGTGCGGCGCAAACATTGAGATGAAATCATAGACAAATCCGCGCATATATGAGTTTTTGCGGATACCGATCCCTGTTGTGCTCGATTCAAATAGATGGCTGGCGTCCATAGCCCTTATCTTGGTATCTCGTGCCGGGTCATAGGCCATCATAGATACAATGCCGATACCGAATCCAAGTTCGACATAGGTTTTGATGATATCTGCATCGATGGCTGTTAAAACGACATCAGGTTTTAACCCATGAGCTTCAAATGTTTGTTTAATAACGGGACGACCGGTGAACGTAAAATCATAGGTGATGATTGGGTATTCACAGATTTCTTCCAAGGAGAGTGCCTTTGATTTAAGGAGAGGGTGTTTTGGAGGCGTTAAAACACATCGATTCCATTGATAGCAAGGTAACATGGCGAGCTCGCTGGTTAAGGACGTAGCCTCGGTCGCTATGGCAAGATCAGCCTCACCCGAGCAAGCCATTTCAACAATATGGGCGGGACTTCCTTGATAAACGGACAATCGTACTTCAGGATATTTTTCTCTAAATTGCTTAATGACAGGGGGAAGCGCATAACGCGCTTGCGTGTGTGTTGTCGCGATTGTTAAGTTTCCCAGCGTTTTGTTTGAGTATTCGCTTCCAATTGATTTGAGATTATTTAAATCACTGAGTGCTGCTTGAGATTTGTTAATTATTTCTTTTCCCGGCTCCGTTATTCCAACAAAGCGTTTACCTCGTCTAATAAAAATATCGACACCAAGTTCTTCCTCCAGTGCCTTAATTTGTTTGCTGATTCCGGGCTGAGATGTGAATAGCTCGTTGGCTGCCTTGGTTAAGTTGAGATTATGTTTGGCGACTTCGCAGATAAATCTGAGTTGTTGTAGTTTCATGGCTTGTTCGATTCAATTCGTAAGCGATGCACTTTTTTCATTTGTCAGCATTTAATTAACAGAATTTGATTCTATCCACTTTTCTCATTCGAGGATACTAGTTGAGTCTGCATCCTGACTATAGAGTGCTCTAAAAGGAGTTAGAATTACGCCTTACTTACCTTTTAAAGACTGAACCGTGAAATGCGTTTGTTAGAGCTAAACAATTCGGGGACTAAAAGTGCGCGAGCTCTGACCATAGGAAACTTTGACGGAGTTCATCTTGGGCACCGTGCAATACTAGATCGTCTGGTATCGGTTGCGCTCAAAAAAAATCTAATTCCTTCCGTATTAACTTTTCAACCACACCCAGCAGAGTTTTTTGC
>Ga0115553_1002550_pt1 | contig 11022 bp, 8 predicted proteins | sample COGITO_mtgs_1103_2_FD_87284 | JGI IMG/M metagenome (GOLD analysis project Ga0115553, IMG submission 87284) | Pelagic marine microbial communities from North Sea - COGITO_mtgs_110331 | ecosystem: Environmental > Aquatic > Marine > Epipelagic | place: Germany:Helgoland, sampling site Kabeltonne... | reverse complement strand
TTAAGTGAACAACGAACGATACAAAAAAATGGACGAGAACGGAAATACCATCATCAAAACGAAACCAAGAACTGGAGCGAGACGCGTTCTCGTTACCGGTGGCGCTGGATTTGTCGGGTCGCACTTGTGCGATGCCTTGGTCGCGGTGCGTGTTTTTATTCTCTTTCTTCTCGTCGTCATCACACTTGAGTCCGATCGACGACCCACGCGAAAAGGGGCGCCTTTAAGCATTAGTATTAAATTTCCGAGACGCGCGCTGACCCCTTTCTTCCCTTTCTTCCCTACGTAAAAACAGAGAGGCGATTACGTCATATGTTTAGGTACGCGTTCAGCAAAAGTCTTTTCATGTCAAGTGTTGTTTGAGCATACATATCGTAGCTTTCGCGCGGCGGTTTTTTCCATTTCGAGACAACACCCAAAAAACTCCTACTGAATCAATAAACTAACGCGGCTCTCACGATGACGAACACTCTTAATGACTCTCCCAAATAATAAACACATTAAACAGATTCCCTCTTTACTGGATCCAAAGACAACATCAAGCACCACTTTGGGAAGGAAAACTTTGAGTTTATTCGCCACGACGTCGTCGAACCGATCTTGCTCGAAGTCGACGAGGTGTATCACTTGGCGTGCCCAGCTTCTCCGATTCACTACAAGTTCAACCCGGTGAAAACGATTAAAACGTCCGTCATTGGTACCATGAACATGTTGGGTTTAGCGAAGCGCACCAAGGCTAAGTTTTTGTTGACGTCCACGTCCGAGGTGTACGGTGACCCGTTGCAACATCCGCAAACGGAGACGTACTGGGGTAACGTGAACCCGATTGGTGAACGTTCGTGCTACGATGAAGGTAAGAGATGCGCGGAAACGTTGGCGTTTGATTACTACCGCGAACACAGAGTGCCAATTCGCGTGGCGAGAATCTTCAACACGTACGGTCCGAGAATGGCTTTGGACGACGGTCGCGTCGTTTCCAACTTTGTTTCGCAAGCGTTGACTGGAACTCCGATGACGGTGTACGGCGATGGTCAGCAAACGAGATCGTTCCAATACGTTTCCGATTTAGTCGCTGGTTTAATGGCTCTCATGGATGGTGACGATACCGGTCCAATCAACTTGGGTAATCCGGGTGAGTTTACCATGTTGGAACTCGCCGAAAAAGTGAAGGAAGTCGTCAACCCGAAAGCCGAAATCGTCTTCAAGGAAAACACGCAAGACGATCCGTCGAGAAGAAAACCAGACATTTCCAAGGCGATGAAGGTATTGGGTTGGGAGCCAAAAATTAAATTAGAGGATGGTTTATTGCACATGATTGGCGACTTCAAGACTCGCTTGGGAGTATAAAACAGCATACAAAACGAGACCACATTTATTATCATTTAAAGAGAGAGAGAGAAAAAGAGGGAGAGAGTTTTAACAAACAACCACAATATTATTTAGTTTCATTATCATCATCATCATCATCATCAAGTGCGTTGCTCTTATTTTCGTATTTGTTTTAGTGCTTGCGTCGTTTTTATAAAGCTATTATATCGTTGTATTAGTGTTTAAAGCTTGGAGAAATACTCCTTCGAACCCTTGACGTCTTCCTTCATGGCTTCATCCCCCGGTTTCCAACCCGCCGGGCAAACTTCATCCGTATGCGTTTGCACGTACTGGATCGCTTGCAACGTTCTCAACGTTTCGTCGACGGAGCGACCAAACGGCGCGTTGTTAATGGTCGCGTGCTGGATAATACCTTCCTTGTCGATGATGAACAAACCTCTCAACGCCTCGCCGTTATTCTCATCGTACACGTCGTACGCGTGAACCGCTTGGCGCTTCAAATCCGAGAGCAACGGGTACTCAATGTCGCCCAAGCCGCCTTCGTTTCTTTCGGTTTGGATCCACGCCAAGTGAGAGAACTTGGAATCGACCGAGCACCCGATGATTTCGCAGTCCAATTTAGAGAACTCCTCGTATCGGTCGCTAAAGGCGGTGATTTCAGTCGGGCAGACGAAAGTGAAATCCAACGGGTAAAAGAACAAGACGACATATTTCTTGCCTTTGTATTGGTCCAAAGAGATGGTCTCAAACTCTTGGTCTATGACGGCTTCGCCTTCAAAGTGCGGCGCCGGGTTACCGACCAATCGCGCATTCACCGAAACGTTACCTCTTCTTCTTCTCGGCGTTGTTTTCTGCAAAGAGGAGGAGGAGGATTTTCTGTCGTTTTAAAGTGATGAACAATATAATAAAAGTCATTCATCATCATCATCATCATCATCATCATCTCATAAAAAATGCAACGAGAAAAAGAGAGAGATTAATCAAGAAAAAAACGACGACGACGACGACGCAAAAACGCGTTTTTATATGATGTATTAAATCATCAAAAGAGGAAGAGAGACGCTCTTTTTCATCCTCACATACCTAGTAAAAGATGTTCCCCCGATGACGCGGGAAGCAGAGAGCGTGGCAGATGCGTTCATTTTTTTTTAGTAGTTGTGTGATGAGGTTTTCCAATAAAAAAGAATAACAATGACGTCTTTATTTGTTTGCATTCATTGAGAAGGAAGACCAAACCAAGAAGATATTTACATCAAAAAAGTCATCATCATCATCATCATCATCATCACAAGCAGAGCTCCTCCTCCTCCTCCTTTCAAGTCGAGAAGAAGAATTCATCAAAAAGAAGTTTTAAAAGAAGTAGAAGACAACACGTGTTTGGTACACGAATGATGATGATGATGATGCGGGACACGTGCGTTCTTGTAAAATCATCTTTCTCAAAAACGAGAACAACAACAAGAACAACAAGAACAACAAGAACAAAGTCGTCGTCGTCGTCAAAAGAAGTATCAAAATCAGATATTCTTTACGCGCACGTGGAAAATGCCGAACACGACTCGCTCGGGCACCCGGAGTGCGCGGCGCGGATACCAGCCATCTTGGAGAAGTTAGAAAACGATTCCGAATTCTTTCTCGAAAGGAAAAAGGACCAGTCGATTGTCTTGTTGGAAAATCCGCCTTTAGCGACGGTTGAAGATTTAGTTCCTCTCGATATTCACTCGCAAAACTACATGAAAAGTTTAGAATTTTTGGCAAAGACAAAAGCACCGTGCCAAATCGATGCCTCGACGTACATGACGCCGAGTTCGTTCGAAGCCGCGCTCGCTTCTATCGGCGCCTCCAACGCGCTCGTCGACGCGGTGTTAAAAGGCAAGACGAAAACCGGCTTCGCTTTGGTCCGCCCCCCAGGGCACCATGCCGTAGTAAAAGGTCCTATGGGATTTTGTTTGTTCAACACCGCGGCTGCGGCGGTGAGATATGCGCAAACCCAGTACCCGAACGATATTAAAAAAGTTCTGGTATACGACTTTGACGTTCACCACGGAAACGGCACGAACGATATTTTCGCCAAGGATCCGACGGTTTTGTTCGTATCCACGCACGAAGACGGAAGTTTCCCGGGGACGGGGAAGATATCCGATATCGGGCAAGACGAAGGCGAAGGGACGAATATAAACGTACCGCTTCCTACTGGGGCGGGCGAGAAATCCGTTTTGGAGGCGTTCGATCTCGTCGTCGAACCGGCGGCGAGAAGGTTTCAGCCGGATTTCATCGTCGTTTCGGCGGGATACGACGCGCATTGGAGAGATCCTCTCGCAAACTTAAACTTCCGTTCGCGAACGTATTATTATTTAAGTTCGAGGTTGAAGAAGCTCAGTGAAGATTTGTGCGACGGGAAGATTGTGTTTTTATTAGAAGGCGGGTACGATTTAACCGGTTTGCCGGAAGGCGTGGCGGAGTCGTTCGCCGCGTTAGTCGGAGAAAAAAGTTTAGAGCAAAAAGACCCGGGCTTGTTCGAAGAACCGTTCGAGAAGGCGAAGAAAGTCATCCAAGAGGTCAAAAGTGTGCATCAGCTGTTGTAATAATACTAATACTAGTAGGTACCTGTACCAATCAATAATAGTACCTCAAACGTTTAAAGTCTTCTTCGATTTTCTCAATTGGAACCCTAAATGTTGAAGATTTAATTCTCTTTCCAAACCCTATTTGCAGTAAAAGCGCTGCAAAACTCTAAAATCTGGGCTCTTCAAATGAAGAGATCAAGGAATTGAAACGCGGTTCTCATCAAACCCGAACAATCCTGGGCTCAAACCCCAGTCAGGTCATCTAGATCATCGACTTGATAGTGAAGTGGTATCACGGTTCGTTGTGGCATCTCTTTTTTTTTGCATGCACGCGACGGATTGATTGTTTTGCGTCGTCTGGTGAGATTTTGGACTAAAATTCCCAATTTTCTGAAATCCGCATTTGTTGTGTAAAGAGAGCGCATCTCTCATTTTGATGTTGGCGGCGACGCATAGAATATAAAAGAGTAATATAACAACAGAGTAATATAAAATGGGCAAGAAGCGACGAAACAAGAATACCAACAACACTACCAAGATGCTGATGGATGCTGATGATAAAGCCGCCGCCGCTGCTGCTGCTGCTGACGATGGTGGTGGTGGTGGTTGGAGCATTCCAATAACAACAACAACAAACACAACAACTTCCTTGGATGCGCTCATCTCTTCTCACCAGGAAGGCGGCAACGATGGTGGTGACAAGAACATCGCACTGATGATGAATAAAAAGAAGACTAAAGCATCAAAAACAGTACTGAGAGGGATAACGAAACGCAAGAAGAAGGCGCAACTCAAAGCTGAAGCCCATCGCGACAAAATGGGCACAAAATATAAAGCGAACACTTTGAAGCGCGATAAACGCCACGACGCCAAGAACTTGTACTAACAACAAACAATAATAGTCACGCTGCTCAAACTCGCACAAAAAACCATCGATTAGGTCGTTCATCGAATATATACGCGTATGATCCATTCGTCGAAATAAATGTAGAAATAATAATTAATCAAAACTTGCTCTTCTTGCCGCCGTATTTCTTCACCATGTACTCTTCAACTTTATCTAAGTCCGCGAGCGTTTTCACCTTGATGCCTTTACTTTGCCAGAACTTTTGAATCTTTTGCACCTCGGTGATAGAGCCGGCTCCTACGACGATTTTCGATCGTTGCCACTGAATCTTCTCCTCGGCTTCGTCGTACGCCGATCGGTCCCCAGAGTCCAACGCGCGTTTGATGTATTTCAATTCGTACAACTTGTTAAATAAGGACGAATCTACACCTCTGGCATCGAGCTCTTCTTTAAGTTGTTTCGTTTGCACCGAACCGTCGTAAAACAGCCAGAACACGCTCACGGCTGAGAGTGCAAAAACCGCCGGTCCAACGGTATTTCGATCCAAGTCTAAACCGAGTTGCGCGATTTCTTCCGTCAAACCTTTGAGCGATGATGATGAAGATATCGGCGATGATTTGTTTTGTCGGTTTCTCAAAATCCTCCTCGTCGTCGTCGTCAAAGAAGACGAAGAAGAAGCAGACGAAGCAGACGAAGAAGATCGTCCTCGAGTGCTTTTGGTGGACGACGACGAGAGCGTGTGAAGACGATCTAAACTCGTCGTCGTCGTCGTTGTCGCGGCAGCTGTCGATGTCATCATTTCTTAAATTATTTTTCCTATTTATTATAATAAGAAGCAGAGAGCTTCTGATGATGATGAGAAGATATTTTTGTGTGGAGAAGCATGCAAAAGAAAAAAAGAAAAAGAAATTCGTGGCTCACAGAAGCCGTTTTATGAGTGACGACGCACTTTTTCTTTTCCTCACTACGAGTATTATCTACTTTAAAGAAGAAGAAGAAGCCAGAAGTGATAAAGAAGAAGTGATAAAAGATAAAACGAGTATCAACATCATGACGCAGAAACAACAAACAACAATATCGTTACAAGTGAAGAACTTATCGTACGCGTACCCGATGGAACCGTCCGAAATCATTAAAGATTTCACGTTGGAACTTCCCAAAGGCAGTCGATGTTTACTCTCCGGCGCGAACGGCGCTGGGAAATCGACGCTTTTACAAATTCTCGCCGGGAAAACTATGGTCGCGGAAGACAAAGTTCGAGTGTTGGGACGACCTCCGTTTCACGATTTCAACTTGTCCTGTTCCGGCGAGTTATCCTATTTAGGCTCGCAGTGGCGACGAAACGTAGGCAGCGCGGGGGGAGACGTGCCGTTGGCGGGTGACTTTCCCGCGAGACAAATGATATTTGGCGTCGAAAACGTAGACCCTGAAAGAAGAGAAAGACTGATTAAACTGTTAGATATTGATTTAGATTGGTCGATGATGGCGTTATCGGACGGCCAAAGACGACGGGTGCAAATATGCTTAGGCTTGTTGAAACCGTACGAGGTGCTCTTGTGCGACGAAATCACGGTAGATTTAGACATTTTAGGACGTCTCGATTTGTTAAAGTTCTTCGAAGAGGAGTGCGAGGAGCGAGGGGCGACGATTATTTACGCCACGCACATCTTTGATGGCATGCACGACTGGATGACGCACTTGGCGTTCATTTCAAACGGCGAGTTGAAATACGGCCAAGGCGGCAGAAAGGAAGACATTGAGGAAATAAAAGGCATCGACCATTTGTTATCGACGATCGAAGATTGGTTGAGAGTAGACAGAGACGAGACAAAGGCGAGAAAGTTACTCGAAGGTCCGAAAAAACGTGTCGACCCGTACGCGCATTTCGGGAGCAGGCAAATGTCATACTACGGATGTTAAAGTAAATTTACTGGAAACATTTTGAAGGAAGCGTGTACTATATTTTTGATAATAGACAACAACAACAACAAACCATTTTAAATAGAAACGAGTCATCATCATCATCATCATCATCATTAGTGTTAGTAGTATTCATATTAATAAATTAATTCGTTTCAAAGTCCACGACGCATCCGTCCGCGCATCGTTCGATGCCGTATTCCAAGCCGTCCACCAAAGCGCGAAACGAAGCTTCGATGATTGAGCTGTGCGCCCCGACAGTTCTCCAACGCAAATCCGTCGCCGAATCAACAAAGTCAATCGTTACTCTGGTTACCGCCGCAGTCGTACCGCCTTGACTGAGTAAATCAACTTTATAATCGCTCAGTGAAATACCATCGAGCTGAGGGAAATCATCTCGCAAGGCTGAACGAAGCGCTTTCGCCAACGCATCAACCGGACCGTTTCCTTCCGCTACGCTCAAACGCGTTTCCATATTCTTTGTCAAGAACGTATCTATCTTCACAATAGCTTGGTTGGAAGAAAACGATCCTTCCTTGTAACCCTCCGACGGGGCTCTGTTTCTATTGGTACCGTTGCCGTTGCTGCTGCTATTACTATCACTACTACCACTACCACTATCACTACTACCATCGTCATCATCTTCCTCTTTCGCGACGACTCCGAACGATGTCGAGCCAGAGTGAACGGTGAATTCAACAACGTTAAACGGTGCCTCGTAATCCGAGGCAGCGCGTTGAAACAAAATATCCACGCTCGCGCCGGCATCTTCGAGAATAAAACCTTTACTTTCTAAACTTTTTATTTGCGCGAGAACCTTCTTCGCCATGTCGCCGCTGACTTCGCGACCGGTTTTATACGCCGCGTCGAGAACGTTCCCTCTGCCGCTTAATTCTGAAACCACCGATCGAGCAGAGTTTCCGACGAGTTCGGGAAGTATGTGGTTGTAACTCATGGGCATCTTCTTCAACGCAGCGACGTGTAAACCACCTTTGTGTGCGAAAGCATCCGGTCCGACGTACGGTTGCCGAGCCAAAATGTCTTGTCTGCAAATTTTCGCAATCGTTCGCGCGCACTCGGTAAGTTTCGCGAGCTCGCCGTCTGGAACGACTTTTTTACCCATTTTTAATGCTAAATTCGCGGCAATAACGACCAAGTCTGCGTTGCCCGTTCGTTCGCCGTAACCGTTGAAACAGCCTTGTACCATCGTCGCCCCAGCTCGAACGCCCGCGATGGAGTTCGCAACCGCCAAACCGCCGTCGTTGTGCATGTGCACGCCAATCATCGTGTCACCGAGAGACTCGACGACTATTCGAGTGATTGCTTCGACATCCCACGGCATCATGCCTCCATTCGTATCGCACAAAGCGATGGCTTTAGCTCCAGCGTTTGCCGCCGTCTTTAAGCATTTTAAAGCGTATTCGGGATTGGCGTTGTATCCGTCGTAAAAATGTTCGGCGTCTACGATGACATCCTTCCCGTTGTCGATGAGATACGCGACGCTCTCTTCGATGAGTTGGAGATTTTCCTCTAAAGTCACCTCCAGAACTTTTTCACACTGTTCGTCCCACGCCTTTGCTACGATACACGCGACTGGTGCCGGGCAATCCAACATAGCTTGGAGTCCGGCGTCTTGTTCGACCGATACGCCTTTGCGTCTCGTCATACCAAACGCAGATATGAACGTGTTGGTATTATTATTCACGTTTTTGTTTTTATTTTTGTTGGAAACATCGGCAGCATCAGTGTAGGAAGAGTTTTTACTCGATCCAGAGTTGGATTGCGAGGACATTTCGCGCGCGTTGTTCGCTTCGACTTCGAAATATTTCGCATCTTTCGGGTTGGATCCAGGGTACCCTCCTTCGATGAATCGAACGCCGATTTCTTTCAATCGTTTTGAAACCGCGAGTTTATCGTCTAAAGTGAGCGACATCCCGACTTGTTGCGCGCCATCTCTCAACGTCGTGTCGTATAACGCGATTTCGTTTGTTTCGAGTTTGAACGCATCTTTACTGTTCTTTGCTTTCGTTATTGAAGAACGTTTTTCTTCCTCTTCAGCCGGGGGCGGCGAATTGGTTTTCAGAACACTTTTGGGAGGAGGAGGAAGCTTTCTTCTGCTTCTGCTTCGAGAAAGTTGGACGATTTTTAGATCGGTTCTTTTCTTTTTAACCAAGAACAACGGTGTTTTTGATGTTGTTGTTGTCGTCGTCGTCGTCGCGCCCATCATCATCATCATTCGTTTTGTGCTTTCAACTTCCTTAAGATACACAAACACCTTTAAGAGTGATGAATTCACGTGGGAATGAATTATGCGCTTTTTTTTTTAAAAGCTCTTCAAAAAGAAGAGAGTGAAAAAAGAGCTCTATGAGAAAGATTTTTGAATTTATCTCACCTGTCAACACAAAATATCAACGTCACCTCTCTCTCTCTCTCTCTCTCTGAGAATAACTATTTATACACACATTTCAGAATAACCATCATCATCATCATGGAGAGTATCAATAATAACAACGAGGATGATAACTTGACTGAATACGAGCGCCAGAGAATCGCGCACGTCGCGAGGAATAAGCAATACATGGCGCGTTTGGGAATAACTGATTTAGCCATGGTTGTTCACAATCACAACAACAAGAACAAAAACAACAACGAAGAAAAGAAGAAGAAGAGAAAGACGGTACCAAAACTGAGGACAGAACCGACGCGAGCATCTTCGCGTATTCAAAAGAAACCAGCGGAATTAGACGGATCATTCATCGATGAATACAGCGAACTCGAAATGTGGAAAAAAGAAGCGAAAAGGAAAAAAATAAGTACGAGTGACGACGATGAAAGTAACAAAGAGAACCACGTCAACTCCACCGTGGAAGCGTTGGAAACGTCCCGAGAATGGTTGGAAAACGCCCGGACGATATTATTGAAGAGAACAACATGCAAGAAGAAATCCAACGGTAACGAATCATCAGCTAAGACGACGGCGAACGAGCACTGGAGACACGAGGCGTTGGCGAGGTGGGGCGACTGCGTCCCGGAAATAGAAGCCGTCGCAGACTGGAAAGCGTTTGTTACCTCGAGATTGGGGACCCCTCCACCGCCGTCGCCATACATGTTGTTACAAGAATATTACTGCCACGACGGATGGCAGTTGTTAATAGCGGTCGTTTTGATGAGTCGAGTTTCGAGCGCGGATGTTAAACACAGGTGCATATCAGGCTTCTTCGAGAAATTTCCGACTCCCACTTCGTTTCACAAAAATGCGACGCCGGATAGTGTCTTTGAGATTATTCGTCCTCTGGGATTATTTCCAAATAGAATGCGCGCGCTCGTTGAATTGACCACCAGATTTCTCTCCGAGTGTGGTAAATTTGAAGTCGGACTCACCCCGGAGTTGAAAATTTTTGGTATCGGCGTCTTTGGAATGGACTCGTACATCGTGTTCTGTCAAGGCGATTTAACGCACGAACCGGACGATAAAAACGTGAAAGCGTTCGTGAATTGGCAGCGCAAGAACAAAGTCAAAGTCGAAGAAGAGTAAGCTAATTAAAAAGTAGAAGAGTAAAATGTGTAAATAGAATTTTGTTCCGTAAAAAATTTTCTTGACGAAAACACGCGTCTAATTTATATTGCGCTCTTTTCGCTTGTTGTATGTAAACCTTCTCGCCGACATCGGTTTTTCGCGTAGGAGATGTGAATAAACACACTCGTTTAACGCGAGAAACGTCACTTTAATTTAGCGAGCGAAGCACCACCATGACATGGTACTTTTTGCGGAAAACACAAACAAAACGTTGCGAGCTCTTTCTCTCTTTTATATAAAAGATGAAGAGTTTTTAATAAACACAGTGTTCCTTCTCTTCCTCGGACTGAAGCCTTTTTTCGCAGGCATCTTAGCACATGGTGTCAACCATGTTGTCGATGCAGGCGACTTCCGGGAAATCGTCCCCGGCTGGATCAGTCGGACTTTCCGCGACGTTGAACGTCTTGATGACTCCGTCGTCGATGTACATGGCGAAACGCTTGGATCTCCCCGGACCAAGCTTGGAGCACGGTCCTGGGTGCGTCAATTCGACGCCCAAGTTTTCAACCATAACGGAGTTCGGGTCACCCATGAACGTAATGTTCGTGCCCGCAATACCTTGTGCCTCTCCCCACGCATCCATGACTTGCGTGTCGTTGGTACAGAAAATGATCACCTCATCGATCCCAGCGCCCTTCAATTTATCTTGTCCGGCAATATAACCCGGAACTTGACACGTGGATCATGTAGGTGTGAAAGCACCTGTTTGAGTAATATTATGAGAAAGATAGTTTCGGTTAGTGAGAGAAGCGTTTATGTATTTATAATAATAGAAAAGAAGA
>Ga0115553_1002539_pt1 | contig 11053 bp, 10 predicted proteins | sample COGITO_mtgs_1103_2_FD_87284 | JGI IMG/M metagenome (GOLD analysis project Ga0115553, IMG submission 87284) | Pelagic marine microbial communities from North Sea - COGITO_mtgs_110331 | ecosystem: Environmental > Aquatic > Marine > Epipelagic | place: Germany:Helgoland, sampling site Kabeltonne... | reverse complement strand
TCATAGTGATTCGGACTCTGGCTTAGCCAGACTCCTCACCCCTTCGGGGCCGCTTTGCGGTCTTGAATGCTACGCATTCACTTAGGTATTATATTAAGAAAATCCTCGTTACTGGTTTCAGTGCGGGGATTTTTTTGGGTCACTGGAAAGGTTGACAAGTGACCGAGGTCATAGTGACTCATCTTTTGGCTGAGCCAAAAGCTTCGCCCTGCGGGCCGCGTGGCGGTCTCAAACGCTGGCGCGTTTGATCAGACATCAAATTAAGATTGGGGGCTAAAGAGAGACCCCAGTAGGGCGGTAGGGTGGGGCCTGGCTTGAAAATGAACAATGCCGGATTGAGCATTCCTGACTGGTGTCAATTCGGCTAGTTTGAAAGGAAATGCTGTATTACGCGCTTTTTTAAACTTATGAGGCCATGGTCTCGGGACAGTAATCGAAGGAATCCGTTAGAAGCTAGAGTTGGTTATAGCGATAATACTTCTTATACTTTATGTCGTGTTTTTTGGCGATTTCCACTCACGATGTCAAACAGCTAAAAAGCGAGGTAATATAAGAGAGGTTAACTTTCGTAAGCGCTAGGCTTCGTGAGCTCTTTGAGGACTGGTAAAACTCAGCGCTCGGGTTGATATGCTTAATTTACTGTCTGGATTTGGTTGGGCCCTGCATATACCCACTCTGGTTACATAAAAATTAATTTGAGGTATCAGAATGACGCGATTTAGACTTTTATACTCGGCACATCTTATTAATATTTATTTGAAAATGCAGCCTTTGACCATGTTAGCAATCTTGGGCTTATTGTTGATTGACTCCCCAGTTGTTTTAGCTCAATCCGATGATCTCGACACTAATATGGCGAAAGACCCTAAGGAGCTCGTGTAATCAGTTACCGTACCAGCGTTTCTTCCACCAGACGAATACAACCGCCAATTTTCTGAAGCGGCAGAGAAGCGCATTTTCCCCATCGGTATAGCCCCACTCAAGCAACCCCGAAACCCCACCAATGACCCAAGATCCAGAATCACAGCTTCAGAAATAGAAACTTATGCTGAACAACTGGTTGAGTTTTCCGAACAGTCACGCCGTGACGGCAATATCCTTTGGGGCCGTATCGAGGGAACCAAATATGAACAAGCGGCGCATGAATGGATTTTTACAAAGCTGAAAGAATTTGGTATCGATGATGTGCATTACGACAAATTTCCGACCTATGAATCTATCTGGTTTCCATCGGCAAACAGTCTCGACGTAGTAGATGCGCCCGGATTTGCTGATGGTCAAACATTCGCCGTCGAAGGCGCCATCACGCCGTTTCCATCCAAAAATACCACTGCGGGTGGAGCTAGAGCAGAGCTCGTCTATGTTGGTGATGGCACTCCCGCGGAACTTGCGGGAAGAGACCTAACCGGGAAAATTGTAATGGTCCGCGGACGCGCTGAATCAAGTGCGCTATTCAGCTCGGTGCGCATTGCCTATTCTCGTATAGCCACAGGAGAATGGGGGACGCCAGCTGGTTTCATCGTCTGGTGGCAACTTCCTGGTGTCGAACAAGTCGCTGGAAGAATTGGCGCGCCGGGGGGCGGGGATCAACTCGGCGAAGTCGTGCCTTGGATCAGTGTTAACGACGAAAATGGTTATTATTTGCGCAAACTGCTCGACCGAGCCTCACCAACGAACCCGGTCATGGTGCGCATGGTTGTAGAAGGGAGAAACCACCCACCTGCCGAATTACAGACCGGCAATGTTTATGGAATTCTCCCGGGGAAATCTGGCAAATACATCATGATGTTCACCCATGTGGATGGATATTTCTATGGGCTACACGACAATGGCGCTTCCGTTGCTGCTAATCTGGCTCTAGCTAAATATTATGCCTCGCTGCCTCTGGAGCAACGCGAGCACGGGCTGATCTTTCTGTTTGAAGGCGGGCATGAGCGAACAGGAGTAGGTGGAACTCGCCATTTTGCATCTAAATACACCGACCTTATGAAGAACGACATATTGCTTATTTCCCGAATGGAGCACCTAGGGTTCACGCAACAGCTAAAAGAAGGTTTTTTGACTGGTCAAACCAATATTGGCTCACCGGTTTTTTTGACCCTTTCAAATAGGAGCCCTCTTTTGCTTGAACTTTTCAAACAGGCTGCAAGTGATTACGGTGTCAGCATGGCTGACAATTACTCTATAGATTTTGCGACAGATGAAATCGCATTTTACCCTCCTTTCAATGATTTTGGTTCACCGGTATTCGCGGGCTGGTTGCAAACAGGCGCCTATTATCACACAACCGCTGATGTAGACATGAACGGCATGAGTTATACCGAAATTGAAAAGGCGGCACGGGGTATGGCGTTTATTTTTGACGAGCTCGGTAAACATACGGTCGCCGACCTACGCGAGGGAGAATCTCCGATACCAGAAGACAGCGTTTATTCCAGTCTTCTGTTTAAGCTATTTCTAGGCAATAACTGATACCTATGCAGACCAAGCGGTTACTAAACAATAAGTAGCCGCTTGCTCGCGTCAGAATCCTATCGATTGAGGGTCACTCGCTGTGAAACAAAAGGAACAAAAGGAACAAAAGGAACAAAAGGGGTCACTCCGATCGGGCGAGGCAAGGGTGGTAACAAAGTCAGTGCAGACAGTACAACAATAGATCTATCGCGGTAATCTCCAAGAACTAACCATAGCGAGTCAGCACTCTTCTGCTCTACGGGTTTTCTCAATGCCCTTAGTCACCGAGTAGCCTGGTGTGTTCATAAAGCCGATCCACCAGTTCGCTGAAAGTCTCGCTCTCTTCTGTGTTGAAACAATCCAACAGCTCTTTTTCCATTGCATAAGCCACGGGCACGATTTCATCGTAAACCGATTGGCCTGTCTCGGAGAGCTGCAGCATGGAGCGTCGTTTGTCGACAGGATCAAATTTCCGGTTAACCAGGTGGCGTTTGAGAAGCTTGCTAATGGCGCGGCTCAGAATCGATTTTTCGATCTGGGTTTTATAGGACACCTCGTCAGTTACGACTCCTGCCTCTTTTGTGACTATTAGCTTTTTGTTAGTTTCTAAATAACCCAATTCGAAAATTCATCTGGTACGCTCATTGCCTAGCTGTCAAGAGCGCTTCCAGTTCCTGAGGCCGGTATTTCTCCAGTAGCGCCCAGATAATGGCGACAGATTCGGCATCAATCTCACCGGCGTAATTGTCGGGTCTGTAGTGCAACTGCATGGCGCGCATGACATAGCGAGTCGCGTTATCAAACTGGCCTGTGGCTTCGACGTAGTAGCCCAACCGATTGAGTGCGTCTTGGACTGTTGTGATGTCCGGCAGGTGCTGCGCAAAGCGCTGCTCATAGTCTTCTTTAACGTCTTCCTCATACCAAGCGCCTATACCGGCTTCATAAAGGCGTTTCCATGGAAACCTCGGTCCAGGATCAGATTTCCTGAGAATGGCAATATCGGAATGACCAACCACATCTATCGGATTGATACTTGGGTAACGCGCCAGGATGTCTGAGACCAGCTCGATGACCAGCGCAATTTGTTCATCGTCATAGCCGGGGAAATCGCAGTTGATTTCTTCAGGCGCTGATTCATTGCCGGTATCACTCGTGCTACGACACTTGAACTCATTCACGATCTCAATGCCGATAGAGCGGTCATTCAAGCTGGTTTCCTCAGCCCAATAGCTGACTCCCGCGTGCCAGGCTCTTTCCAGCTCCGGCACTAGTCGATGCACACGCAGACTGCTGCGTGAATAGCTTGGATCGCCAGGATCAGGGACTAGGTAATGTGAGCTGACCGGATTGGCGGTGGGTTGAGTCAGCAAGCGCAATGACTCCGCGAAATCCTCAGAGGTTGCATGCAGCACCAAATATTTGACGCGGCTGCCGTAATTGCTCGAGGGCACTTCGACAACACTGCTGCATGCAGTTAGCCAAAGCGTTGCTAGTATGAGTATCGCCCTTGCAACGAGGTAAGGGCCATGAGTTGGTGAATTCAGCACTATTAAAGCCATCTATGCCTCAGTAGCTACTTAGTTTTGTAGCCGCGGGTGAGCAGTAACTTCCGGGAATTAGTTTGCCGTACCTAATCTTCTGCATCAAGGTTTCTGTCTGAAGTGATTTCATAGCAACGATAATTTGCGATCTAACCTTGTAAGCGGTTCTGGGAGGCGAGAAGTGTCTAAAAATGTCCTCTTCTTTGATTGGCCAGTGCAGAACGGCAGCAGCCACGCTTAGCAAAATGCCGGCATATCAGATGCCGTCGTAATTGCCGTATTGTTCATATATCCAGCCGCCTAACCAGACTCCCAAAAAGCTGTCAAAGCGCCACCACGAATCGCACAGATGCCCCGGGAGTGACATCCGTTCCTTATCTAAGACCCAGCAGTTCTGTAATCCCGCGTATTTCTTAGCTTTACAATCCCTGAGTTCACTGTCAAGGGACTCAAAATGTCTACCCGGATGTCTACTCTAGAGATCTTTAAAGTCCTGATAGTTTCTTAAAGGCTCATTGCAGAGGGTCTAGGCAGAAGCCCATGCCCCCTCTCCTGTATATATACCAGAGGCTCTACAGTTTTTAGAAGTTCTGGGTGGAAAGTAGTTTGGTGGGGTCTGCTAGTTCGCAGTTAATTCTTTATAGCCATCTAGCTTAAGAATCATACTTGCGGGGTCAATTAGACTCCATGTAGTATCCAACACACTCGTTCCAGTCTGCATAATGTCAGTATATACCCCCGTAGTAGTTTCAAACTTACCGCTACAATGAGGTGGCTCGCCATTTTCGTTACTTGCACCGTTGGCATTGAACTCTCTGTATTTAATTATTTGAACTGTCGCTTCTGAAAGGGATACTACCTCTAGCCCTATATCGAACTCACTAATACCATTTGCCGAACTTTCTAAGATCAAGTTCTTTAATGCAAACCGTTGATGCTCGGGCCGTTCACTAGACATGAAGCTGATCTCGCATGACCGCATCAAGTATCACTCATTTAAGGTGGGTCGCTCGTTCAACGTCTTATCGCTTTTCTTCGTTGGCATCGAGTGCCCAACGCCTTCAATTTCCATTATAAATACATTCAATCACGTCCCAAAAGATTCGTTCTAAGGCTATGGACGTTTTCTGGTCTGAGATTACTAACGTTCGGTGCAAATCTATTCGATTCTGCCGTTAAAAAGTCTAATATCATCGGGCTATACAGACTGCGATCTATTAGGTTGTTGCTGTATTTACTACAAATTGAGCATTAGGTGGCACCATAAGAAGGCCCTTATCGTAGCTGGACATGACGGTAGCAGCATCCTAGGCGCTTGTGGCAGAAGAGTAGGCGAGAGCGACCCGTTCGAGAGATTCTAGATCTTCAGTTGTAACAAAATCAGCGGCTGAATACCTTACTAGCAGTATTGCTGGGAACAAGATTCGAATACAGTGATTTATATATTTTTGATATATCAGATCTTCATGGCATCGAACGCTAAATTAATGGAGTGAGCCAGAGTAGAACCTCAAAAACAGCGAGCCCTACAAAGGACCCGGTCATGGAACCAATCAGAGCCATTACTATTGCGACAGGAACGAGTTCGCGGCCGTAGGCCGCGCCTACTACTGCTGCGGAAGGAGCGCTTCCGATATTTGCTATGGAAGCTATGCCTGTGAGTAGCAGATTCATTCGCAATAGCCGTGCAGCAAATAGGAGCAAGGCGCCATGAATCGTGAGAATCATAAACCCTGAAAGAATATACATGGGCGCCTGACTTATGGCTCCTAGACTTACTTCAGCGCCTATAAGTGCCACTATCACATATAACATCGCGCCAGATATTTCTTCACTTCCAGGCATTGTGCCAAGTGCGGTTGAAGCGGTGGCCATCCCGAGCCCTGAAGAAATAATTATTATCCAGATCATCGGACTCAGTGAGCTAATAGATGATATGGCAGCACCCAAATGGTTGCTAAACGAAGCTACTAAAAGTGACAGACCCAACATCATCATTAAAGAAGGTAAGTCTAGTTTCTGTTCTTTGGAATTGGCTTTCAGTAAACTTAGAATGTCATCCAGCCCGCTGTCATCAGCTCGCAAGAATTTGTTGAACTTAGCCTTAAAAGGTTTCAAAGCAAGAATGACAATCAGCCAAAACGAATAGCACAGTGCGCCCATGAGTAAAGTGTAAGTCATCGCTTCATCGGTGACGGAAAGTGCTTCCTTTACGGCGACGAAATTTTGAGTGCCGCCTGTCCAGCCTGCAGACATGGTGGCAAAGGTAAGTGGTGTTTCATCACCAAGAAATCCATTCATGATCTGATGAGTGATAATAAAGCCGAGCATGATGGATAAGGTAGATGCAAGACATAAGGTAATCAATCGCGCGCCAAGTTTCTTAATCACAACCAAATTGAACTTCAATGACATTAGAAACAGCATTGCAGGAATGAGATTGTCTCTAAGCGTTTCCCGTGCTGAACGAACTTCATCTGTGAATTCCCATAGTCCAATCGTGTAGAGAGCCATCGATCCGAACATAACGAGTACTATAGAAGGAAACCAGCGAAAAAAAGCTACCTGATAGCGGTGTTCAGTCCAAATTAAAACACCGCATAGGCCGAACATAGCCGCGATAAAATCAAAACCTTGAGTAAACATAGAGGTGAGCTGTCTGAGATCCTGACTAACTGGTGAATGTTTGCTTAGTGGGACTTTAGGCGTTAGAGGTAGTTGAGTCAATGATGGGAGCAAGCGCTACTAGAGTATTAGTGACATCTATGCAGTTAGGCGCTGTCTAAGGATTAGTAAATTAAAAATAGCATGAAACCAACCTTACCTGGTGCAAAAACTAGTTATCTGCTGCTTTTTTCTGCGATTGAATCCGAAAAATTCGTGACACACCAACTCTCCGCCCCTCCCCAGACACTCAGACTGACAGTTCGAAGAGCACTTTAACGCGCAAAGCCTTAATCAACCTCACAATTGTTGCAGTCCAATGTTTATCCACTGGCTCTTCAGCCTTGGGTAGCTCTGCTCATTCCGGGGCAATCTTTTCGGTCAGACATATTACATATTTGGCTAATTTATGTCATCGAGCGAGAAAGGTAAGGTATGATATATATTTATAGGAAGTTCTTCTACTCGGAGTTACAAATGCCAACGCTAGTCAATAAACAGACGTATTTAGAATCAGGACAACAATTTGAAACGAAACAATTTTCTGGAGTCTCATATATTGATGCACTTCTCAACCGAGGAGGTGAAGGCTTGGGTAGTGGCGCCCCGATTAAATGGGTAAGCGACCCCTACTTGACAGACGAAGAATCAGACAACTTGATAACAACCATCTCTTACAGCTTCCCTCGCGCCGATGGCTCCTCTGCACCCTATAGTTATCCTGATGATGTCGGTGAAATTACCCCAATAGCTTTTAATGTAAAACAACAAGAAGATATTCGCGCTGCGCTTGGTGAGATAGAAAAATTTATTAACGTAAAATTCATAGAGGTTATTGAAGACAAAGAAAGCGTTGGAACAATAAGATTCGCTATGAAAACGATCACTGATGAAGCGGGAAATTATAGAGCGGGAATCGCTGCGACGGCGGATCCTGTGTCGGCGGAACCTCGTGGTGGCGATGTTTGGTTCAATAAATGGTTTGTAGAAGGGGATTTTTCCAGTGGGCTCGTCCCGATGTGGCTAGGAGGGTCAGAAAGCCCAGGATCCCAAACTCCTATTGGTGATTTGACAATTATGTATCATGAGATATTTCATGCGCTTGGTGTTGAACATCCGAACGATAATCCTGACATACCTTTTCCTGAAGATAAAAATTTTCGAGAGTACACAGTGATGGCAGGTGAGTTTTCTGTTGATGGCGCTTCAACACATATAATAGATTATAAAGAGTACGCGGTAGCTTCTACGCCTATGGCTTATGATGTGGCAGCTTTGCAATATTTATATGGGGCTAATTCGAAGCACAATAGTGGAGATACAGTCTATACTTTTGATCCTAATACACCTGAAATCAAACTTATATGGGACGGAGCAGGAGCTGACACTCTCAATTTCATGAATTTTTCAGAAAGCAGCACAATTAATCTGAATGGCGGGTCTTACAGTACCGTTCCGTTTAATGGTTGGTCATTAAAAAATAATATTAGTATTGCCTTCGATGCTGTTATTGAGAATGTAATCTCCGGTTCTGGTGCGGATGTGATCGTTGGGAATTCTTCTAACAATGTGATTACGGGAGGGTTAGGCGGAGATACCATAGACGGTGATGCGGGTATTGATCAGGCTGTTTATACGGAAAATTCTACAGATGTTTCTTTAGTAAATTCGGGGACTGTTTGGAATATTACTTCGGGAACTGATAAAGATACTCTTAGAAACATTGAGCGCCTTAAGTTTAATGACAAGCATATAGCTCTAGACCTTGATGGCAACGCAGGGAAGACAATTAAACTGTTAGGGCTGCTTCTTGGAAAAGATCAAGCGACAGATAAAACATACGTTGGTGCGGGATTAAAGATTCTTGATGATGGAATGCCCTATGAACAGCTAATGCAGGCAGCACTTGACGTGATTCTGGGTGCCAATGCAAGCTCATTATCGATAGTTGAAATGATTTGGGAAAACCTTATCGGCCCACCCACACCAGCCGACAATATTGGTCAGTATTCGGCTCTCATTGATAATGGTACCTATACTGCAGCCGAGCTAGCCATAGTTGCTGCTGATCATAGCTTAAATACTACCGCTATTGATTTAGTCGGGCTCGCATTAACAGGCGTAGAGTATGCGATTTAGTTAGCCAGTAGTCAGCATCCAACCTAGAGATACACCCGATTAGTCAGAATGGTTCCATTGTACCTGTATACATACTTTTTAAACCCTCTGGCGATAGCAGGTATGCCAACGCTTTTGTAGCTGCCAAATGCAGTAAATTGGGCCTGTCTGGGGCTTATACATAGAAAACCACCTATCTTAGTGCCTCTCAAGCGCTACCTGACAGACTATATCTATAGTATCTTCTGAGTTTGAACAAACTACTTACAACAATAACCCTGCTCTGTTTGGGCAAGTTCAAAAAATAGCTACCAAGTGTTTTGAGTCTAACTATAAGGATTTTGAAGGCTATTAAGCGATTCATTTCTACTATGAAGACCGCGGGGCTGATATTTAGTTTGCTACCGAATTTAAGATCATGCGAGAGAGCAACCCAATGAGTAACAGGGAGGAAAAATTGACTAAGGAAAGCAAAAGTCTACGAGCTGTTCTTGATTTACCTGATTGGAAGATCGGATTTGCTGCTTGGGTATTTGTCGGATATTCACCATTAGAAAAAAAAGAACGTGGTGTTTTGATCAGATTAACAGATGAAATAGAAATTCCTTGTGACGGCACTGACTATATTGAAGTAGAGAAAGCCCAGAGAGAAATCAAGCAAACGCTTGAAAGCAGGGTTGCTGAATTCAAGGGCATTGAAAAAATTGATTCCAAGGAGAGATTCGATCGGAATTTGTTGATTGATATTGCCTTAAAAAACGATTTTTCACTGGCAGTAAATATTTCTTCCCTGGGTAGGACTAACTCATGAAACTATTAACCACAATACCCCTGCTCTGTCCTCTGCAGCTTAAGGTGGCTCATTTGAGGAACAGTGGTGCTAACGCGCATAGCTATGGTTATAGCTGCTGCCTGCGTTTGCTAAAGCTGATTTAGAGAAGGAATATTGAATATGATAATTGACTACTTATCCTCACTTTTTGGCTGGTTACTATGGGGGTGGGTAGCTTTTATGTGGTTAGCCATGATCATAACCATGATTGGGTCGGGCTTTGAATCTAGGAACGCCACAAGCACCTATGCGTTGTGCGGCATATTTGGATTACTGATAATCCAAGTCACAGGCGTGGAAGTTCCATTCAAAATGCTGTTTGGTTTATAGCAAAGCCTGGGAAGTCCACCTATAGCCAGGTGCATGCCGAATGAGAAGTTGCTCTAGTAATTTGATCTCCGCAACTTTTATAGCTTCCATATGCAGTGCATCGGGCCTGCCTGGGGCTTATACTTAGAAAACCACCTATACTTAGTGTCTCTCAAGGTATACCTGGAAGCCTCTACATATAGTATCTTTTGGAAATGAATATTAAGGAATGAACCACGGAAATGCTAAATTTAAAGAGGAATACAAATATGAAAAACCTATCGCCTACTGCTAAAGCAATCCGCCATTATAAATTAAATGCTAGTGGAGGTTATGACGAATGGTCTAAGGTTTCATGTACACAAAATTACAGGATGCATGTTCCTTCAATGAATTTTGATGTTTCAGGACCAGCCGAGGTTCAAGAAGTGATTTTTGGGTGGTTAACTGAGATTGAGGCAAAACAGGAATTAGTAGATATCGTTGAATTTGGGTCTGCCGTAACTTGTTATCTTCACATTTCCGATAAAGATGGAGTGGTTTTGGATATCGTTGAAATATTCAAAATTGATGATGCTGGGAGAGTGGAGGAAATTTGGGCGTTGTGAACAAACTACTAATAACAATAACCTTGCCCTGCTTTTCTGTTGTTGCTACCTCGATTTTGGGTTCTGAACATCCGGGTGTGCCTATGGATTGCGCTAGGTTCTCGAATTCGCTATGTTGTATTATTGTGTAATAGGAAGTAATTAAGTTATAAAATCCGAGCATGGGACGACTCTTTTCCACGCCATTATTTTCTTAGAGTTGAATTTACATAGTTGAACTTTTATGACATTGAAAAAAACTATAATAATCATATTTTTAGGGATCACATTATTCTCTTGCGGGAATGATGGAATAGTTTCAACTCCTGCAGATGAGTATCTTAATGACTCTGACGCACTGAAGCGTGGTCGTTTATTATTTGTAGGCACATGCGCGGGCTATTGTCATAAACTGACGCCGGAGAGATCTGATGCGCCATATCTTTTTGATTGTCAGTGGCTACATGGCGGAAGCGACGAAGAAATTTATACAGTTGTGACGGGGGTATTGTCAGGAACGAGAATGATCGCCTTCGGTGAAAACTTTC
>Ga0115553_1002536_pt1 | contig 11055 bp, 10 predicted proteins | sample COGITO_mtgs_1103_2_FD_87284 | JGI IMG/M metagenome (GOLD analysis project Ga0115553, IMG submission 87284) | Pelagic marine microbial communities from North Sea - COGITO_mtgs_110331 | ecosystem: Environmental > Aquatic > Marine > Epipelagic | place: Germany:Helgoland, sampling site Kabeltonne... | reverse complement strand
TTACATATTCTTTATCAAATTCAGCTCCTTCATCTGTAGCTAAGGTTTTCCACTTTGCTACTTTTTCATCAAAATCAGTTCCTTTTGGAACAAATTCTTTTCCTTTGATATAGTTAAATGTTGTCTGATCTGGAGCAATCATTCCGCCTCTAGCACCCATCTCAATACTCATATTGCAAACGGTCATTCTGCCTTCCATGCTCATATTTTCAAAAACATCACCAGCATACTCGCAAAAATAACCGGTACCTGAATTGGTTCCTAACTTAGCAATGATATATAAAATAACATCTTTAGGAAGGACACCTTTTTTTAATTGTCCATTAACGAGTACCCTCATTTTTTTAGGTTTTTCTAAAAGCAAGCATTGGCTCGCAAAAACCTGTGCTACTTGACTTGTTCCAATACCAAAGGCAATGGTTCCGAATGCACCATGGGTTGATGTATGAGAATCTCCACAAACCATGGTCATTCCAGGTTGTGTGATGCCCAATTCAGGTGCTATTACATGTACAATTCCATTGTTTTCATGTCCCAAACCATACAAAGGAATATTATTCTTAAGACAATTTTTAGTTAGCTGTTCTAACTGGTTTCTAGAAAGTGCATCCTTTATGGGTAAATGTTGATTGATTGTGGGCGTATTGTGATCTGCTGTAGCCACAATTTTATCGGGTTTCGCAATTGGGATCCCTCTTTTTTCTAATTCTTCAAAAGCCTGTGGACTTGTTACCTCATGAATTAAATGTGTATCTATATATAATATTTGTGGACCATTTTCTATTGCATCAACTACATGGGCATCCCAAACCTTATCAAAGAGTGTTTTTCTCATGATGCAATGGCTATTTTTGAAAACTTATTAACGTTTTTCATGATAGAATGTAAGTCTGTATCGTGAATTTCTTTTTGAATATCTGCTATTTGTAGGAAGTAATTATAGGCTTTGTCTAATTGAATTTTTGTTAACTCGTAACCAATTTTTTTAGCTCTATAGGCTAAGGCAGCTCTTCCGCTTCTAGCAGTTAATACAATTGCACTTTCTGTAACACCAACATCTTCTGGATTCATGATTTCATAGGTTTCTCTATTTTTAATGACCCCATCTTGATGTATTCCAGAGCTATGCGCAAAAGCATTGGCTCCAACAATAGCTTTGTTAGGCTGTACAGGCATTCCCATTTTTTCTCTAACCATCATACTGGTATCATAAAGCAATTGGGAATTGATATTGGTTTCTAAGTTTAAAGTTGGATGTTGTTTTAAAATCATTACAACTTCTTCCAAAGCAGTATTCCCGGCACGTTCTCCGATACCATTTATGGTACATTCAATTTGCCTAGCACCATTGATAGCTCCTGCAATAGAGTTTGCTGTTGCCATGCCCAAATCATTATGACAATGACAAGAAATAGTTACTTTTTCGATCCCTTTTACATGCTCTTTTAGGTATTTAATTTTTGCGCCATATTCTTCCGGCAAACAATAACCTGTGGTATCAGGTATGTTCAATACGGTTGCTCCAGCTTTGATTACTTCTTCACAAATCTGCGCTAGGAAAGCATTATCAGTTCTTCCTGCATCTTCGGCATAAAACTCTACATCTTCTACAAATGATTTTGCATAACGAACCGCAAGTACAGCTCTTGTTACTACTTCTTCTCTACTCGAATTAAATTTATACTTTATATGAGAATCACTGGTGCCAATACCTGTATGAATTCTAGGTTTTTTGGCATATTTTAGTGCAGCAGCTGCCACTTCGATATCTTTCTCTACGGCTCTAGTTAAACCACAAACAGTTGCGTTTTTTACAATTTTAGCAACTTCACTTACAGAATTAAAATCACCTGGACTCGAAACAGGAAAACCTGCTTCAATAACATCTACTCCCATAAAATCCAGTCGCTCTGCAATGACTAATTTCTGTCTAGTGTCTAGTTTACAACCAGGAACTTGTTCACCATCACGAAGCGTTGTGTCAAAAATTTGTATTTTATTATCTTGCATGTGTACTTCTTAATTTTTTAATCAAATTCAAATTTATATATTGACTTTTCTAAGAGAGAAAATTATCATAGCCTCTTTACGATGTTTAAAAGAGCTGTTTATAAAATAAAACTCTGATAATAAGAATATTATGGGTAAATCATTTACGCTAGCCAATAATCAAAACGATGCATTGTTTGAGTTGATTAAATCGTTGTCAAAATCAGAAAAAAGGCAATTTAATTTGTATGTTGGTAGATTAGGTGGAAATACTGATGCAAAGTTTTTTTCATTATTTAAATTTTTAGAAAAGTTAAAAACCTACGATGAAGGACAAATTTTAGAGAATGGAATTGTTACCAAACAACAATTGTCAAATTTAAAAGCACATTTATACCGTCAAATCTTAATTAGTTTACGTTTAAATCCGGCCCATCAAAATATTAGAATTCAAATCAGAGAGCAATTAGATTTTGCAACCGTTTTATATCAAAAGGGCTTGTACAAACAAAGCTTAAAATTGTTAGATAAAGCGAAATCAATGGCAATTGAAAATGAAGAGAAAAATATTGCTTATGAAATTGTTGAACTTGAAAAAGTAATTGAAACACAATACATCACAAGAAGTATTAGTTCAAGAGCAGACGTACTTTCTGAACAAGCAAAGATGCTAAGCCAGCAAAATGTAATAACTAGTAAATTATCTAATTTATCATTACAACTATATAGTATATTACTAAAAACTGGACCTGCCAGAAACGATGAAGAGTTTGCAAAAATAACGACATACTTTGATGCAAGAATGCCAGAATTTGATTTTAGCACACTCGGTTTTAGAGAGAAACTTTGGTTGTATAAAGCTCACGTATGGAAGAGTTTTTTACTACAAGATTTTTTAATGTGTTATAAATATTCGCACAAATGGATGCAGTTGTTTAGAGGAAATACAAAGCTAATCTCATTACATCCTGTATTTTATTTAAAAGGGAAAAACTATTTACTTGAATCTCTTTTTCTTCTAAAACATTTTTCGAAATTTAAGGAAGAACTTAATTTTTTTAAAGCGGAAATTAAAAGTCAAGAAATCCCTTTAAACAGCAACACCGAGCTATTAATTTTTCAATACTATACGGCAAATCAATTGCATTTACACTTTTTAGAAGGCACATTTAAAGAAGGGGAGTTTTTGGTAAAAGAAATAGAGCAAAAGATTAAAAAATATGCATCTAGGTTAGATAATCATCATATTGTAATCTTGTATTATAAGATTGCGTGTTTGTTTTTTGGGATGGGTGAAAATAGAAAATGTATTGCTTTTTTAGCGAAGATTATTGATTCTAAAAATTTACAAGCAGCAGAAGATTTGCAATGTTTTGCAAGGGTTTTAAATTTGATTGCTCATTATGAATGTGGAATGGATTATCATTTAGAAAAACAATTTAAAGAGACTTATAAATTCTTACTTAAAATGAAGAATTTACAAGCAGTTCAAAAAGAATTTATTATTTCGATTAAAGCTTTAAGTGATGTATATCCACATCAAATAAAAAACGAATTCAAAAAAATTCATGTTAGATTGCAGAAGTTTGAAAATCACCCCTATGAGAAACGCGCTTTTCTTTATTTAGACATTTTGTCTTGGTTAGAAAGTAAAATTGAAAACACTACGATTGGAGAAATTATTCGAAAAAAAGCAACAAGATTAAGTCGTTAACTTATTTGTCCGCCATTTTTAATTTTTTCTGCAGGTTCTACAAAAGCTAATTTTCCATCAGGTGTGTCGGTCATTAAAATCATACCTTGACTTTCTACACCACGCAAAGTTCTAGGAGCTAAATTGCACAAAACAGTTACTTGCTGCCCAACAATATCTTCTGGGTTAAAACTTTCTGCAATTCCAGAAACAATGGTTCTTATATCGATACCAACATCTACTTTTAGCTGCAATAATTTTTTAGCTTTCGGAACTTTAATGGCTTCTAAAATAGTTCCAACTCTGATGTCTAATTTGGTAAAATCATCAAACTCTATGGTCTCTTTTTGAGGCTCAACTGTTTTTGCAGCATTTTGGTTCGCTGTCTTTGTTGCTTGTAATTTGTCTAATTGTGCTTCAATTTCGCTGTCTTCAATTTTCGCAAACAACAACTTAGCTTTATTAATTTGATGATTAGCTGTTAAAAGTATTTCTTTTGTTGAGATATCGTTCCAGCTTAAAGATTCATTAATGTTTAAAATGTTTTTCAATTTAACCGATGTAAAGGGTAAAAAAGGTTCAGATAAAACAGCTAAACCAGCTGCAATTTGCAATGCAACATGCATAATGGTTTTTACACGTTCTTCATCTACTTTGATTACTTTCCAAGGTTCTTCATCAGCTAAATATTTATTTCCTAAACGAGCTAAATTCATTAATTCTTGACTCGCTTCTCTAAAGCGATAGCGCTCGATTGACCTAGAAATCGTATTCGGAAATTCTTTTAAAGTAGCCAACGTTTCTTCGTCAACGTCACTAAGATCCCCTGAAGGCGGTACTTTTCCGTTGTAATATTTGTTGGTTAAAACAACAACACGATTGATGAAATTCCCAAAAATAGCGACCAATTCGTTGTTATTTCTTGCCTGAAAATCTTTCCAAGTAAAATCGTTGTCTTTTGTTTCTGGTGCTGTTGCGGTTAAGGCATAACGCAACACATCTTGTTTGTCAGGAAAATCTAAAAGATATTCATGTAACCAAACCGCCCAGTTTTTAGAAGTAGATAATTTATTTCCTTCTAAATTTAAAAATTCATTTGCAGGCACATTTTCTGGTAACACATAATCTCCATGTGCTTTTAACATTGCAGGGAAAATAATACAGTGAAAAACAATATTGTCTTTCCCAATAAAATGAACCAGTTTCGTGTCATCATTTTTCCAGTAAGGCTCCCAATCTGTATTGTTTTCTTCTGCCCATTCTTTGGTTGCAGAAATATATCCAATAGGGGCATCAAACCAAACATACAGCACTTTACCAACAGCTCCTTCAATAGGAACTGGAATTCCCCAATCTAAATCACGAGTTACTGCTCTTGGTCGTAAACCATCATCAATCCAAGATTTTACTTGCCCCAACACATTGGGTTTCCAATCATTTTTATGTCCTTCTAAAATCCATTCTTTTAAAAATGCTTCGTGCTTATCTAAAGGCAAAAACCAGTGTTTAGTTTCTTTCAACGTAGGAACATTTCCGGTTATTGACGATTTTGGATTGATTAAATCTGTTGCATTATGACTTGTTCCACAGCTTTCACATTGATCTCCATAACTTTCTTCGTTTCCGCATTTCGGACACGTTCCAACAACAAATCTGTCTGCTAAATATTGATCTGCTTCGGCATCATACAATTGCTCTGTAACTTCTTCAATAAACTCTCCATCATTGTATAATTTTAAGAAAAAATCTGATGCTGTTTTATGATGAACATTTGCGGATGTTCTTGAATAATTATCAAAAGAAATTCCAAAATCCGCAAACGAAGTTTTAATAATTTTGTGGTATTTATCAACTACTTGTTGCGGTGTAATCCCTTCCTTTTTAGCTTTGATTGTAATAGGTACTCCATGCTCATCTGATCCGCAAACAAAAACCACATCTTCTCCTTTTAAACGTAAATAACGTGCATAAATATCTGCAGGAACATAAACGCCGGCCAAATGCCCGATATGAACAGGGCCATTTGTGTAAGGTAAAGCAGCGGTAATTGTATATCTTTTTGGAGTATTCATTTCTATCGTATCGTTTTCGTTTAAAATTTGTTTTGAACAAATTTTTGAAAAGCAAAAGTACGGAAAACCAACGAAAACTCATTTTTTTAAGCCGTCAAAAATAGATACATTTACAAAAATCATTTTTATGAAAGTAACAAAACTCTTTTTGATTGCATTTTTGTCATTAATTATTTCAAACAATCAAACGCAAGCTCAAGAAAACACAAAATCTGAGTTAATTACACCTCCTTATTTACAAAAAGGAGACACTATTGCCATAGTTGCTCCAGCAGGTATCTTAACGGACAGAAAAGATGTAATAGATCAAGCTAAAGAGTTGGCAGAAAGTTGGGGTTTACATGTTGTATATGGTAAACATTTGTTTGACACAGTAGGTCATTTTTCTGCAACAGATGAAGAAAGATCAGAAGATTTTCAAACAGCAATGGACAATCCAAATTTTAAGGCAATTTGGGCTGGACGTGGAGGTTACGGAACGGTAAGAATTTTAGACAGATTAGATTACACAAAGTTTATAGAGAGTCCAAAATGGGTAATTGGGTATTCAGATATTACTGCGTTGCATTCTCATTTAAATACATTGGGTTACGAAACCATTCATGGAATGATGGGAACAAGTATGGGAGATGATGCTGAGAAAATTGTTGAAACACTAAAATCATTTAAAAAGTCACTTTTTGGAGAAAAATTGAGTTATAGTTTAGTCTCTGTAAAAGAGAATAAAAAAGGAAACGCAAAAGGAAAATTAATTGGCGGAAACCTTTCTTTATTAGCATCTATGTTAGGTTCTGAAAGTCAAATGAATGCAGAGGATAAAATTTTATTTATTGAAGAAGTTGGTGAATATAAATATAGCATGGATAGAATGTTACAAAGTCTAAAACGTGCCGGTTTTTTTGAAAAATGTAAAGGGATTATAGTAGGAGACATTTCTAAAATAAAAAGCAATTCGACAAAATGGGGAAGCTCTATGGAGCAGTTAATTTTAGATGTAATTTCCGAATATGATTTTCCTGTTTTGTTTAAATTCCCTGCTGGTCATGAACCAGATAACAGATCGTTAATTTTGGGAAGAACTATTGAAATGAATGTAACTAAAGAAGGAATCTCTACTGTAGTTTTTAATGAGTAAAAATGGCCCAGCACAATGAACTTGGTAAAAAAGGCGAGCAGTTAGCAGTAGATTTTTTATTGCAAAACAACTATAAAATTATTGCTCGTAATTATCGGTTTTTAAAAGCTGAAATTGATATTATAGCTCGGAAAAAGATGTTTTAGTAGCTATTGAGGTAAAAACAAGTTCTTCTATAGATTATGGAAATCCACAAGACTTTATCAATCCTAAAAAAATAAAATTATTGGTTTCTGCGATGGATAATTTTGTTGTAGAAAATGATTTAGAAGTAGAAGTTCGGTTTGATATTATTGCCATTATAAAACAAAAAAACGCCTTCGAAATAGAACATTTAGAAGACGCTTTTTTACATTTTTAAAAACTTATTCTAAGTACTTAATAATTTTTTTAAGTTCATCTAATGTTTCTGGCTTAGCAATTATTTTTTTATTTTTATCTAACACAATATAGGTTGGTGTAGAATAAATTTGATAGGTTCTTGCTGTGGGATTTTCCCATTTTTTCAATCCCAGGGCATGATGACAACCAATATATTTTGAGGTTAGGTTTTTCCATTCTATGTCGTCAGTTTCCATTCCAAAAGCAATTACTTTTGAGTTTTTTATGTCTTTTGTGAACGCATAGAATTGTGGAATTTCTCTTAAACAGTGCCCACAAGTTGTACTCCAAAAAACCAACACGTAATTATTGGCTTCGTTAATTGTTGAAAGTTTATACTCTTTTTTGTTTGTGCTCCAAGTAATTTCTGGTGCAATTCTACCTATTGACACCACTGTTTTTTCTAAATAGTTATCTACGAACTCAGTTTTTTGAATAGTTGCTGGTAGTTTTTTATAAAAAGAATTTAATAGATAATCTGCAAAATCTACATTGCTAGCATTTACAAACTGCGTGATTAAAAACTCAATAATGTCTTTTTTAAAAGTAGGTTTCTTTGCTTTTTCTAGAACCCTTTTTACAGCTTTGTCATGTAATTCTCTTTGTTTTGTTGGATCTTCAGAATAGTTCATGTAAAAAACATAATCAGTAATTCTATCAACTAAAAAAGTAGAATTATACAAGGTTTGATTGTTGAAATCTATGGTGTCAAAAAAGTGTTCATTGATCGATTTTAAATACGCCTGTGGATCTTTTGCAATCACAGGATTATTATATCTATTGGTAGCGTTGATGAAATGATACACCATTTTTCCTTTAGATTTTGATAAATATAGCTTTTGTAAACTTGCAATTGTTGCTAATTGAGATTTGTATAAACTAGCCGTTTTTGCCACTGGATTTTTTAAATAAGCAATTTGTAAAGAATCTGTTTTGTATTGCTGTATAGACACTGTATTAATGTACTCTTGGTATAATTTATTCTCTGTAGATTTAGAAAATTGAATGGTTTGTTCTGCTTGTTCTGGGTTGAAAGTGAAAGCAACATCTTCATTATTAAATAAGAAATCCGCAAAACCACTTCCTTCGGTTTTATAACTTACTCGATAGGCACCAGATTTAGTGTTTGCAGGCAAGTCAAAAGAAAATTTACCTTTTTCAATTTTTCCACTTTTTACAAACACTTGTCTTGCGCCTTCTATTTTATACAAAATAACCCAAGTATAATTTCCGGGCGGATTCATTTCTCCATTAATTTTATATTGTGCTTGTAAACTGAATGAAACCAGTAGGAGTAGTAGTAATAATTTTTTCATTAATTGCGATTTAACCTCTAAAAAAAGTTCAAGAAGTGTACCAAAATTACTATTTATAACTTAAAATAATTACATTGCTTTAAAATAATTAAAATGAATTTCACAAATAAAGTGATTTGGATTACTGGTGCATCTTCCGGAATTGGAAAAGCATTGGCATTACACCTCTCTACATTAAATGCAAAGTTGATTTTATCGGCAAGAAATGAAGAAAAATTAGAACAGGTAAAACAAGCTTGTGAACATTCTGAGGCGATTAAAATTTTACCTTTAAATTTAGAAGATTACTCTAATTTTAATGCTAAAGTTATAGAAGCCGTCAATTGGTGTGGCAGGGTAGATATTTTGGTAAATAATGGCGGAATTAGTCAAAGATCTTTAGCTAGTAAAACTTCAATTGAGGTAGATAAACGCATCATGGATATCAATTATTTAGGAACAGTTGCTTTAACAAAAGCATTATTGCCCTATTTTATTGAAAACAAAAGTGGGCAATTTGTAGTTACTACAAGTATTGTTGGTAAAATTGGAACTCCTTTACGATCTAGTTATGCAGCTTCTAAACACGCGTTGCATGGTTTTTTTGATAGTTTACGCGCAGAAAACCATAAAAACAATATCGCTGTAACTTTGGTATGTCCAGGATTTGTAAAAACCAATGTTTCTATAAATGCGTTAACTCAAGATGGGACTGCGCAAAACAAAATGGATGTTGCTACCGAGAACGGGATTGAACCAAGTCGTTTTGCCAAAATTATGGCAAAGGCTATCTATGCAAAAAAAGAAGAGGTTTATATTGCTGGGTTTAAAGAAAAATTAGGAGTATATGTCAAACGGTTTTTTCCTAAATTGTTATCAGTGATGATTCGAAAATTGAGAGTTACTTAATAAACTCTAAGGCTTCAAAATATGAAATGATTGCTTCTTTCATCAAAACAGATTGTTCGCCAGGTTTTAAATTTGGTAATTGATTGATGGTTTTGTAATGTGGCCATCCATCATCATCAAAAAATTCAAATTCGTAATAGCCATAAGGCTCTAATAACTTACAAATAGCGATGTGCATTAAGTTTACTTTTTCGTCTTTCTTAAACTTTCTGTGACCTTGACCTAATTCCTGAATTCCAATTAAATAAATAATGGCATCAATATTTAAGGCATCTCCATCTGCAAATTGCGTTGATAACTGACCAACTAATAAATCCCATTTTTCTTTTAAAGAAGTAATCTTTGTCATAAACCTAAACTAAGTCACAAAGATACATACTATCTGTAATATTTTCGTTCTTTTTTAGTAAGTTAGCACAGAAAACAAAATAGATATTTATGAATGTTTTTGATGTTGTGATTACCGTATTCTTATTATTTGGTTTTATAAGAGGTTTGATGAAAGGGCTTTTTATAGAAGTTGCGTCTTTAGTTGCTTTAATTGGAGGTGTTTGGGGTTCTATTCATTTTTCTTATTTTATTGGAGATTTTTTAAAAGAAAGTGTCTCTTGGTCTGAAAAAAAAATAGCCTTAGCCGCATTTGCAATTACTTTTATTTTGATCATAATAGTTGTTAGTTTATTAGGTAGATTTTTAACAAAACTAGCCGATTTAGCAGCTTTAGGAATGGTCAATAAAATTCTTGGAGGTCTTTCTGGGTTGTTAAAAATAGGATTGGTATTGAGTATTATTTTTATTTTTTTTGATAGAATGAATTCTACGATTTCTTTTATTGATAAAAAGACTTTAGATGAATCTATTTTATACAGCCCGGTAAAAAATATTGCCCCAACAATTTTTCCATCAATCATAAAAGAAGATGGGCTAGAAGAAGATGTAATTGATGATATTATAAAAGAAGTAGAATAAAAAAGGCTTGCAATACTGAATAAGTTCAGCATAAATGCAAGCCTTTGAAGTTGTATAAAAAATGTTATAGCATGGTAACTTTTCCGCTACTAATGTGGTAAACACCACCAACTATTTTTATTTCACCATTTTCTTCCATTTCATTTAGAATTGGACTTTTCTCTCTAATTCTGTCAATTGTCAATCGAACATTATTTTCAATTGTTTTATCAACAAAATCGTTGTTAGAAGAATTGTGTTTCCCCTTAACTTGAGTTTCAGAAAGTTTTACAGCAGGCTGAATGTTTTCTAACAGTGCAGTAATATTTCCAAGTTCTACATGGTCGCAAGCTGCTTTTACAGCCCCGCAACTTTCATGTCCAAGTACAAAGATTAATTTACTACCAGCTACTTTACATGAATACTCCATGCTTCCTAAAATGTCTATATTTTCAAAATTACCTGCAACTCTGGCAACAAAAACATCTCCAATAGCTTGGTCAAAAACCTGTTCTACTGGAACACGTGAATCTATACAAGATAGTACAACTGCTTTAGGATATTGTCCAGAAATAGTTTGTTGTACTAAATCTAAATGTGCTACTTTTTCTAATGAATTATTTATAAATCGTT
>Ga0115553_1002528_pt1 | contig 11066 bp, 8 predicted proteins | sample COGITO_mtgs_1103_2_FD_87284 | JGI IMG/M metagenome (GOLD analysis project Ga0115553, IMG submission 87284) | Pelagic marine microbial communities from North Sea - COGITO_mtgs_110331 | ecosystem: Environmental > Aquatic > Marine > Epipelagic | place: Germany:Helgoland, sampling site Kabeltonne... | reverse complement strand
CTTTTAGACTATCCAAACATTCTTTCAATGTAGATCTTAATGGAACATTTAAAATATTAAACAGACTTTTAGTTTTGGAAACTTCTTTATGATCTAGATTTGAAATTACTGTAGTCATATTTCCATAAAAATGGGTTTTAATAAAATCATTATCTAATTCCTTTTCTATTATTTCTATTAAAAATATAATAAATTCATTGATATCATTTTGTATATTTTTAGTAAAATTTATATTTACTTTTTCTTTCTTTGCTATTTGCTTTATAGTTTTATGAAAACTGACTGGATTAACGGTACAATCATTTTCCCATAACCCAACAAGTAGTCTTTTTAATTGATAACACACTTTTTGATTATTTTCATCAAATGTATTGCTTAATATATAGTTTCGTAAAACAGTTATATGGCCCAAACATTGAATACACGTATTCATAAAACACGTGTTTCCTAGATTGACTAATCCACTTTTACCACCAGTATCATAATTCATCTTATTATAATCATTTAAATAATTCATCCTTAAATATCAATATAATATGTCTAATAGTCGTTTAGAAAATAAACTTGACATCATACTAATGAAGTTAAATTATATCACAAATGTTTTAGAATTTGGACGACAACCACGTATGCCATATATCCCACGTAATTATTATAATCCTTTCGCAGTACCCCAATACACAGCACCCCAATACGCCGCTCCACATCACGCCGCTCCACCTGCCAATAATAATACTACACATACTCATCCCGATGAAACATTTGAATTCACGTTTAGTGCTCCGACGACAAATACACCAAATATTCTTAGTAGTTTACTCAACATAAATTCATTAATACCAGAAGCACCTGAAAATATAAGATTGACACATAGAGAAATAATGGATAATACAACACTAATAATTGCTGGCCCTGAACATACTACTGAAATATGTAGTATTAGTAGAGAGAACTTTAATGAAGGTGATATTATTAGAAAAATTAATCAATGTGGACACTTTTTCCTTTATAGCAATTTAGATAATTGGTTAACTACAAATAATACGTGTCCATTATGTCGTATTAATATAGTTCCTAGCACTGAGACAAATACTGATGGTATTTAGAGACATATACTGATGGTATTTAGAGACAAATAATAATTTTATTATTTAGAGATATAATTGTTAATAGTTAATAATGTTTGATCTCATAAGTATTAATCGATTATTAAATTTAATTTCAATGCTTATTTATTTCGCTTCCAGCATTGTAGTTATAGCAAAAAACACGAATTATATGGATATTCTTGCGTTTATATATCTAATAAGTTTCCTGCCTTTTTACTGTTATTGTATTATAAAACGCGACATAATTACCAATAAAATTAACATTAAAAACTCATATTACTATTTATGTGGGTTTATGCTTTTCAATTTTGGAATGTTTTTCATATGTTTAAATAAATATACATTAGGTTCTGGGCTTTTTTTAGTATTTTTGAGCATTTACAATATACTTATGGGAGTATTTCAGGAATCTAGTGATTATAGAATAATAGATGGAAATAATGAAGAAGAAGAAAATATTTAATGGGTTCTATTCAAGAAGAAACTATTTAATGGGTTCTATTCAAGAAGAAACTATTTAATGGGTTCTATTAAATAAATTTAATGTGCCTACTAAAATTCACAATATGATTATAATTTTTACTTATATTTAGTGTTCCTATTATTTGTTCGTTGTAATTAACTAATAAATATTTATCTAATTCTTCGGTTTCATTGTTTTCAAAATAAATAATAACACCTATTTTCTTTTTTATTTTTTTTATAATTGGTAATAGTTTCAACGCATAATTATTATGAATAATAATAACATCTATTTTCTTATATATTTTACTTATTTCTATGAAAAAATCCCTTTGTTCGCTCGAGTAAATTTTAAAAAAAATCTTAATTATATCTGTGTTTTCCAGTTTATCCACCAAAGAAATATTATTTTCATCAAAATATACACACGGGTATTGTATAGCTTCTTTAACATTAGACATATATTTACAATAAGTATTCCTCTTACTAATAACTAATTTAGCCATATTGTTAAGTAAGCAATTGGAATAATCACGGTGGTAAAAATAGGCAATATCCTTATAATCAATCAACGATTTATAACTTACTATATTTAAGTATTCTTCATTAGCCTTAATTTCAAAAATATTAATGACTTTGATTACATTAAAACCAATTGATTTGACATATTCAATATTTTCTTTTAATTCTCTTGTTTCTTTCAGTGATATTACCATAATATTTCTATGTAATCGTGAACCAATTATTTTTTTTTCTTTATAATACAAACCTGGAATATTGAAACTTGCGCTAAGACTACCACATATGATTGCTGACACAAAATCAAAACTCATAATAGCATCAAAGCAATGGTGATTTATTTTAATATTGAGTAATTTTGATAAATGATTTAATAGTCCGTGGGAACTTACTATTTCATTGTTGTCAATAAAAAATGGCAACTCTTTATTATTTTTACTTCTATAGTTGCCGTAATTTACTATTTTATTTCTGGTTAGAATATCTAAAAGCATACTTTAACGTTCTTAATTGTTTTTAAATAAACATTTTCTAAATATTTTAGATATTAACATGTTATCATCGAGTATTTCTTGTCTAGATTTATTCTTAAACCAATCCGGAAACCCAGGCGCCGTATTATAGATCGGTATAAATAGACTTTCATTAATACATTTTTTATCAACGGATTCATCGGAAATAAGGCGGTTGTTTCGCATTTTCTTATAATTGCTATCTCTATCTAGACATTTAGAATCATAGTGATAATAATCCCACGATGGATCTTCGGTTTTAATATCTTTTATTTTTTTCCATAATAAAGTGCGACCCAAGTCAAAGTATTTAATTTTACCTTTTTTGTTTAATACACGTTCGCATTCCTCTATACACTTTTTCATAAATTTAGTATTTGGTTTAGAAGCCATTACCCAATTGGCTGGTTTCGGTTTTCCCAGGTCTCTACAATTTCTATAGTGACAACCAAAACCTACAAAATCTATATTATTTTTCATTTTATTCATAATTGGCATTAAACTTTTCATTACTATTATATCACTATCCAACCATATTCCACCATATTTTTCAAGTAATTTTAATCTAATATAATCGGCTTTTTGTGGTATTTGTAATTTATTAATATCTTCACGCAAATCAGGTAGATATGTTTTAACAGTAGTTTCATTTAAAATTACTACATTAAAATCCTTTTCACAATGAAGCAAAACACTTTCACGACACATTTTTATATAATTTGGAGGTTCAAGTACATTTGGTTTATTTTCCCAATAAAGCCATATAAATGGTTTGGACTGTGCTATAAATCCTTCTGTTTTTTTATTTATTATTAATAATAATAATAATAAGCAAATTAGTCCTAATACATAAACTATCATTAATATTAACGGATATTTAAAGATTATTACATTAAAAATTTATATAAAATGAAAATACTGCATTCTACGCATGAAATAGATCCGTGTATAGAAACAAAAGTAATAAATAACACTATTTATGACAAAACAAATAATGTTTTACTAAAACTGGTATGTTTACCTATTAATAAAAAATATTATACTATTTCCTGTATTCAAAATGATAATACATTGAATATTTTTTTAGACATATTTATTGAGGATTATTACAAGTCAAATATTAAATTAGATACAAATTTAATTTATTTATTGAAAGAAAATTACAAACCAACTATCAATAACAATTCCACATATATACCTAAAATTAAAACATATAAGTTTTATACTAATAATATTATTGAATACGATAATTACTATATAGACTTAGATTCACAATTAATAAAGAAAAAACTGAAAGAAACTGACTATATAAATGTAAAGATAAATGGATATATAGTAAACGGTATAAAAAAAATATATTTTTTCAAAGGAAGATTAGAAAAATACAAGAAAATTTTAGTATTATGTTCTAATAAAAAAATCACTAAAAATTTGGAAAATGTGTTTCATAAATTAAATGTATCGTATAATGTCTTATGTAGTGATACACAAGTTAAATGGGATTGTATCATTAATTTTGATAATACAAATATAGCAAACTATAATTTTAAAACACATATTTACGTGTGTGATAGATTGAATGCGAATAATTATCAAGAAATTTTTCAAAACTTTATTGGTAATTGTAATATTAACTACACAAATAAACATAATGTCGATATTTTAAACAAGTTTATTACTCAAAATAATCAATCTAAAACCGTCAAAATTAAAAAAATGTCTCTAACTAAATATGAACATAAATTTAAAATTGGTATAAATAAAAATAATATGGATAGTTTCTATAGTTATCCTGGCAATTATATTTACAATAAATTCTTAACCAAAAACGAATTTAATACAATTCACAAAGATAAAATCCGTAAATGTTCGATATGCTTAGATAACATAGAATTAAACAAAATAACTATAACAAATTGCAATCATGTTTATTGTAAGGATTGTTTATTGAAAAATATGTATTTATCAAATAAATGTCCATTGTGTCGACAAAAAATTAAGAAAAATTCTCTTAGTTTTGTTTCGAAATTTAAATATACTAATAATAAAATTTCCTATATTGAATCTCGATTAAATAATAATAAAACAATATTAGTACTAAGTTCCTTCCAAGATTCGATAAATAATTTAAAAATAGTTTTCGCCGAAGAAATTAAAAAAAGAAAAATAGAATTTACACACGTATCCAAACTAAACTTTATAAAAAAAAAATTCAATGAACTTCTTTTACTAGATAATAATTACGAACACAATGATTTTATTGTAGATATTTATATGAATAAAAACGAAAATACCAACATAACATTATTATCATACAACGTAAATTAATACAAATATATATGATATTAATGCTAACACACCCATAATTAACCATAACGGAGTCATAGTTTGATTAGCCTTATTTCCGTATTTCTTTATATCACCGTCTTCTGTGAATAAAAAACTAGGTCTCAAATATATTAAGCATCCTACAAGTAGTAAGTAAAGTAATATTGCAGTCTTAACACCACTCGTATTGTCCATATAGTATAATTAATATAAAATTAATATTATAAATATATTAATTTTATATTAATTATTATATTATATTAATTATGATTTATTTATTACTAATAATAATATTAGTGTCTATTCTATATTACAAATATAACGATATAACTAATAAATATTTAAATGACAATTTGGAAGAACAACCTGAAGATTTTAATAATTATTCATTGATATCAAATAAAGGTATAATTGTAGAAACACCACTATATAAAGAATACACTATTGGGTCAAGTGAAATTGATACGCCGTATTTCCACTTTGCAAATGCCATTGAAAATATAACTAACGAAAAGATAGGTAATAAATTAACACAAGGTACACACGAAAATTTGGAATTACTTAATAAAGGTAAATTGGATTTCGCGTTATGTCAAGAAAATATACTATACGAATACACATTAGGTCTTAATGATTATAAAACAAAAAAAAATAATATTGAATTCGTATGTGCTTTATACGATGAATTATATATGATGGTTGTGGCAAAATCGTCTCCAATCAATAAAATTAGCGATTTAAAAAATGGATTCACTGTAAAAGGTGAAAATTATATTATAGGGACTACTAATGACGCAGAATTGAAAATGTTTAAAAAAATATGCGAATTATTCAAAATAAAATTAGTTAAAACCGAATTAAATTCACCCATAAAAAATGAACCAAATACGCTTTATTATATTACTGAAGATATAAATACAAATTTCAATTTATTTCTTAAAAATAAATTAGATGCCTTGTTTTATATATCTGGACCTAAATTGTCGTATATTGTCAATATTTCACAATTACTACCAATAAAATTCCTACCATTTGATGAACCCGAAATAAAACTATTCAATCAGCTTAATGGCAATATATTGAAAAAACGGAATATCAAAACACAAGAAAATATTATTGAAAATATTGATACAACAGATATTGAAACTTTATCGACACGATGTATGCTAGTTTGTAGGAAAAATATAAAAAAAGATGTTGTATATACTATTACTAAAAATATATTTGATAATTTGGAATATTTAAAAAATGTAATGGATACTCAAAGTGATTTATTTAAAACCACAGTTAATTTAGAAAATACAAATAGTCAAGATTTTAATTACATAGATACCAATAATGGCTCATATTTGAATAAGTTCAAACCATTAGAAATGTTTTATGTCAATAAAAATATAAACTATCATAAAGGTTCCTACGAATATTACACTGAACGTAGTTTCATAAATATTGATAAGAATACTAATTGTGATTTTCAAGGAGATAAAAATACGTGTAATTTATTACCTCATTTAAATAAAAAGAATTATTATTGGAAATATAAGAAAATACCAGGCTTAGAAACTGAATTTATATGGTGAATAACCATTCCTTTCAAATTTGTCTTTCTGGTCAAGCCGATGTTCTATATCACCATCAAAAGCATAATCAGGACTAGATAATCCTGGATACAAACCCGTATTTTCTTGATCTTTACAACAGTTAAAACAATCAAGACCTTCACAATTTGTTTTATTACAGTTATGGCAAAGAGGCATCTTATTTGGATTTGGTATGGTTGGTGTTAAAGCATCGACATTTAAAGGCATTTCACATTTTCCATCTACACAACCACCACGGGTATTAGTGTAATTCTGATTAGCTAAATAATAGGGACATTCTTCGTCTATTGTACATTTGGATTTCGCCCATATTCCCTTATTATTAGTCATAACAATTTCGGCTTTCCCATCTGTTTCAGTTTGGTCATATATTCTTGATATACATTCTATTTCATTTGAAGCGTCTTTACCAAAACATTTATAAAGTTCTTCTTCTTTACTACGTGCTTGTTCTATTTTTACATTATCAAGAAATTCCATTTCATTTTCAATATAATTTTCGTCATATGACATTAAACTATTACAATCATAAGAAGGATGACTCATTGAACACGCTTCTTGGTGGTTCTTACTATGGTTAGTTAATTTACCAAATCTTATTTCGTCTTCTATAGGTGTCCCTAATAGTTTAAAATTATTGATAGTAAATATGTTTTGGTTGATATAATTACTAATATCAAAATATATGATGAATCCAATATCAGCATTTTTACGATGTAGCGTTAAAACAAATATATATTTTTTTACGGACTCGTCTTCATTAGTTTCAAAACTCTTAAGTTCTTGGTGTATTACTTCATAGTGTAATTCATTTTGTAATAATTTAAATTTAGGCGAGCTTAAAACAGTATTTGATATAGAATCAACTATCCATTTTCTGGTATTTATATAGTCGCTATCTAATATATTTGGTGTGTTTTTAATGAATTCATTATTTGATGACGACTGTCTATTAGTCTCGGTTTCCTTTTTTAGGTCACTTAATATAGTTATAAACTCGCTTGGTTCTACTTCTATTTTTAAACCATAATAAGAATAATTCTTCGTATATGGTTTAATGATGCTATAATTATTGTCTTCTAATTCAAAATGTTCGTTAGTATTTGTAATTACTAATAATAGAAATAGTGTTATTAATAGGATTACTATTATCATTTATAATAATTATACATAATTATTCATAAATATTCTCTGATTTATTCGTCGTCATCAGGCATGATATCTCGTTCTTCATAAGCCAATCGGTCTTCACGTTGATTATGGTTTCTATTATCTAACCAAGACTGATATTCTTCGGAAGAATAATTAGAACCCAATTCATTGTGTGCTTGATTTTGAAGCATACTACTGGTTTCTTCTTCAGTGTCTAGTAAATCTTCGCTATTTTGTTGTAAGCTATCTGGAGCATATATATCACGATTCTTATTAGAAAGATTTTTCCAAGTATCCATACCCAACGCAATCATATTCTTAAGACTACTCCATGTTTCTTTATCGAGTTCCTGTATAAACTTCAAGTTAGATTCTTTGTCATTTTCCGCTTTTTGTTCAATAACACTTTGGATATAATCTTTGGTATGTTTATCGACAAATGATTGCTTATTACTTATGTTAATTAACAAATCATATATAAGTTTGAGTGTAGTATATTGTTTTTTCTCTAGTTCCCGAGTAATATCAATGTCTTCCATTGGTTCATCTTGTAATTCTTCGATTTCTTTATTTATATCAATATCATCACTTTCATTAATACAAATGGTATGAATTGTTTTGATAAACACATATTCAAGTAAATATCCGACTAACTTTGTTCCTTTAATCTTTTCAATATTTTTAGTAGAAGTTTTTAAAGTTAGTAAAATAGAATCTAATTTGTCCTTTGTTACGTAATCATATTTTTCATTTATTTCATAATCATTAAGTAATATATCTTGAACTTTTGAAACCATATCTTCATCATTTATTTTCCAATTTCTAGGTAATTCTATATCTTCCAAATAGTAATCGTTATACATTCTTTCAATCGGTATCAAAATATTTTGAATGAGATACATTTGTATTAATTGACTTTTACGACTAAAGAATTCGGTATTTGCGACAGTTTCGCCATATTTCTCTTTATTATTAACGTAATTTAGGTTTAATTCTCCTAAATTATCCAGAAAACCTTTTAACTCATCTTTATTAATAGTTATCTTATTATCTAATAACTCGATTAGTTCCTTTTTTTCATATTTAATTTCATCGACAAGTTCTTTTATATTTTCCTCGGTTTTCTTTTTTGATATATTAGCTATGAATTCGGAAAGAAATTTATTATTAAGTAATGTCGCGTTTTTCTCCATATATAATTGAAACTGAAGGCTTGAATACGCCTCGGTTTTATTATTAATATTTACACGATTTAATGTTTTAATATAATTATACAAATCCATAAAATCAGCCTTGGTATGTTTTTTTGATACTATTTCTTCTTTATTTAAACCAGTTAGTTGACAAATGTCATAGTCATCAAATATATATTTTTGCCCTTTATGTGGCCCATCATCAATATAACTATTAAAGAAGTCTTCTATTACGGTATCGGTTATATTACTTTCATCAAAAAGTATATTAGCATAGGATTCTATTTTTTTCTTTGGGTTGGGTTTAATGGTAACTTTAATACTTGATAGTTTTAGCTTGTTTTTCGCATCATTAATTTTTTTTAAATTATTAAAAATAATACGAATTTTACTATCCTTTTTGATAAAGTAATTTAGATACTTATCATTATTATCATTCAATTGTTCGAGACAACAGAAATTATCAATAGGCGTGGGAATATATTTATCATTTTCTATAGAACCGTGTTCTGCTATTATCTTATTTAGTAATTCCATAAATTTTATTGATAGTTGCGTTTCTTTACGATGTATGTTATTGATAGTTAAATTAGTTATTGTAATATTTTCTTCTTTGATATTTAATTCGTTAAGGGGTGGTTTAAAGTAGTCCCAATTTGTTTGTGTTGAAATTTCTTTTTGTAATTCATTTGTTTTATTATACAAGGTCTTCTTTTCATATAAATACATATAGGTATCTTCCTTCAAAAGCATAGTTATGATTTTAGTCAATTGTTCTTTTATATTTATCTTTTGAATATAAAGCCATTCATTACCACTTTGTCTTAAATTATCCAATATACACGAAATATAATCAAGTCCAAGTTGTTTATTTGCGCTATCTAATGGATATCCCTTCAAACTTGGATTACATTTCTTATGATTTCTAAAATTGTCGTAGGATGGAATACTTGTTTGTAGTATCATAAATAACACCGCACTTGTGTGTAAAATAGCGTTTCTATTATAGAAATTAGAGTAAGCGACTTCTAACATTTTATCACTTACTTTTCTTTTTGAACGTTTAGCCGCTTCAATATATTGTCCTTTTGAACGTATATGAACTTTACAAATAATTTCACTTTGCTGTAAAACGTTAATAAGGTCTTCATTTTTTAATTTAACACCCATAGTTTCGGTAATAACTTCAACAATTTTTAGTAAACTTATGTTATTTGTTTCTGAATTTTTAATGGATTTTTCATTACCCTTTAAAAGCATATTTTGTAAAACACCTATTAATTCACTAGAAGAACCGTCCGGCTTTTCATTTTCGTTAGAAATAACTTCGTGGGTAACAATTCTACTTCCACTTTCAGCAAATCCTTCTATAGTTTCATATTCGGCCATATCCATTTCTTGACCACAATTATTACACCATACATAACCTTCGTGTTCGACCCCATATCTAGCTATTACTTGTTCTCTTAGTTCTGTGGAATTTATGTTATTATTATGATATTCAATAAATAGTTTATGATGATTACACGCTAATATTTTATCACCCAATACACAATACGTGTTGCTTTCATTTTCGTCTTCGAATGCCTTGCGACCATATTTCTTTAATAAAATCGATAGACCTTTATAATAATCAACTTGAGATAATGCTGAAATATTTTCTAAGTATTTATCTATTTTATTATAGAAATCTTCATATAATTCGTCTACTGTTTCATTGACTTTTATATTTAATTTAGCAAAGTGATTTTCAACACGAACTTTACGAGCAAATTCGAGTTCTAGGTCTTTTTTTAAACTAGTTATTAAGTTTTCACTTTTAAGAATGTAATCATCCAAATTCTCAAGTTTATTTAAATTATCGCGAATATATTCGATTTCATTATTTACATTTTCGAGTTTCTTTTCTGTATTCAAATATTCTATACTCAAACACATCTTATGTTTCTCACTATATTTACATACATTATCTCCTATTGATCCTTCGTTACATATTTTCATTTGGTTCATAAGTTCATCGTCTAAATCGCCGTCTATGTCTTCGACAAGTTTCCAAACAGATAATTCATTTCTTTTATATAATTTTTTCGTATTGTCTGGATATACTAATACACAATAATGTCCTGGAGTAACATCTTTTTCATCTGTACCATGAATCATTTTATCGTAATCAATCGTTATTTCTTTATT
>Ga0115553_1002520_pt1 | contig 11083 bp, 17 predicted proteins | sample COGITO_mtgs_1103_2_FD_87284 | JGI IMG/M metagenome (GOLD analysis project Ga0115553, IMG submission 87284) | Pelagic marine microbial communities from North Sea - COGITO_mtgs_110331 | ecosystem: Environmental > Aquatic > Marine > Epipelagic | place: Germany:Helgoland, sampling site Kabeltonne... | reverse complement strand
TATCGCGGAAAGTAGCATCAAATTTGCGCATTTTGCCGATGCAATTGTATCATCACGAGTAAACTTTTTCGCCAAACACTCTAAGGTTGCATCGGCAATTGATTTGAACTTGCCCATCATAGTAGAGTTTCCAAATAGGTTTTAGCCCCGCCCTAACGCCTATCCCTTTAACAAGTACGGCGACAGCCTTTACCGATTTTACTCCGAGGACATACCCCGATGGCAATTCAGATCAGTTTCAACGGTCCCAACGACTACGACATCACTCATCTTCCCGAGATTTTTGAGGATTTTTTCTTTGATGCCCAAATTACATTCTTTCAACCTTCGAGCTTTACCGGAACGCAGTATCTGGGCGCCGACCAACTGATTATAACAGGCACCACAACGAACTTGAATTTGGATACCTACACGGGTGTGATCAATACCCTAAACATCATTGGCGGCGGCACAATCACGATGTCGAACCTTAACTTCGATCTCGAAGAATTGGGCCCAATTATTGTTGATGATTTTTTCGGGTTCGACACGTCGGCATTCGAAAACTATTTTTTAACACGCAGTTATGACATAACATTGTCAGACAACGCCGACATTGCGCCAGCAGGAACACTTGTCTGGGATAGTGCGCCTTTCAACCTGACGGGTAACGACGTCATTCGGGGCATGGGCGGCGAAGACAATTTGTTTTCTGGCAGTGGTGACGATCAGCTTTTTGGTGGCGCCGACAATGACCGTCTGAACGGCGGCGCGGGCAATGATCGCGTCGAAGGTGGCTCTGGAGACGATATCGTGCTGGGCGCTGGTGGCAATGATGACCTCAATGGCGACGGCGATAATGACCGTGTTAATGGCGGCTCTGGCAACGATGTTGTGGCGGGTGGCTCGGGCCACGATATCGTTGTGGGCGGTTACGGCAATGACCTGACCTACGGCGACGATGGCGACGACAGAATGTACGGTGGTCGCGGCCAAGACCGTCTGATGGGCGGCGATGGCCTTGATCGCCTTTACGGGGGGTCTAGCCGCGACGTCTTGGGTGGCGGCGATGATCGCGACTTTCTCAATGGCGGCCTTGGGCACGACAGCCTTTATGGCGGCAACGGTTGGGATCAGCTTTTTGGCCATCAAGGCAATGACCTTTTGGTTGGCGGCACTGGCAGCGACGACTTCATCTTTCGCGATGGCGACGGGAACGACACGATCCGCGACTTTGACGCGAACAACAACGCGGAAGATATTATCTTGCGTGGCGTGACAGGGATCACAAGCTTTGCTGACCTGAGCGCCAACCACATGTCGCAAGTCGGGACCAGCGTGGTGATCGAGGATGGCGCAGGCCTGACGATCACGCTGCTCAACGTCGACATCGCCGACTTGGGGGCGGGTGACTTTATTCTCTAAACATCAACGGGGCGCTGGAAACATTCAATGCAGCGTCCCGTTTACCATTTTTCAACGACACCTATGTTCTAGCAATTTACCATTTGAGCGATTTCGGCGCGCAGACACAATCAATTTTTGCACTCTCGGAGATTACAAGATGACCATGTTTTTTCACGCATTTAGGAATTTCATTTCCCTTTATGACCTACCAAATTTATTGACCTTTATTGCTGAACACCCCGTTCAGGTCGGGGAGGCCAACACATGGCCGCAGATGGTGCGGCACGTTTAATGGATTAGAAGTCAACATAGAGTTATACGTCTACGACCCGACCTACACCGCAATCGAAGGCGCAAACTATTTGGCGGGTGGCCAGCTTGAGGCCTTCTATCTTTCTGTCGATGGTGTCTTTGGCCACAGTAGTGCTTCTTTTGGACCTTACTTGCCAGTCGAATCCCTGCTTGCGCGTGTCGAGGCGGAGCGATCAGGCAGCGACCCATTGGCCTTTGAGAATTTTATAATGGGGCAAGACTTGGACTTGAGCTTGTTCCCCGTTGGCGAAAACTACTGGCATGGTGTCACATGGGGCGATAGCGCGGAATTTAACCTATTGGGCAATGACGATATCGGGCTGACAAACCGCGACGACACCTTCTTTGCTGGGGACGGCAATGACAGTATCTATGGCAATGACGGTGACGATCATTTGGACGGTGGCGCTGGGAATGACACTTTGCGGGGCAGCAACGGAGACGACAACTTAATGGGCAGCGGAGGCGATGATATCCTGTCTGGAAATGTTGGAGACGACACCTTGGGGGGGAGGAAATGGCCATGACAGGCTGTATGGTGGCCGCCAGAATGACATACTCTACGGCGGCAATGGCGATGACGGGTTGTTCGGCGATAGCGGCGCTGATCGAATCTATGGGGGGCGTGGTGACGAAAACATTGCTGGCGGCGCCGGCCGTGATCGCATTTTCGGTGGTGACGGGGATGACCGGCTTTCGGGTGGGTCGGATCGTGACAGGATATTTACTGGTGAAGGTGTTGATTTTATTTATGGCGGCGGCGGTTTTGACCAAATTGTCGTGGGCGCTGGTCGTTCAACTCTGACTGGCGGCAAGGGCGCAGATGACTTTATCTTTATCGTTGGAATCGGAAGCCATACTATCGTTGACTTTGAGGCGGGCCGGGCGTCAGAAGATATCATTTTACGCCGTGTGACCGAGATTACGTCCTATGATGATCTGGTCACAAACCATATGACCCAAGACGGCGCTGATGTTGTGATTGACGACGGTGCTGGGCTAACAATCAGGCTGCGGAACGTGTCGCTGTCGGCGCTGAATGCCGAAGACTTCATCTTTTAAGGGGCGACACGCCACATACTTTTTTGCGTCCGCCTCGTGAAGATCGGCCGCGCTTTTCAATTGAAGGATACTTCCATGATGAATCGTTTGGGCACTACCTTAGACAAGGTTTCACTGACCGATACCAGCCCTAGCCTGATAAGCAGAATATATCTTGGGCCGGATGATAACGTCTTTGAGGATGGCAATGATGGCACTTCGATTTTCGGAGGGGGCGGAGATGACGTCATATACGGGATCGGCGGTAACGATTGGATTTCTGGTGTCCGAGGGACCAATTCTCTGTACGGGGGAACGGGCCAAGACGGTATTATTGGCGGTTCGGGGTATGACCTTATCTACGGTCAAAGTGGCGATGATAGTATCAGCAACCGTGGTGGCGACGATCTTGTTTTTGGCGGCTTTGGAGCCGACAGGATCAGAGGTGCTACGGGGAATGAGCTGGTCTATGGCGGAGATGGCAATGACTCAATCAACGGCCACTTGGGTCTGGACGTTTTGTTTGGCGGGAGTGGGGACGACTCCATCCAAGGGTCAAGTGGACGCGATATCCTTTATGGCGGCGTCGGGGGGGACACTGTTTCAGGCGGGAATGGGCGCGATAGGGTGTTTGGCGGCCACGGCAATGATTTTATAACAGGCGCACGCGATAGCGACACGGTCATGGGCGGGCTTGGCGACGATTATGTCGGGGGCGGATCGCACCGTGACTGGCTCTTTGGTGGGGATGGAAACGACACCTTAGCTGGCTCAGGCGGCTTTGACCTACTCTTTGGGGGGCGTGGTAGTAACATCCTGACAGGTGGGATAGGCGCCGATGACTTTGTCTTTTCCGACCTCAGCCAATCCAATATTATTACCGACTTCGAAGCAGGGCGTGGATCCGAAGACATCATTCTGCGTAAGGTCACTGCGATTACATCCTACGCGGATTTGATGGAAAACCATATTCGGCAAGGCGGATCAGATGTGGTAATTGAAACAGATGAAGGGCTGCTCATTCGGTTGAACGAAACCGATTTGGCAGACCTGACAGAGGACAACTTCTTGTTCTAGCGGTTCGCAAAACACATTCAATGCTTTGGAGGCGCTTCAGGATGCAGTAAAACGCATCCTACGACCTTTGGCGGACCCATATAACATATAAACGCAAAACGCCCCACAGTGACCTGTGAGGCGTTTCTGACTGTCGTAGGATGGGTTTCAACCCATCGCACGTTTAGCCTTTTTCTTCGATGATCTCTACCATGTGAGAGATCTTGCGAACCATGCCGCGTACGGAAGGTGTGTCTTCCAATTCACGTGTACGGTTCATTTTGTTCAGGCCCAGACCGATCAGCGTTGCACGCTGGTCGGCAGGACGACGGATTGGCGAACCAACCTGCTTAACTACAATTGTTTTAGCCATGATATCGGTTCCTTACGCTTCTGCGGCTTCTGGAGCGGCGTCTGCTGCTTTGGTGTCGTCCTTGCGGAGAATTTCAGCAACTTTCTTACCACGACGCTGTGCGACGTTGCGTGGTGACTGACCCTTTGCAAGGCCATCCATTGTCGCGCGGATCATGTTGTATGGGTTCGAAGAACCGATGGACTTGGACACAACGTCCTGAACACCGAGCATTTCGAATACAGCACGCATTGGACCACCGGCGATGATACCAGTACCAGCAACCGCTGTACGCATGACGATGCGACCAGCGCCGTGACGGCCCTCGACATCGTGGTGCAATGTGCGGCCGTCTTTCAACGCAACACGGATCATCTGACGCTTCGCTTGCTCAGTGGCTTTACGGATTGCTTCAGGAACTTCCTTCGCTTTACCCTTACCAAAGCCGACGCGGCCTTTTTGGTCGCCAACGACGACGAGTGCTGCAAAACCAAAGCGCTTACCGCCTTTTACAGTTTTGGAAACACGGTTGATTGCGACCAAGCGGTCAGCAAACTCTGGTGTTGCTTCTTCACGAGGGCGACGGTTGCCACCCCGGTTGTTATCACGTTCTGCCATTGTTGGCGTCCTTTAATTCTTTGGCTTTCGCCGTATGTCACAATCCAAGTGGCGCATCGCCCCGGATCATCGAAGATGCGCTAGGCGCGCATCCTGCATTTGGTCGGTAGGGTGCGCAGAGACGCGCACCCCGCCTTTTTTAGATCTTCAGACCTGCTTCACGCGCTGCGTCGGCTACTGCCTTCACTTTGCCGTGGAACAAGAAACCACCACGGTCGAAGAATGCCTGCTCGACGCCTGCTTTTTTCGCGCGTTCTGCAATTGCAGCGCCCACGATTTTCGCAGCTTCGATGTTGCATTTCCCGACAACGCCCAGTGCTTTCTCCAATGTAGAAGCGGACGCGAGTGTCACGCCGTTTACATCGTCGATCAGCTGGACGCTGATGTTTTTGTTTGAACGGTGAACGGACAGGCGCGGACGCCCGATGTTCGCTGTTACTTTGCGAAGTTTGTTCCGGACGCGCATGCGGCGCTTCAGAAACAGTGTTCTTTTGCTGTTTGCCATTGTCTGCGTCCTTACTTCTTCTTGCCTTCTTTGCGGAAGATAAACTCGCCTTTATACTTGATACCCTTGCCTTTATACGGCTCGGGCTTACGCCATTCGCGGATGTTAGCCGCGACCTGACCTACAAGCTGCTGGTCGATACCTTCCACGATGACTTCGGTCTGCTTCGGGGTTGTGACTGTCACACCCTCTGGCACATCGAAGTTGACTTCGTGGCTGTAACCAAGCTGCAGTTTCAGGACGTTGCCCTGAGCTGCGGCACGATAACCCACACCGTTGATTTCAAGTTCTTTCTTGAAGCCTTCGGTGACGCCAGTGGCCAAGTTTGCAACCATAGTGCGGCTCATGCCCCACTGCTGGCGTGCGCGCTTAGAAGAGCCACGTGGCATGATGGATACCGACTGACCATCAACAGTGATGGTCACGTCGTCTGTTGCTTTGAAAGTACGAGTGCCCTTAGGCCCTTTTACTTCAATGGTTTGACCTGAAACAGTTGCCGAAACACCTGCTGGCAGCTCAACCGATTTTTTACCGATACGAGACATGTCTATGGCTCCTTAGAATACAGTGCAGAGCACTTCGCCGCCAACATTGGCCGCCCGTGCGTTTGCATCCGACATCACACCTTTAGAGGTGGAGACAATCGACACACCCAGGCCCTGACGGACGACTGGGATGTCATTTGGACCCATGTAAACGCGGCGGCCAGGTTTAGAAACCCGCTTCACTTCGCGAATGACAGGAGTGCCTTCGTAGTACTTGAGGCTGATCTCAAGAGCCGGGTGACCGTCAATGCCGGTCTTTGGCTCGTAGCCGCGAATGTAGCCTTCGTCGAGCAGCACGTCCAAGACCCATGCACGCAGCTTGGAAGCTGGTGTCATGACTGTTGGCTTGCCACGCATTTGGCTGTTGCGGATACGTGTCAGCATATCACCGATAGGATCGTTCATCTTATATGCTCCTTACCAGCTTGACTTGACCATACCGGGAATTTCGCCATTGGAACCGAGGTCCCGCAGCGCGATCCGGCTGATCTTGAGTTTGCGGTAGTAGGCGTGTGGACGCCCAGTCAACTGGCAACGGTTGTGCAGACGCACAGCAGAAGAGTTACGTGGCAGCTTTGCGAGTTCCAAAGTTGCTTTGAAGCGCTCTTCTACAGGCTTCTCTTTGTCGTTGATGATTGCCTTCAAAGCAGCGCGCTTAGTCGCATACTGCTTCACCAGCTTCTCACGCTTCACTTCGCGTGCGATCATGGATTTCTTAGCCATATCTAATTCTCTCCCTACCGCTTAGCTGTTGAAAGGCATGTTGAAGTTCTTCAACAGGCTCTTTGCTTCAGCGTCGGTTTTGGCGGTGGTACAGATGACGATGTCCATGCCCCAGTTCTCATCGATCTTGTCGAAGTTGATCTCGGGGAACACCAGGTGCTCTTTGAGGCCAGTAGCGTAGTTGCCACGACCGTCGAAGGATTTACCAGATACGCCGCGGAAGTCGCGGATACGAGGCATTGCAACTGTGATCAGACGGTCAAGGAATTCATACATCTTGTCACCACGAAGTGTAACCTTCGCACCAAGAGGCATGTCTTCACGAACGCGGAAACCAGCGATGGATTTCTTCGCAACAGTCGTCAAAGCCTTTTGGCCGGCGATTGTTGAGAGATCTTCCTGTGCGGATTTCGCTTTCTTGCTGTCGCGGACAGCTTCTGCGCCACACCCAATGTTCAGAACAATCTTGTCCAAACGTGGGATCTGCATTTCGTTCTTATAGCCGAATTCTTCTTTCAAAGCAGCGCGAATTTTCGCGATGTATTCAGCCTTCAGACGCGGGGTGTATGTTGCGTTATCAAGCATTAGATCGCATCCCCTGTTGTCTTAGCAAAACGAACCTTGTTGTCGCCATCCATACGGAAACCGACGCGGGTTGCTTTACCATTTGCATCTACAGCAGCCAGATTGGACAGTTGGATCGGCATCGCCTTTGGCGTACGACCACCCTGAGAATTCTGGGATTGCTTCACGTGGCGCACGGCCATGTTGACACCGTCAACAACAGCTTTACCGGCTTTTGGATCAATCGATTTGATCTCGCCTTTTGCGCCTTTGTCCTTGCCAGCAAGAACGATGACTTTGTCACCCTTACGGAGTTTAGCAGCCATTGTTACAGCACCTCCGGAGCAAGAGAGATAATTTTCATGAAGTTCTTCGCACGAAGCTCACGAACAACTGGCCCAAAGATACGTGTACCTACTGGCTCGTTGTTGTTGTTGAGGATCACGGCAGCATTGCTATCAAAGCGAATTGCTGTGCCGTCTTCGCGACGTACTTCTTTGGCAGTGCGAACGACAACGGCTTTACGCACGTCACCTTTCTTCACACGACCGCGAGGAATGGCTTCCTTCACCGAAACAACAATGATGTCTCCAACACTGGCGTAACGACGGTGAGAACCACCCAGAACCTTGATGCACTGAACACGGCGAGCGCCGCTATTGTCAGCAACATCCAGATTGGTCTGCATCTGGATCATTTGGTTTCCTTTTTTCGACCTACAGGGCTATCCCCGATTTCCGACCGGGCCCCTAGGGTTTCGATTAGTATTGAAAGTTGAAGCCCTTAGGAGGCAACAAGCTCCCAACGTTTCGTTTTTGAACGTGGCGCACATTCGATGATGCGAACTTGATCGCCCACCTTGCATGCGTTTAGCTCGTCGTGCGCCCGATATTTCTTGGACTTACGAATTGTTTTCTGAAGCAATGGGTGCTTGTAGCGACGCTCAACAGATACTGTGATCGTCTGCTCGTTTTGGTTGCTTGTGACAACACCAGTCAGGATACGCTTAGGCATTGGTTAAGCCTCCTTAGAAGCGGCAGCCGCTTTTTCGTTCAGAATTGTTTTAACTTGAGCCGCAGCACGACGTGCTTTGCGAATCCCAGATGTGTTTTCCATCTGGCCAGTTGCTTGTTGAAAACGAAGGTTAAAACCCTCTTTCTTCAGATTTACAAGTTCCGCACGAAGCTCGTCCGGCGTCTTGTTACGCAGTTCGTTGGCATCCATTGCCATATTCCTTTATTTCAAACACTGGCGGGCCCATGACAGGTCACCCCGAATCCAGTGGAGGGGTTAGAAGCTCGCCGTATAGGACGCCCTACCCTGCGTGGCAACCCCTTTGTGGCAAGTGGTTTTGTGGGAAACGAAAGCGAACCGAGTTGATGTCGCCAAAGGTCATTGTTGGGCCTGATGGAGTTTTGATATTGCGGCCAAGAGTTGACCTGCATCAACGACCAATGCGGGTGAAGGGCGCAGCATAGAGTCATCACTTAAGGAGAAGATGATGTCTCATACACCCCACGAACTAGCCGAAGAATTTCCAGAGCACGCCGACAAAATCCACGGGCTGAAAACTTCGGACGCTCATTTTGCAAAAATGGCGGAAGACTATCACACGCTGAACCGCGCGGTGCACCGCGCCGAGACCGATGTGGAGCCAACCTCTGACGACGTCATCACAGACATGCGCAAAGAGCGGCTGCAGCTTAAAGATAAGATCGCGGCTTATTTGTCAGCATAACTTAGCGATCAGGATCGCTTCACTGGCCTTGGCGCTGTAACGGGCGGCAGGGCCAAATCCGTCGAGGTCCGCGGCAAGCTGCGGGAACAGCGACAGCAGTTCCTGCCGCGCCGCCTCGGCCATTGATCCGAAACCAACACGCCCCGGATGGAAGCTCTCCGAGGCGATACCTTCGGCCATGATGATCTGATGGTCGTCAAACAGGATGTGGATGTAATCGACAGTGCCGCCAGTGATCTGGCGGATCGAGTGGTCGTTGATCAAGTGTTTGGCCGCGACCAGCACCTCGTCGGTGCCACAAACCAATTCGCTGCGCCAATCCGCCACCAGCATACGGTGCTGCGGGGAGACTTGCAGCGATTGTGCATTGCCAAGCGCACCCGCCGCGATCTGGATGGGCGCGTTGTTTGTTGTGGCAGGGACCGTAGTGCGCCCAATCCAGCGGATCGGCTGCATGCCTGCATCAAGCGTAAAGACATGGTCACCGATCTCTAGATTTTCGATGACCTGCATGCCGCGCGCAGTAATGATCCGCGTCCCGGCGGTAAAACAGGTGACGGATTCGAATTCGCTAAATCGCGTCGTTTGACCAGTCTCGCGGCCGTCGGCGTCGAGATAAATGATCGTGCCATTGCCGCTGGTCGGATCGTTGTTTTCCCAAGCGATACGGTGCGGTCCTTGCACAATAAGCGCATCATTGTCGCCATCGTTTTCGCCGCCACGCACAACCCGCACATCAGCGCCAGCAGCTAGCGTGACCGTGTCGTCGCCACCGCCAAGGTAGATCGCATCCACAGACGTATTCGCCCCAATAGACACGACGTCATTGCCGTCGCCAGTTTGGATCGCCCCGTCAATTTGTGCGTGCCCCGACAAAGTAACCGTATCATCGCCCTGCCCTGTTTGCAGGTGGCGGCCAAGGTGAGCCGTCCCTGATAGATTGACGATGTCATCGCCCGCATTCATTTTGACATCACCCGTGACAGTGCCACTGCTCATGTCAAATATATCGTCGCCACGACCCAGCTTGATGACACCCTCAACGATGGACCCACCAAGGATCGCGATGTGATCGGCCCCCGCGTGTGCATTGATGCCCTCGGAAATATGCAATGAGACGATATCAATTTGATCGTCATCCCAAGTGCCAAGTGGCGTGTCAGCGTCAGTCAGGCTTCGCGAGACAGCGATAAATGGGTCATCTTGGATCACGTCAATTTCTGTGTTGCGCAAGATGATGTCGCTGAAGGTCGTACCGCGCACTTCGGTGATGATGTCAGCGCCAAGGTTCTCGTCGAGATGACCAAAGGTCTCGTCGGCACCGCGTGTTCTGCCGAATTGTTCGGCCACTATATAGGTGAAGAGCGGGCCAAATTGCGTGCCATCGATGGGGTCTTCTGCAAGGCCACCAACCCAAAGTTCAACATCATGCACGGTTGGGTAAACCGATGCGAGCTGCGCCTGCAATGCGGGGTCGTCTGTGAAAATCGAGAAGTCGGTGGGATCGATTGTCGCGGGATCGATATCGCCCAAAAGCGCGGCGCGGGTGTCCACATAGCTTTGCAGCCCAAGGTCTTGGCCGCGTAACAGGTTAAGACCCACAAGGCTAAAGCCCGTCATCCCATTGGGTGTGGACAGAAAGAAGTTCAGATCATCGACAACCTGTGTGTCGACCTCTTGTGCCAATGAGCCCGCCTGCCCGCGTACAATCGCCTCAATCCCACCTTCACGGATCGCATCAGGATTAAAGAATGCCTCTTGCAGGGACAAATTGCCCTCGGCAATCGTGGTGCCGTCGTCGTTGATGCGGTCGATACTGCTCGACACCATCGTGTGGCCGAAACGAAACCCAGCAGTTGCGAACTCGACCGATACCTGGCCATTGAGCGTCGGATCAAACCCAGTGTCGTCACCCGCCGCATCGCCGATCAAATGAGGCAGCCATTCGTTATAGGTAATCTGCTGGATTTCGACTTCGACGATCTGACGGGCACCATTGAACAACTGCTCGTCGGTCCAATCGGGGTGTTCCTCAGCGAGGCGGTCGGCCCAATAATTATGTTCGCGCATCATCACGGTGTGGACGGCAGTCAGCGCGGGGTTTTCATTGGCGCGGACATCACCCGCGAGAAACACAGGTTCGTCTGACGTGATGTCACCGGCCATGAAACTATCGGCGTCAGCGTTGGGCAGCAATCCACCCTCGCCCTCGCGCAGGTGACCACCTTCAAAGCTCCGCAGAT
>Ga0115553_1002495_pt1 | contig 11143 bp, 10 predicted proteins | sample COGITO_mtgs_1103_2_FD_87284 | JGI IMG/M metagenome (GOLD analysis project Ga0115553, IMG submission 87284) | Pelagic marine microbial communities from North Sea - COGITO_mtgs_110331 | ecosystem: Environmental > Aquatic > Marine > Epipelagic | place: Germany:Helgoland, sampling site Kabeltonne... | reverse complement strand
CATCATTAAGATATGCCGAACATTCCATTGCTCTTCAAAGCGAACTAGATTACCTCGTTTATCTTCTAATTTTAGGATGTAGAAACCTGCTCCACTTTGCAAAGGAGGGCTAATAAACCCTTTCTTTTGTTGTTTTAGCGCATCAGCAAATAGGCTGGGGAAATCAGCAAGATTGCGCCACTCCATTTCACCGCCTGATCCAGCATTAGCATTTAATGAAAACTCTTTTGCCAAAGCCACGAAGTCATCCCCAGCTTCAATTTTTAACAGTATGTTGTTTGCCTCTTGCTCAGTTGCAACAAGAATCTGCCTTACAAACAATTCAGGTGATAACTCCTTTACCGACCCCTCAGTTGCCAAGAATCCATCAAGCTCCTGTTCTGTGATGCTTACTTGTCGACCCACCCTTCCTCTTTGCACTCGTTGAATAATCATTTCTTTGCGAACCTGATTGCGCAAATCTTCATATGACGCGCCTTGAGTTTCTAGAGATTCGATAAAAGCTTCCAGGGAAAGATTGTTATTCTTAGCTATTTCTTCAAAGGCTTGGTTTAGCTCCCCATCTCCAACTCGCACTCCAGCTTGGACACCCATTTGTAGTTGCAGCTCCTCAATAATTAGTCGCTCTTGTACTTGCTCAAGCATTGTTTCGGCTGGAGGCATCGGAGCCCCTTGCTCAGCATATCTTTGCTGAATTGTTTCTAGCATACTGTTCACTTGAGACTCTAAGACAACTCCATCTCCTACGATAATTGCAATTCTATCTAGAATCTCCACTTTGGCACTGAGGGATGACGCTACAGATAGCGCGAGGATGAGATATATATTTTTTTTCATAATGGGTATTGTACTGAATTAAAAGTTAGCAAAGGTATTGGAAAAGAATTTATTTAACTGTGTTCTTGAGCTCGTGATTCCCTTCAGCTCAAATTCAAAATTAATCCTACTTTTATTTTCTACAGAAATCATTTGCTCCCAAGCTTCTATTCCAGATTCAGAAGGAGAGAGCTCAGAGAATTGATATTTTGATAATCGTTTATCTGATGCAAATAATTTTAATGCAATGCAGCAATTTTCATAACCCACACCAAGGTAGCTTGCTAAATTTTTGCTAGTAGATAAATCTTTGCTGATACCTGCAAGAAATTTATAGCCTCCTGAAAGCCTTTGCTCTATGGTGAGCTCACCATAATCCAGCTCGTTGATTCTTCCTAGCAAGGGCACTTGTCGCCTAAATTTTCGTGACACTGAAATTTCAGTATCCTGAAGTTGCATCTTATAGTGGGCATTCATGAAGTTGAGCTGATTTCTTTTATCAGAGTAGTTTGCCTCTAATAAAGCATTGGCTTTTAGGCTGCCCCATTTGATTTTTACGCCGCTTTGTTTGTCAGGCTGCAAATTAAGCTTCAGCATTTCATTGAGGACTTTGCTAGCCTCTAACTCATGTTTTCTTAAAACCTGCACTAGAACCTGATGCTGATTTTTTAAACGTGCATCCCAATTAATTTTTACGACAAAATGCTCTTGATCAGCCACTCTATCTTTGCCAAAAAACATGCCTTGAGAATCGAAAGCTAGGTAATGCCAGCCTCTAACATGGAGATCAAATACTGGATCCAATGATTGGTCTCTATAGCTTGTGCGAGCGTATGATAGTGAAGGAGTTATTAACGATACTCCTTGTGAAATCTTTCTTCTTGCAGTCCCCGAGAATGTTACATTAAACGAGGGGATAGTATGCAAATTAGGCGATTTACTCAGGTTATTGAGGCTATATTTTTTTGTTGTAACAGAGCTGTTTAATGCGATATTTAACACCCCGACTTGATGCCTTGAGGAAGCTCCTATCTGTGCAATTGAGCGAGACCCTGTGACCATATCTGGTAAAGGAGCAAAGCCATTATAAACCTTCCGATTTACGCCAAAATCTGTATATAGAATTTTGCTGAAATATGAAACGGGACCTTTAAAAGATTGATAAGCCAACTCCACTTCTGGTTTTTTAATATAGCCCTCTGAGAGGAATGGGTTAAGCGGTTGATATCCTTGTCTTGCAAGGCTGAGACTTACTTTATCAAACACGGCTTTTACTTTAATTGTTTGAGGAAGGTACTCATCTCGTTGATTTGCAATGTTAATAAGGCTAGAGGGCAGATCAAGCAAAACCATTGGATCTGATGATTTGGCCCACTCAACCTCCCCATGAATATTTTGCCATCGCCTCACATCTTTTAATTTAAAGGCCCACCTTGAATCATCCACCGCGTAGTCTCTTTTAGCTTTTTTATCACCTGTAAAATAGATAAAATTGAGATAATTAATAGAGCTATCGTGCGTTAAATATCGGTAATTAGCTTCCAACCCTGTGCCCCTATCCCTAAGGAGTCTTGGGGCAATAGTCACATCACTTTTAGATGAAAGAACTAAAAAATAAGGTATGTATAAGTCCAAACCATCACTGGTGACGCCAATATCTGGCTCCAGGAATCCACTTAATCTTTTAGAAGCAGTGGTGAAAGGGAGGTATGGCAGTTTCAGCACTTTTTTATTCCATACATGTAGGCTTAGATCTTGAATGTGGCCCCTTTGAGAGCTCTCATTGATTACAACAGTTTTCGCTGAGATTAACCAACCGGATGTTGAGTCTAGGCATGAGGTAAGACGCGCATCCTGAAAGCGAAGTTCTGAACCAAATTTTCCAGCTAATGATCCATATTCAATCAATAAGTTTCTTTCAGACAGATAACTTTCGCCGTCTATAAAACTAAAATTTTTAGATTGATTATTAAGTGAGCCACTTTGAAATTGAAAATATGAACCCAAGTAATATAAGGATCCTTCATTTATTTTTTGTGCTGATTGATTGCTGTTGTTATAGCTAGCACTTTTAGCCCGAAGCGCTCCCCCCTCTATGGGAATTTTTACATTATTTTGAAGAAGCACGACACCATTTGATTGAATGTCTATCTTTAAAGCACTGGCTTGTGTTGGCCAAAATTGTTTTTCAATTATTGGATAGTTTGGGTTTAAGCATCCTAGCTCAGCATTCACTGAAAAGGTATCTTGCCTTAAGTCACTGGCTGGAGTTGCGGATACACAGATAGGAATGGCTGTAAGCGCAACGACACAATAACTAGCAATCTTTTTCATGAATCTAAATTGTACTATTTTGAATTTAGAAAAGAGGAAAACTAAAAAGTTTCAGCCTACCCTTAAAGCATGTCTTTGATTTCCCTGAGACTTTCTTTGCCAAAGTACAATTCATTCTTAATAAAGAATGAGGGAATTCCAAACACACCATTTTCTACAGCCTGGTTAGTGTTATTTATTAACTCTGCTTTAATTTCTGGCTGCGCAATTTGAGCTATGACTAAATCAGCATGGCAATTATGCTTTGCAAGTAGTTGATGCAAGGCATCTTCACTATCAAGTTTCAGAGATTCTTCCCACATTCCGCTCATAACAATACCAACATATGAATCGAAAAAATTATTTTTCTGAGCAACTATGGCGCCACGCTGAATCAGCAAGGTATTCACAGGAAAATGTTCATTCATGCAAAAATGCTCTATCTCATGTTGTTTTAAAAATCTATTAAACGCGGTCTCAAACTCATATTTCATTTTTGCTGGGATCTCTTCAAAGGCTAACATCGGCGGTTGATTATTTGTCAATTTAAATATCCCTCCAAGCAAGCAAGGAATATAGTTAAATTTAATTTTATGAGTCTTTTCAAGCCGAATAATTGCCTTATGACAAAGGTATGCATTAGGGCTAGCAAAATCAAAAATAAAATCTACATTCATGGTTATCCTCTATGCAACGGCATATATAATTAGTTTTTAACTTGCATGAATGATTGTAAAAATGCAACAACAAGTTATGATTTTTGAGATTAAACTAACTAAAAATTTTGTGGAGAAAGGCTATGAGTTTAAAAGGAAAAGTTTTGTTCATCACAGGTGGCAGCAGAGGTATTGGGCTGGAGATTGGAAAAAGGGCTGCTCAAGATGGTGCAAAAGTAGTGCTGGCTGCCAAGACAGCTGAGCCTCACCCAAAACTTGCTGGAACAATTTATTCTGCAGCAGAAGAAATTATTGCCTCAGGCGGCGAGGCTCTCCCCATAATCTTAGATGTCAGAGACGAAGCGAATGTAAGAGCGGCTGTTGATGAAACCGTTGCTACTTTTGGTGGCATTGATGTTTGTGTAAATAATGCTTCTGCAATTTCATTAACTACTACTCCTGATACAGATATGAAGCGTTATGATCTGATGCATCAAATCAATGGACGAGGCACTTACCTTGTAAGTAAATACTGCATTCCACATTTAAAAAAATCTAGCAATGCGCATATTTTGAACCTAGCGCCTCCATTGGATATGAAGCCAAAATGGTTTGGTCCACATTTAGCCTACACCATGGCTAAATACACCATGAGCATGTGTGTTTTAGGTATGGCTGAAGAATTAAAGCAAGACAATATTGCTGTTAACGGTTTATGGCCAAGAACTGCAATAGCTACTGCAGCAGTTAAAAATATTTTAGGTGGAGAAGAGTTGATGGGTATATCTAGAACCCCAGAAATTATGGCAGACGCAGCATATGAAATTTTTAATAAAAATTCTGAAACATATACTGGAAACTTTTGTATCGATGATTTGGTTTTATATGAAGAAGGTATACGAGATTTTACCAAGTATGCTGATGTTCCCTTTGCTCAATTAGCACTAGATTTCTTCCTTCCAGATGACACGCCACTTCCATTGGAGATTGAAAATAGCTGAAATTTCACAACATCAACTACTGGAATCTGCAAAAGAGTTTGATTCAGGCGTTCAAGATATTCAGCCCCTTAAAATAGAGGCTAGCGGTAGAAGATATTATCGGGCTCTTGCTGCCACAAATTCATATGTTATGTGCCATGATGATTCTTCTATTAATGGACAATCAGTGTTTGTGGATAGAGCAAATAAGCTTGCGCACTCCAATGTTAGAGTTCCTCAAATCCTAAGGTATGACCCTGAAAGTTTTTTAACGATTCTAGAGGATGTTGGAGATAATTCTCTGATTCTTAAGGAGAATTTTTATCACGATTCTTCTCTTGTTTTTAACGCTCTATCACTCTTAAATGATATGCACAAAGCAGAGCTAAATGGCATAGATTCAAATTTTTCTATTGATCTAGAATCGGATACCAATAAATTTTCAAAAATTCTATGCAAAGAATTTTTAGAGATAGAGATATTTGATGAATTTAAAGATTTTCTTAAAGAGATGATGCCAGAATTGCTGAATCAGCAATGGGGAAATTGCCATTTTGACTTTGAGCGCCGAAATATTCATGAAATGATAAATGGAGAATTAGTTTTATTGGATTTCCAAGATTTATGTTTTGGGCCCATTGGGATAGATTTAGCTGGCATTCTCTTGGATCATTATATTGACTGTGATCTTAAAATGTTAAGACGCCATTGCAGCACTTTTGCAGAGATCTCTTGTTATGATCTTTCTGCTGATGATGTATACAATGCAACTTGCTGGGCAGGGCTGCAACGAAATCTTAGGATTATGGGCACTCTTACAAATCTATACTTAAGGTTTGATCGCACATTTAGGCTGAAAGATCTCCCGCAAATATTAGCGAACACCATTACCTTATCCTTCGCATTGAATCAAAAACCATTGGCTGCCTTTCTTCAAGACAAGGTGGCACCAGAGCTTCATAAGAAATTGGAGTCTTTATGAAAGCAATGATTTTAGCTGCAGGTTTGGGCAAGCGCCTCCTTCCATTAACCAAAGATACTCCCAAGCCACTTTTATTTGTTGGTCAATGCACCCTGATTGAGCGTGCGATTAATAAACTAATTGAGCACGGAGTAGATGAGCTAATTATTAATGTTTCCTATTTATCAGAGCAGATCACAAATAAGCTGGAGTATTTTCATCAGAACATAAACATAAAATTTTTAGATGAACCTTTTCCATATGGAACGGGTGGAGCTTTAGTTAATGCGATCAGTGTTTTGGGTGATGAGCCTTTTATTTTATGCAATGCTGATATTATTTCGGATAGTGACTTAACAAGACTTCCAGCGTTCACTTCGTTTGCTCACCTAATAGGAGTGAAAAATCCAGATCATAATCTGCAAGGAGATTTCTCTTTGACGCAAGAAACAGTAGTAATTAAAGATGAAACGAATGAATGCACTTGGTCTGGCCTATCACTTATCAATCCATCAATATTAAAAGTACATGAAGGCAATGCCTATCCTTTTGATCTATGGAACACTATTTTAATGCCCCTGATTAATGAATCAGAGGTCACAGCACATATTGATGATTCCTTTTGGATAGATGTTGGTACGATCGATAGACTTAAACTTGCAAGGGAAAGATTAAAAGATGAAAATTAGTCATCATGCACCCTAAATCAATCATTGCCCCTTCTATACTTTCTGCAAACTTTGCTAGATTGGGGGAAGAAATTAACTCTGCAATGACGGCTGGAGCAGATTGGATCCATTTTGATGTCATGGACAATCATTATGTTCCTAACTTAACCATTGGTCCAATGGTCTGCAGGTCCCTAAGAGACGATGGAATTACAGACTTTATTGACGTGCACCTAATGATTCAGCCCGTTAATGATCTAGCGAAAAGTTTTGCTGAAGCTGGCGCTGATTTGATCAGCTTTCACCCTGAGGCGGTTGAAAATATCAATGAAACCATAGAATTAATTAAGAGTCATGGATGCAAGGTTGGCATTGCAATCAATCCAGATACCTCTTTGTCCGTTCTTGAGGACATCATTCAAGACATAGATTTAATTTTATTAATGAGTGTGTATCCTGGATTTGGCGGCCAAAAATTTATCGAAACCACGATTGAGAAGATTCAAGATGCAAAAAAACTTATTGAGGCTCAAAGCCATAATATTTTTTTAGAAGTTGATGGCGGTATTAATCAAGAAACTATTGGCAAGGTTGCGGCCGCGGGTGCAAATGTTTTTGTTGCTGGGTCGGCAATTTTTGGATCAGCAGATTATGCAGAAACTATTCAAGATTTTCGCCAAAAGATTTCTTAATCTAATCCTCATTTTAATCTTCAGTCAATCTGCTGTTGCTTTGGAGGTCTATTTTAAGAGTGCCTCAAAATCACTTGATGTTGAGGTTGTAAATTCAGATGCCAAAAGGAGGCAAGGATTAATGCACAGAAAAGACTTAGGCAAAGATCACGGAATGCTGTTTCTCTGGCCGCAAAGCAATACAAGATGTATGTGGATGAAAAATACTTCCATACCTCTGAGCGTTGCTTATCTTTCTAACGACGGAGCTATTCAAGAAATATATAATATGGTTCCTTTTTCCGAAGATTCGGTTTGCTCTTCCAGTAGCACTCGAATTGCCTTAGAGGTTAATGCTGGATGGTTTAAAGAAAATGGTATTGCAGTTGGAGATAAATTAGATTTTTAGTTTAGAGATTTCATGATTGATAAAAAAATTTACACAAACTACACAGACGCAGGCTACTCTATAATTCCGCTAGTCAGAGAGATGGAGGCTAGGGGTGATACCCCAATCTCTTTGTACCTGAAGATAGCAAATCAGAAAAATACATTCTTGCTAGAGTCTGTAGAGGGGGGAGAGAAGTGGGCACAATATTCCATTATTGGGTTTGATTGCATTGATTCGATTAAAATTTCAGGCAACACCGTCGAGCAAAGTATTGGCGGAAAAAAAGAAACCTTTGATTCTGATAATCCCCTGAATAGCATCCAGGAGATTGTTGATAAACATTCTGCACCGGAGATCTCAGGGCTTCCAAGATTCTATGGAGGCTATGTTGGTTTTTTTGCCTATGAAAGTGCTCAATACGCAGAGACTAAGATTGCCAACCTACCGGGCAAGAAGTCTAAATTTGCAGAGCACATGCCTGACATACTTCTGGTAAAGGCAGAAAAATTAATAGTATTTGATAATCTCAATCAGACAACGAAAATTATATTTAACGCTAATCCAATAAATCTAACCTACGAAGATGCACAAAATGCACTAGATGCAATGGAACGGTTGATTAAAAAAGACATTCTTGTGCCTGAAGACAAATTTTCTATCCCAACTAGCACCATGGAATTTAATTCCAATTTTTCTAAAGCAGAATATTTGGATGCCGTTCATCTTGCAAAGGATTACATTAAAGAAGGCGATGTCATGCAGGTTGTTTTGGCGCAAGATTTTTCTACAAGCTTTGCTGGAGATTCTTTTGCTCTATATAGAGCTATTAGAAAGCTCAACCCATCGCCCTATATGTATTTTTTAAATTTTGAGGAATGCATCGTAGTTGGGGCCTCTCCTGAGATCTTGGTGAGATTGGAGGATGGTGAAGTTACCTTGCGACCTCTTGCGGGCACGAGAAAGAGAGGGATGACACCAGAGGAAGATGAGCGCAATGCCAAAGAGTTGCTTGCTGATCCAAAAGAGATTGCTGAACATTTGATGTTGATTGATTTAGGTCGAAATGATGTGGGGCGAGTTTCAAAAATTGGTTCAGTGCAAGTAACGCAAAAAATGGCCATTGAGAAGTATTCTCATGTGATGCACATTGTTTCTAATGTCACAGGTAGCATTTCTGATGATTTAGATTGCATGGATGTTTTGAAGGCTACTTTGCCTGCTGGCACACTATCTGGAGCACCTAAAATTAGAGCTATGGAAATTATCAACGAGCTTGAACCAAGTTCCAGGGGGATATACGGAGGCGCCATTGGATATATTTCTTGGAATGGAGGTATTGATACAGCCATTGCAATTAGAACAGCTGTTATTAAAGACCAAGTGATTCATGTGGGTGCGGGCGCTGGTATTGTTGCAGATTCAATTCCTGAAAATGAATGGCTAGAGTGCAAACAAAAAGCTAAAGTCTTTGTAGATGCAATTGAGATGATTTCATGATTTTAGTTATAGATAATTACGATTCTTTTACCTATAACCTCGTTCATTATGTTGGCGCATGCGGTGAGGAGGTCACAGTTAAAAGAAACGATGAGATTACATTGGAAGGGATTCAAAAACTTAATCCTGACAAGATTATTATTTCTCCAGGACCTTGTACTCCAAACGAAGCAGGCATTTCCATGGAGCTAGTGAAAAATACATCAGTGCCTCTGTTGGGCGTGTGTTTAGGCCACCAATCAATCGGCTCTGCATTTGGAGCCAAAATTATTAAAGCTCCTCAGATCTTTCATGGCAAAATTTCTCAAGTCGAACATTCTGGCGAAAGAATATTTAACGGGATCATGAATCCATATTCAGTGGTGAGATATCACAGCCTAATTATTGATCCTCAGACCCTTCCAGATGAGCTCAAGGTTACCTGTACTGTTCAAGATGACCCAAGCATTATTATGGGCATTGAGCATATTTCTAAGCCAATTTTTGGAGTTCAGTTTCACCCAGAATCAATTGAAACTGATCACGGTATGCAGCTAATTAAAAACTTTTTAACACTATGATTGAAGAAGTTATACGGCAACTTAATGCAAAAGAAGATATAGATTTTCTTGGTATGAAATCAACCCTAGAGGCCATTATGTCTGGGGAGGTAGATGATCTTTTAATTGAAGCATTTCTCATAGGTTTAAATAAGAAAGGCATTAAGGAAATTGAGATTACTGCAGCTGCGAGTGTCATGAAAGAGAAGTCTTTAGCTTTTCAGATTGGTGATGGATCACACATAGATACCTGCGGTACTGGAGGCACTGGTATTCATACTTTCAATTGCTCTACTGCTTCTTCATTTGTTGCCGCAGCTGGAGGAGCATCAGTGACTAAGCATGGAAATAAAGCGGTATCCAGTAAATCAGGGAGCGCAGATTTTCTCATGGCTGCAGGAGCAGATATTGGGCACGATCGGAATAAGCTTGAAAGTATTTTTAACAGGGTAGGGTTTATTTTTCTGTTCGCGCCTCTGCATCACGAATCAATGAAATATGTCATGCCTGCAAGACAAAGAATAGGCAAAAAAACAATTTTTAATTTACTGGGCCCGCACACGAATCCTTGTGGTGCAAAGCGACAAATTTTAGGTGTTTATCACAAAGATCTTTTAACAACGTTTGCTTCTGTTGCTAACAAACTATCAATGGAGCATGCCTTAATCGTTCATGGTTTTGATGGCCTGGATGAAATCTCCATTACTGATTCAACTTATATCGCAGAACTTAAAAATAAAGAAATTACATACTATGAAATTTCTCCGAAAGATTTTGGGTTATCTCTGGCAAATATTTCTGAGATATCAGCTCAATCTGCTGATGATAGCCTCTTATTGGTGAGAGAGGCATTTGCAGGAGAGCAATCTGCCGTTCAGGACATGATAGCTTTAAATGCTGGAGCTGCTTTGTATTTAGCTGGGACCGTAAGCTCAATTGCTGATGGTGTTGAGCTTTCATTTACACTCATGAATAACGGCATGGCTGCAGATAAGCTAGCCGCTTATGTCAGGATTTCAAATAACTCATGAGTATTCTGGAAGAGATCGTCAAAAACACAACACTGAAGCTTGTCGAAAAGAAACTGGTGACTCCGCTCGCAGAGATTAAATCTGAGCTTGCAAGATTGAACCTTCCCAAAGGAGTATTTAAGGCCAATCTCCTCAACAAAGATCAGGCGATTATTGCTGAGATCAAAAAAGCCTCACCAAGCGCAGGAATCATCTCAGAGGACTTTGATCCAATTCAAAAAGCAAAAGATTATGAAGCATTTGGGGCTGCAGCATTATCCATATTAACAGAAGAAGATTTTTTCTTGGGCAGCATTGAATATCTCAAAGAAGTTAAAGCCATCACATCGCTTCCAATTCTTAGAAAGGATTTTATGATCGATGAATATCAAATATACGAAGCAAAATTAATGGGAGCAGATTGCATTTTATTGATTGCTAGCATTCTTTCTGATTCTCAAATAACTGCCTTTGTTACTCTCGCTGAAGAGCTAGAGCTTGATTACCTTATTGAAGTACATGATGAGGCTGAGCTTGGTAGGGTAGAGCATTTTCAGGAAGCAATGATTGGGGTTAACAATAGAGACTTAAAAACCTTCACTGTTGATTTGGATAACTCTGTTCGACTCAAACATAAGTTT
>Ga0115553_1002481_pt1 | contig 11188 bp, 10 predicted proteins | sample COGITO_mtgs_1103_2_FD_87284 | JGI IMG/M metagenome (GOLD analysis project Ga0115553, IMG submission 87284) | Pelagic marine microbial communities from North Sea - COGITO_mtgs_110331 | ecosystem: Environmental > Aquatic > Marine > Epipelagic | place: Germany:Helgoland, sampling site Kabeltonne... | reverse complement strand
TCGGCATCTCACTCCTCCCACCGGCGCTTCAAAAAAAAAATACACGAGGAGAAATTAGTATACCAGTAGAAAGGATCAGTATCTTAATACTATTAAAACAGACGGCGTAAGAGTACAACATAATAAATATTTAATGCGTGGCATCTTGCAACAACCTCTTGGCGTTCTCCAAGCCTTGTTCGTTGCCGATGCCTAACATGTCCGCGATTTCTTCCAAGCGGATTTCGGTTTCGATGGCGTCGAACGCGATGGTTTGGCGACCGTCTTTATCGTCTTCTTCCTTGCGGACGCGGACGTGAGTTTCGCCAAACGCGGCGACTTGAGGGAGATGGGTGACGCATAAGACTTGTTGGGAACCGTCGAGGGCGAGTTTTTTGAGCGCGGCGCCAATTTTGGTGCCGACGCGCCCGCCGACGCCGGTGTCGACTTCGTCAAAGACGGAGATGGTTGGAGATTCGGATGTTTCGTTCTTGCGGACGTTTCGCTCGCCCATGGCGGGAGCCATTTTCATGGCGAGCATCAATCTCGCTTTCTCGCCGCCGCTGGCTATGGAACTCATCGGACGTAACGGTTCCGAGGCACCTGGGGCTAAGAGGAACGTCGCGCGATCGAGACCGCGGGGACGGACCACGTAAGCCGCGGTTTCGTCTTCGCCGATTTCCCCACATCCCGGGACTTGTAACTCGTTCGCTTTTAAAATCGACGTTTTTTCCAAATCAATTATTTCGTCTCCGGAATCCGTCGATTCTATGTGGCTAACGTTATCCTCGGATTCTTCATCGTCCTCATCATCGCCGCGTTCTCCTCGCCAGGAGGACGAAGAAGGCGTCCAAGACAACGTGACGTCGAATCGACTGGCTTGCATTTCCAAAGATTCCATCGCAGCCGTAACGTTTGTGCGTAAACTCGAACCGGCGTCGCGTCTCGCAACGGCTAAATCTAAAGCTAAGCTAGCCGCTTTCGCTCTCGCCGAACGTAATTTTTCTTCGTTTTCTTCTTTTTCGTCCTCGGAAGTGGCCGCGGCGTCCAACTTGTCTCGCAATTCATCCGCAATCTCACACATTGAGGTGGCCGTGCGAATGCCTTTACCCATCATTTTGCCGAGCTTGTCGAGATCGCGCAGTCGTTCTTGAATTTCTTCTCTTCGCTCCGGTCGCGAATTTAAGGATTCCATGTATCTTTGTAACATGTCTTCGGCTCTGTCCGTGGCGTTTTCCGCCTCGTGGAGTAACTCAATCGCCTCGGACAACGCCTCAATATCCTCACTATTTTCATCCTTGCCCTCCTCCTCCTCCCCACCGGCTTCTTCGCCGTTGTCGTCGTTCTCGCCAACGGGCTTTTTTTGGTCGGCTCTCCTTTCCGCCTGAGAGAGCACGCTTCTCGATTCGTACAGCGCTTCCTTCAAGGACGCTTTGGATCCAGACTCGTGGTTCGATAACGAATTCAACGCCGACGCGCACGTCTCCCAGTTCGATCTCTGACTTTCCATCTGTCTCAATTCGAGCTTTAACTTTGCATCTTCGCCCGGAACCGGATCGACTTTGTAAAACGCGTCCAAAATCGCCTCGATTTCCTCCTTCTCCTCCTCGGTTAACTCGACGTTCGCCTCGACTAATTTGGTAGCTATTCGAACATTTTGCATGGCAATTTCAAACGCATCTCCGTATTGCTTCACGTTCGCCCAACTATCGAGTTCATCCAACTGCGCTCTTTCATTTGCTAACGCTAAACTCGCGTTTTGGCCGTTGAAATCAATCAAAATGTTTCCGATTTGACGCAACACTTTCACCGGAATCGCCTTGTTTTGAATCTTGCACAACGATCGCAACCTGTTATTCGCGGTGCTTTGTAACTCGCGATACAAGTCCACCGTTTGCGCGCCTTCTCGGTTCAACAAAGATTCGACATCCATCCCGTTCTCTAACAAACACCGACGAAGTTTCCGCACCGTATCTTCCGCGCAGTAAAACGTCGCGGCTATTTTCGCCGTCTTCGCCGGGACTCGAATCGAATCTTCTCGGCCAGCCGCGCCGGTAATTTGATCGATCGCGGATAACAAAACCGATTTCCCAGACCCTGACTTACCGGTAATGACGTTCAATCCCGGCGAAAAATGGATGGTCTGTTGCGAGACCAACGCGAAGTCTTTCAAATGCAGTCTTTGCAAGTGCGTTTGTTCTCGAGCTTCTTGGGAAAGAATAATTTTCTTCGGATTAGTCGTCTTATTTGCTTTGCTCGCATACGTTCTTCTCCCTCTCCGCAGAGCAGAGGGAGAAGGAGAAGACGAAGACGACGAGAAAAGGGCAGAGGAGGAAGGGGAGGTTGTCTTTCGGCCGTTAAAGAAGCCATTAACCGGATATCGCATCTGCATCATTTTTAAATTCGCTCCTCCTTTTTTTCGAAGAAGAAGCATGCACACAACGGCGAATCTCTCTTTATTTATATATAAATAAGAGGAAGAAAAGAAGGCAAAAACCGTTACTTCAGTAATAAAAGACCGCAAAACTCTGATCTCTCTCTCTCTCTCTCTCTCTCTCTCTTTTGTTGCGTTCGGGTGCTCGCGTCTCTGCTCTTCTGGAGCTTTTTTTTTGAATTTTTCTTTTCCTTTTGGAATTGTTTAGGGTTTACAACCCTAGCGACTCCTGCAAGGAAAGGAGGGAGAAGAAAAAGGAGGAGGAAAGCATCACGAGAGAGAGAGCATCAGAGCGTCAGAGAGGCAGAGAGCGTTTCTAATACCGAAGAAGACGAAGAAGAAGTGGTGGTGGTGAAAGTGGTGGTGGTAAAACGTGTGCCCCCAAACCCTCTGTTTGTCCCCGTAAGAAGATACAAACGCGACGAATTGGAAAAATGATGCCGCGCTCTGAAGCGGAAGAATCCAACGCACAAAACAACAAGCACGGGGTGAACAGGAACAACAACAACAACAACAACAACGCGATCAGAACGACTGGGTTTTTAAACACGCCGCACGAAGGAACGAAACTGGAATTCGCGCGTGGCGAGCAACAGCGAGGACGAGACGTTCTTCTCGCCAGACTTGGTTTTGCCACGCCTCTGTTCTTTACCGCGACGTTACTTTCGTTCGTTTTGTATTGGGGAGCGTTGTTGTTCCCACCGTTCGCGGTGTTTTTTATATGCGCGTTCATATCCTACGGGTGGTTTAAAGGGATTTTGTATTCGTTTTCGGCGCTGTTTATTGGAGTACCGCGGGCACACTTGTATAAAACCGCGGATTGGAAGCAATTAGGGAACGATAGTCGGAAGAAGAGTCCGTTGTTGGAACGAACGTTGGGCGTTTCCGAGGAGGACGGGAAGCCGTTGGGGATGGCGCATCCGAGTTTCCTCGGGAGCGTGAAGGAAGATTACGACACGAGCGCGACGATTAGCAAACAGAGACGGAATATGGATATTCCGACGTGGACGTCGAAGCTAGATAACAAGGAGAAGAGGACTTTGGCAGAGAAGTTCAACGATTTGAGGCACGTCGTCATCGTCCCGACGTACAGGGAACCGTTGAATGTGTTGAGAAAGACGTTGAATACGCTAGTTGCGCAAACCTGCGCAAAGGATAAAGTTATCGTTGTTATAGCCACGGAAAAGAACGATAAAGAAGCCATAGAGAAAGTAGAGGCGTTAATTGAGGAGTACAGTAAGAATTTGTTGGGCTTATTTTACACCGTGCACGAAAAAATATCCCCGGCGGAGACGGATGGAAAGTCCAGTAACGTGGCCTGGTGCGCGAGATGCGTGCAACACACGATCTTGGAAAAATGGAACTACGTTCCAGAACAGATTCTCGTGACTGTTTGTGATGCGGATACGTACTTTGACGAACAGTTTTGCGAGTGTTTGAGTTACACGCACGCGCAGAACATGGAGCCGTATAATTGCACGTATCAATCCGCCGAGAATGAGTTTCCGAATATATGGATGGTTCCGACTTTAGTAAGAGTGAAGGCGGTGGTGGATTCAATCAACATGTTAGGGATGCTGTCCTCTAAATACGCGGTGCCTTACCCGTACGTGTGTTACTCGCAATCGTTGAGGACGATTATGGACGTCAACGGGTGGGACGTAGACGTTGTTCCGGATGATTTCCATCACTTTATGAAATGTTTCTTCAAGAAGGACGGTCATTTCCGACTGGTGCCTATATTCATGCTCACCGGAAATAACGCGCAAGAACATACGAATTGGTTTAGCGCCATGCGATCTCGATATCGTCGCGCCAAACGCGACGCCTGGGGCGCGATTGATTTATCGTACATCTTATCGCAATGGTACCAAAAAAGAAACGTGTTGGACAAACACGGCGCATTCATGCTCTTCGTCGACGTCATTGAACACCACGTTTCTTGGTCGTCGTATTTTTTAACCGTTATGCTCGGGGGGATGATGTCGGCTTGGTTAAATCCAGAGCTGGAGACATATCCGTTTGGGATCGGTATTCGCGCGATGGCGTTAATTGCGTTTGGTCCGATTTTGTTTGCCACGTGGGCCTATATAGTCTGCGACTTTTACGTCCGAATGTTTCTCGTGCAAGATCGAAAGTATTTTGAGGCGAACTCGGCGCCATTGTGGTGGCAAATCACCAGTCAAGTCCAATGGTTGCTCATGCCTTTGGCCGATTTTATCTTTGCCGCGGTGGCGGCGTTGGACGCGCAGTTGCACATGGCGTTGTGGCCAAAAATGAGCGGATACCGCGTCTCGAAAACCGTCGATAGAAGTAACTTGGAGTATAAAATCGCACAGAGACACATCATGCCGAATGGAACGTGGCGAAATGAGCCGTTTTTGAACAACGCGAATATCAATACGAACGGAGGCGGAAGTGCCATGAAATCGAGTTCGAGTAATGGATTGTACCACGCGATTGAAAGCGACGGGTCAGATGCGCGAAGTGAAAGAGAAAGAAACCACGGTCGTGGTTTGTAGAATACTGTGTATTATATTAGTTGTAGTCTACTAATAGCTCGTTGGTATCATTGGTACCCGTTGATGAAACAGTTCCTCAAACGATAAGTTCTCTCGATTTCTCGACGTTCGTTTTTGCATACTCGTACATCGGTGTGGAGCCTACCGAGACGTTTCCGGAAAGCGTCGCGAACGTTGGAAGTACGAACGTTTCCGCGAAAAAAACTTGATTTTTCCAATCAACGTGACCGTCCTTCACACCAACCTGCCGTTTCGTATTTCTCCTTTGCTCATCCATAGCCGCGTGAACCCACTTCAAATGTACTTCTCGCGGACGAGCAAAGTGCGCCAAATCTGCCGATTTGAGCACGATCTGAGCAGCGTTTTCAGCCGTATTCTTCTTCAAATTTTCCTCGTGTTTCGATAAATCCGTGCTCAGAATACTCGTCGCCACGACATCTTCGACGAATGCGATTTGAGAAGTCGTTAAACCATCGTCGCTCTGCAACGCGCCTGACCTTCGCAACAACTCCAAAGTGACTTCGCACGAAACCATTTCCGAGAGCGATTGGCCGTTATACCGTCGCTTAATATCTACGCGATCTTTCGCCAACGTCGCGTTATCGCACCCCGGGTGATAACAATCGTGCCCGATTGCTGCGACGAGCAACGAAAACACCGAGAGCGGATCCATGACCGTCTCCTCGGTAATCACGTCCGTCAAAATCGCAAATGTCGCGTGCACGACTTCACAACCGTGCGCGACGTTGTGATACGGCAACGCATCGACACCCACGTACCCATGCTCGATGCTTTGCGCGAATTCGAACAACTTCTCGCGATTGATTAAAGCGAATATTTCCTTCACGTCCTCTCGTTTCCTCTCGCCAACGCCTCCGTTCGCGAAGACATCGAACGCGGCCATAAACAATCGAGCCAAAGGGAACTCTTTATCTCTCGAAGACGCGTACGTAAAAGCATCGAAAGACCAATTCCTGAGCTCTTTCAACTCCTCCTCGAGCGATTCTTTTGAAACATTTTTGTTTGTGTCAACGCGCTTTTTTTTCTTCTCATTTATGATCTCATCCACGAACGAAAGAGACGAAGAAGTGTTCCCGTTCAAACGTTCTTCGACGTTCTTCTTCTCCTCTTCCTTTGCATTCGAAAAGGAGAGTGGAATTTTCTTCTTCGCCTTCTCCAGGGCGTTCACGATCGCGCACAGCACGCACATTATTATTCTGTTGTTAGTTATTTTTGTTGTGTGTGTGTGTTAAAATAAGCGTTTCGTCGATTAATAAAAGAAAGAGTGTCGGGAAATTTTTCAAACTTGGTGGTTATCGTGACAAAAACACATCACATCATGATGAGCGCGACGACGAGGAGGCGATCGACGAACAACATCAAAAAAAAGCTGCTCTGCTTCGCATTCCTCGTGGTGTTTTTCACGTTTTTAGCGAAACTGTCCCGATCGCACGACCATCGCGGGTTGGCGGCGGCGCAATTTCGAGCAGCCGAGGAAGAAGTGCAAGAAAGGATTACGGGTGGTAAAGATACGAAGGAATTGAAGAAAACTTTTAATAACGACGAGGGAGTAGCAGTAGAAGAAGGTAAAGAAGAACAAGGAAAGAGACCACGGATAGATGACGGAGATAAAATCGGTGGTAAATGCGGTCTGCCGTACGATTTGCACTCCGAATACGCCGGTGCAGTGGTTGGAAAATGGGGGGAGAATAATATCTTGCACTCGGCGGACGAATGTTGTCGAGCGTGCGAGGCGACCGAGGGGTGCAACGCGTTCGTGTTTTGCGGCGATAGGTCGAACGGATGTTCTGGACGGAAGTTTGGCGAGTGTTGGTTGAAAAAACAAGAGCCAAACGGCGCTATGCGCGTGAAGATGTCGGAAGGAATGGACGTGCGATGGACGTCTGGAGCGTTGTATACCAACGAAGAGTTCTTCTCGGCGCAAGGCGAGAAGAGGAAAGAAGAGGAGGTGAGGAGGAAACAAAGGATGAAAGCAGGGAACGTGAAGGCGTTCTTTGATGTTTCTATTGGTAGTACCGTTCGCGGTCGCATAGAATTTATATTGTACGCCGAAGACTGTCCAAATCACGTCGACGCGTTTCGAGCGCTTCTCAAAAATCAAGGCCTAAATGACGACGGCTATAAAGGATCCCATTTCTATAGGATTCTCGATAAATTTATAGATCAAACTGGCCCTGTAAAATCAAAAGGCGTGGAAAGGTTCGACGACGACGACTACGGGTTACATAGCTTAAAACACGATCGATTCGGACTCCTCTCGAGTGCCAACTCAGGTCCAAATACCAACACGGGCCACTTTTCAATAGTCGTCGCGCCGGCGCCACATTTGGATACGCACTACACGATTTTTGGGGAAGTCGTATCTGGTGAAGACATCGTTTGGGCCATCAACGCCTTGGACAAAACGAAACCGCAACCGGGCGTGAAAGCTATGATTGAGAACTGCGGCGAGTTGTAAAATATACGCTGTTGTACCGCTATGTAATATACAAACGTCTCTGCTACGGAGATAACGAATCAAACTATGTGTGTTGTTGTATGAGCTACTACCTAACTTGTTGTATCTAAAATATCACTTTCATTTACTCGGAACGCAAAACCTTTCCGGAGGAAACCATCGCTGCCCCAGCGTCACGTACACCTTCTTATAATCCGGTTTCCGGAACAAATTCCCCCGCTCTAAATTTCTCTTCTTCTTCCCTTCGTAATTCGCGGTGTCCACTTTCAACACCTCAATCCCGTGCACGTCCGTCAAAAACGTCTTAATCTCTGTCTTTGTCACGTTCGGTGTGGTTATAAACGTCGCGACTTCGATGCCTCGCATCCTCGCTTCCTCGGTCGGGGCGACCAAGCGCAAATGGAGATTCGGGAAATGAATCTCTCGTTTCTTCGGGTCGGGATTCGGTAACGTCGGCATGCCTTTCCCTCCTCCTTTCTTCCCCAAAAGATTCATCATCTGCGCGCGTTTCGCCAAAGCCCACCATCTGCGGCGATCCGACGCCAGCTTTGTCGCTTTGGATGAAGACATATTACGTGCTCTTTTGTGTGTGTGTCTGTCCCTCTCGTTTGTGTTGTCACTCCGCTCTCTTTTCTCTCTTCTTTTTTCCCAAAAATTCATCAGTTTTTCTCTCGAGAGACAAAAAAACGCAAGACCCAAAAACTGGGACCAAAATCCCACGTTACGCGTCATTAAGTTTACGCGAGTAGATACTTATTAAACCATGGTCCGAATTTCTGTGCTCAACGACACGTTAAAGGTAGGCGATTACGAATGCACTTCGTGCGAATTACACGCGACGAGGCGAAGGAAATGGTCGCGTCGTCGTCGCGGTGCCTCGCGCGTTCGTTTCGGCGAACGTTGATTTTTTTTTTGTTTTCTCTCCTCCTTTTGCTCTCTTTCGCGCTCTCTGCGGAACCGAGAGAGGGGGGCGGAGGGGGCTTTCTCGAGACGTTTTCAACGCCTTCGACGAACGACGACTGCGACGCGACGACTGACTTCAGAGAAGACGTCAGCGTCAAAGGTTGGCTCTCAAAGTCCACTCGTCGCCTTCCTCGAGAGAAGTCCTTTTGAACGCGCATCAAAGTGTCGATGTGTCGTCTCTCTCGCGAGTAAATTTTGTACTCACACAACCGCTCTCTTTTTCTTTATCATCATCACTACGCAGGCGATGTACAACGCCGAAAAGCGTGGAAAGCGTCAGGTATTAGTCCGCCCGGTGTCCAAGGTGGTCATTAAATTCTTACAAGTCATGCAAAAGCACGGTACGTACTTACTTTTAGTCATGTTCTTTTTGTTTTCGGGGAGGACGTCGGACCCTAATGGAATTTTTCCCGGATCTCTCGCCCGAGCTTTTCGTTGGTGTTCTTTTCAACGCTCTCTCTTTCTTATCGCCGACGGCGAGAAGAGGAACGAAGGAAGAGATGGTGTGCGTCGACGGCGTTCACGCGCGCTTTGCCGCGGGAAGAAAAGAGAAAGAGAGAGAAAAAGAGGGTGAAATGGACGGATCTCTCTCCCCCTGGGCCCTAGTGAGAGAGAGGACACCACGCGCTTTTCGCTCGAGTCTCTATTTTTACCGCGTCGTTCGTCGTTGTATGAATATTGACATTATTTCCCCTCTCTTATTCTGTCTTTACGAAATAAACAGGCTACATCAACGAGTTCGAATACATCGACGATCACAGAGCGGGTAAGATTGTCGTCGAGCTGAACGGGAGAATCAACAAGTGCGGCGTCATCTCGCCGAGATATGATTTGTCGCACCACGACATCGAGGAGTGGGTCGGGCGCTTGTTGCCGTCTCGTTTGTTCGGTACCATCGTCATGACGACTTCGTCGGGGATCATGGACCACGAGGAAGCGAGACGCCGCAAGGTTGGGGGCAAGGTGCTCGGGTTTTTCTATTAATTTCGGTCGAAGATTTTAAGAGAGAGAAAAGAGAGAGTGAATGGTGCACCACCGCAGCATAATAATAGAAGAGAGAAAAATTAGCTTCCTTTGTTGTTTTACCAAACAGTATTAGTTTTTATTATAATTTAAAAAATTTAAGAGTCTTGCAACCATCTCGCGGCATCGATGGCGTAATAGGTCAACGTCAAGTCCGCACCGGCGCGCTTGATCGCCATCAACGATTCCAAAACCGCCGCTCTTTCGTTCAAGTACCCGGCAGCCGCGGCCGCTTTCAACATGGAGTACTCGCCGGAAACTTGGTACGCCGAAATCGGCAACGTCGTGTTGTCCTTCAACATCTTGATGATGTCCAAATACGCACCAGCTGGCTTCACCATCATAATGTCCGCCCCCTCCGCTTCGTCTAATGCGGATTCTCTCAAGCACTCGCGAACGTTCGCTGGGTCCATTTGGTATTCTGCTTTATCTTTCGGGATCTTCCACCCTTCGCTGCCGGGCGGCGGCGCCGAATCCAAAGCCTCTCTAAACGGTCCGTAATACGCCGAGTTATACTTCGCCGTGTACGACATGATGCTCACATGCGTAAAGCCTTCGTCGTCCAACGCTTGTCTGATGGCTCCAACTCTTCCGTCCATCATATCAGACGGCGAGATGACATCCGCGCCGGCTCTCGCTTGCGACACGGCTTGTTGGCACAAATAATACACCGTCTCGTCGTTCAAAATCACCCCATCCGATCGAACCATACCATCGTGCCCCAACGTGTTGTACGGATCCAACGCCACGTCCGTGTACACCTCCAAATCCGGAAACGTATCCTTCAACAACGAAATCGATCGTTGCGCCAAACCTTGCGGATTAAACGCTTCCTTCCCGCACGGCGTCTTCAAACGATCCGGCGTTTTCGGGAAAACGACGACCTGGTTCACCCCAGCCGCTCTCGCTTCCGCGACTTTCTTAATCATCCCAGTTTTAAACGATAATCGATCCTGACCTGGCATAGAGCCAATCGGAATGTTCTCGTCGCCTTCGTCGTGGACGAAAATCGGATAAATGAAGTTATCCGGCGTTAAAATGGTCTCTTGGAACGCTTTGCGAACCGTTTGCGATCGTCTGTTTCTTCTCGGTCGAGAGGCTAAGTCTTGCGGAGGAACGACTGGCATCCCTTCCGGGTTCGTCGGTGGGACCCTGGTCGTCTCCGGTCGGTCCGCCGCCGCTCGCGTTATGGTGGTAATCATCGTCTTTGATGACGATTGTTTTTTTTTCATCATCATCATCTTCGCTGATCTTTTTGACGACAGGGAAGAAGAAGAAGAAGTCGTCGTCGCAGTCGTCGTCGCGGAAGATACGGAAGAAAAACTCATCATCGTACGATCCGAATAAGAGTGCGTGTGTGATGTGAGTGTTCAAAGCGGAGAGAGAGAGAGAGAGAGTGAGTTTTTCACACAAACGACACGTTTATGTAACAATATCTGAAGAATATCCAAAAGAAGACGAGATGGAAAAAAGATGGACGATGGACCAAAAAATGAAAAATTTCTTGAAGGACGGCCCAAAAAAAGAGCACATTTGGACGTCAGAACACTACTACTTGCACGCTTTGTGCTCACTCTTCCTACTGCTTCGAAGACGACGACTTTTAAGCGCTACGAAACGAAGAACAACGAGAGCACTTTTACCGAACGAAGACTCTGCGTGGTGGTACGTACGTTTTGAAATAAGATGGGCAAACGCAAATCGAAAGCCCCACCGCCGAAAAAGGTCCAACCGAAATTGGACACGCAATTCACGTGTCCGTTTTGCAATCACGACAAATCGGTCACC
>Ga0115553_1002459_pt1 | contig 11231 bp, 7 predicted proteins | sample COGITO_mtgs_1103_2_FD_87284 | JGI IMG/M metagenome (GOLD analysis project Ga0115553, IMG submission 87284) | Pelagic marine microbial communities from North Sea - COGITO_mtgs_110331 | ecosystem: Environmental > Aquatic > Marine > Epipelagic | place: Germany:Helgoland, sampling site Kabeltonne... | reverse complement strand
TCACGACAGTATTGACGTAAACGGCTCTTATTTTTTCTAACGAGGTGAATAAAGCTTCAATATAGTGGACGAAACCCTATTTGATCAATAATAGACCTAGAGAAAGACGTTTGTGATGTTCTTCCGACTCGTCAACAAGTTCACGACAGTATTGACGTAAACGGCTCTTATTTTTTCTAACGAGGTGAATAAAGCTTCAATATAGTGGACGAAACCCTATTTGATCAATAATAGACCTAGAGAGAAAGACGTAAAGGAGAAAAAAAAAACAACACACGAAAAGAAGGACACACATCGCCCCTTAAACCCAGACTTACATCGCGTTTAATTGCACAACTCCTCACTCCATAATACTTCTCCGTCTTCGTTAACACGACTCTTAACTTCTTTTGATCACCTAAATCAACTTTACGGACCAACGCCCAAAACCCGTTACCTATTCGAACATGAACGAAGCATCAAGCGCCCTTCTCCTGGAGCTGAAGAGAATTACGACCACACTAAACCACGCACAGTACCAAATATCTTCTCAGCTCGATTCAAATACTATTTCACCTTCGTCTCATCCTCAAAAGCTTCTGGAAAGGATAGCTACGTTGCAGGCTCAATTTGAGAGGCTGTCTGAGGAGGCCAATGAGCTAGAGCAGAGGAAAGGCGAACTTGCTAAGTCAACAATTACACTTCTGATCGAAAACAATGACGCACAAAACGAATTATCGAAACGCATTGGGATGAAAGATCTAAAGAATCCCTTTGAGAGGGAGAGTCTGGATGAAGAGGGCGAGAAAATAGCAGACGATGCGGTCATCAAACTGCGAGAGCAGATGGTATTGCACGCGAACAAAAATGTTGTCAACGAGGACAACCAAAAGGAGAAAAAAAATGCCGTAAACCCCGCATCATTAGATGTGACGCCCTCCTCTCTGTCATTAACATATGACGAGTTCCTGTCACTTTCCTCAAATGTAAAGGGAAGGGCGAAAATCGAAGACTGTAATAACGTTTTGCGGTACCTTGTTAATGTGTATAATGAGTCTGGTGGAAACAAAACGACAAAAAGTGTTCTGGCGAGCAAAAACACGAACTCAATCAGTCCATGTAGTGTTTCATCTGCAGGGTCCTGCACTTCATCAGTTGCTCCAAAGGCCACCTGCTCAATTATGCAAATGAATGCTGCTGGGTTGAAGGTCACAGGATTGACTGGAAATAATGTTTTAAGGTCGTTGGAAAAGTTAGGGAGGATTAAGGTCGACAGCAAGGAGGTGAGGTTGGTTGTTGAGTGATTGGTTTTGTAGCTTGTAAATTGCTCCCCCCCAAAACTACGGTGGCTTTGCATTTACTATATCTTAAATATTCAGAAATTCTTGTTCAAATGTCTTCAAAATTGCAGGCTCGACGCTCGAAAGTGCATCATGCCAGGCAGCGAGTTGCTTCCCCGACTCTATAAATTTAGTCTTCACAAAAGCTCGGACATCGATATTTGTTATCATGTCTTTGTCGATTTCCATTTTCAGCTGCTCGTTGTATTTATCCAGCCCACCCATTTCACCCGAGTAATAATCATCTAAATCTTCACCGTAATCGTCATTGCGGTATTGCGTATGCTGTGGCGGTATTTGACGATCTTTGAGACGAAAGAGCACAAAAAAGCGGGGTTAGAACTTGCAAAATGTGGTTGACAGGGACCAAATACAAGACATCGAGACGTGCGTCTCCTCAAAAAACAATCATTCTCACCTTCCTTGATAAAATCTACGTAAATCGAGACGACGTCGTCTAATTTGTCAAGCAATACATTCGCTGACACCAAACAAGCCAGAAAGAGCACCCACAACATCTTGCTGTTTCCCGACACCTCAAATTTATCTATATACAAGTTTGCAACAACAACATTATTCTTCAAGAGAGCTAATATCTCGTCGTTTGCTAGTCCTGCTCTCGCAAGAACGGTGAGCCAATTCACTGTGCTAAAGTCATTCTCGCAATCCTTGTCCCCACGCGAATTGGCCTCTCCCAGATCGCAGAAGCGCCGTATCACTCCTCCCTGCAAGAGTAAACCGGCCCCAGCAACGGGAAAGTTGCGCAACAAAGCATTGAGCGGAGCGAGACAATAAGAAGTCCCTTTGGATTTGACGTGACCCGCGCAGACAAGAAATATCTCACAGGTGGCCGCCCCATACGCATTTAGAAAAGTTTCCCGCCCGACCATGATGTATACCTCAAGAATCATGGTGACAAGCTTAAGATGCTCGAAATCCTGTTTGACGATACCAATGAGGTGACGAAAAAGAGTGTGCAAACTCTCGTTGTAGGAAGGTGCCATGCGCACAAGGGTGAGCCAGAGCTTCAACGCCTCCTCCAACAAGAAGGCGTCATCCGCATGGTTCTCGGCGTCAAGGGAGTAATCCAACATAGGGATCGTAACGGTATACAGCTCTAGAGCATCCGATTCGTGAATGTTGCTCGTAATACTTAAAAGGATACTTAGAACGTGCTTTCGGAGGATATTGTTGTTATTAGAAATTGAAGCCTGCCAGATTTGAAGCAGCGGTGTGACGGCAGTCGAATAGGAAACCCGGGGAAGAGAAGGCCCAAGACGGACTACCAGAACTTCACATGTTTTCAATACAATCTCTCTATGTTCTAGCTCCTCTAAGACGCCAAGGAGAGTATACATAGACTTTAGAGCTTCGTCCGCAAAACAGCTGAAGTCATCAGCCTGAAATTCCCAGTCCTCCAGGAGCGAGTTGAGAGTCGTAACCGAGGTCAACCCAATCACAACTTCGATCTCATTGTCCGCTGTCGTCGCTTTCATAAGCATATGCACGACAAAATCGTAAATTGCGGGGCGGATCTCCGGTGTGTAACTGGATATATGGCAGCCTAACAGCCAAATCAACCTCTGCTTCAGGATGTGCGGCTGCGGCTGCGACTGCGACTGGTGTCGCTGTGACTTAAAGAGAGTCATGCACGGTCTGAGCGTCGCATCAAACCAAGCACCAAAATCAATCGCATTCTCAAAAACACAAGCACCCAAGCCTACAGCGGTCCAAACGCCTTCCCACTTCCTTACCAACCCATCTTCCCCGGAATCGACCGCTCTAATTTGTTCGGCCATCCCCCCCCCCACTCCTTTCCCCACAAAGCCAGCAAGAACGTCTTTACCGGCCTCGCTCTCGAGGCAAGAGAGCCAAAGATCTTCGCCTGCCTTCGACAGCCCGTGGTCTACCGCGGCAGTCGTTGACGCAACCTCGCTTCCGTAACTATAATCAAGGTAAAAGGCCTCGGGGGAAGAGAGCCAGTAGTCTATTTTCGAGCGGAGAGGGGTGAGCAAATGGAGGATTGGGAACGTACCAATTTTCATCGTCGTTTCAGCTGTCAGCAATGGTAATGCTGAGGGTTGGGGATTTGAGTATATCGAGCTAAAAAATTTGCAACAAGTGGTCGTGGCCATGCTCGAGATACCTTCGTACTTGGTAGGTGACGTAAGAGAGCCCCAGTAGTCGATATATCTGACAAAAAAGTCGAAAAATTGTGGAGAGTAGCGAGAAAATTCTATGGGGTGATTTTTCGACGTCTCTGAGATTGTCTTGAATACCCATTTGAACATTTTACTTGTTGCAGTTGCAGAACTCGTCGTTATTGTCGATGCAATAGATGGCAGAGTGGTTGAGATAACACGTGCGATGAATTTATCGCAGTAAGTGATCGAGTGCTCACTGGAGAGAATTGTCGGGAGATTATTGGACAATATAAGCGAGATACATTTTGTTACAAGGTGGTCGACATCTATATTTAAGGTGGTAGCTGTCGGGTCGATTTTTTCGAAGAGTTCTACCAGAGGAGGAAGAAGGGTGACAGATAGCTCACGGAATCGCTCCTTTTGCGCTTTCAGGCGAATTGTCGAGAGCTCCTTCAGAATTTTTGAGAGAGACAGAAGAACCGGGGCAGAGGAAATAGAGGAAATAAGGGGAGTCAGGAGGGGGGCGAGGAGTTGGGAGGGCGTAGGGGAGAGACATTCGGAGCGCACAATCTTGCTGACTGTAACGGCGACCAATCTGCAGATACTCGTGCTGCTTGTGGCGGCAGTATTTCGGGTGGTGAGGGAAAAGACGAGGAACTGGCAGATTTCCAACTTTATGTTGTCACTCAAAAGTTCTTCTGCAAGAGCACTGGAAGTCTCAGAATTCCCACGGTATTTGTTCCGCCTCCCCTTACTTCGCCACTTTTCGCAGACAACATTCTTCAGCAAAGTGTAACTTAGGGTAGTTGCCGCCTCGTTCTCGCTCACTTCACCTCTGCTCAGGAGAGAAAGGAGGTCAGAGGCAAGGGAATTGGGATTGTCATTCTTCACCCTGTCTAAAGCAATTGACGCAGTTTGAACGTCACTAGGAGTAGACTGTGATATCAAGGTATGAAGACAAGCGAGAACATTCATTATCAAACAAATGATCTTTGTTCTTATTTTAGCTTTTTCCTCGGTGAAAATTCGTCGTTCTTGTTTTACAAAACGAGGAATTTCTCTGTAGAATTACGACTTAACGTTACCCCTCCACCATGGACGTACTAACCAAATCCTTCATCGAGAGCAGCATGGCTGATTTCGCAAGCAACCAGATCAATACTCTTGCAATGAACTGCATGACCACGCAGGATCCTAACAAGGTTTTGCAGAGTAGAGAGCATCAGCGAGAGAACCACAGCCATAATTACTCTATCAAGGTTAAGAACGAGGGAAAGGCGACGAGCCAGAAGAGCTCAGGTCGATGCTGGATCTTCGCCTGCTGCAATGTACTGCGAAACAAGCTCATCAAGGAGTACAGTTTGGCTGATGATTTTGAGCTCAGCCAGACTTTTGTCTTCTTTTACGATAAATTTGAAAGAGTCAATTATTTTTTGGAGCAGATAATCGGGACGAAAACGGAAGAGCTCGATGGGCGACTAGTGCAGCACCTCCTTTCCAACCCAATGAACGATGGCGGTCAGTGGGAGATGCTGGTTAATGTCATTAGAAAGTACGGGATTTGCCCTAAATCTGTGTATGACGATGCCTGGAGCAGCACTTCGTCGCTTCGTTTTAATAGGTACATGACAACGAAACTCCGTGAGTGGGCATGCCTGTTGAGGAAGAGCGCGGAGAGCGGTAAAAGTGTTGAGGATTTGAGGGAGATGAAGCAGGATTTTCTGGTCCAAGCCCACCGCATCCTCATGATTCACTTCGGCTCGCCCCCCGAGAAATTCAGTTGGACTTACCATAACACAAAGAAGGACGAGAACTCCTTCCACCGGATGGACAACCTCACACCCCTTGAATTCCTGGAAAAGTGCTGCAATGGATTTGATATCGATGGTATGGTCTCGCTGATCCACGATCCACGAAACGAGTACTACAAGACCTACACCGTTGAGGCACTCGGTAATGTCGTGGGCGAGAGAGGCTCGTTCTATCTGAACGTTCCCATTGAGGTTCTGAAGGAGTACGCGATGAAGACCCTGAGGGATGACAAAGAGCCTGTTTGGTTTGGTTGCGACGTTGGAAAATCCTTCAACAGAGACAAACAAGTCATGGACGATAAGCAGTTTGATTATGAACTCGTCTTCGGCGCCGGTGCCAATCCGTCGCAAAACAAGGAGGATCGCCTACGATACGGCCAGAGTCTCATGACCCATGCCATGGTTTTTACAGGCTGCGACCTTCCCGAAGGGGCAAAATTCCCAACCAAGTGGCGAGTCGAGAACTCATGGGGCTCGGAGACGGGAGACAAAGGCTACGCGCTCATGACCGATACATGGTTTGACGAATACATGTACCAGGTTGTGGTTCGTGCCAGTTTTTTTGACAATGATGACAGGATTAAGAAGGCATTGGCCGGTGAACCTGTTATCCTGCCAGCTTGGGACCCCATGGGTGCGTTGGCCGATGAACCTGTCGTGGATTGCTTTGGCCGATGAACCTGTCGTGGATTGCTTTGGCCAATGAACCTGCCGTTTCTGGCATACAATTTATAAGACAAAGAAAGCAAAGGCAAAGAAAGAGAGATTTTCTATTTAGTGAGAACAGTTCCAAGGGTTTCTATTATTAAATTTAATTGTTAGCATTTCATTTTCGATGAAAGGAATCCTATTCCTCGCTCTGTTTTCTTTTTTGCATGGAGTGGGTCCAAAAGAAACCCTTAACTTGCACTAAATAAAATAATCTCATTGTCATCATCATCATCGCCAGCCCGCCACATGATGCCTGGCGATGTCGAATTTTAGTCACACCTCCTCATTTCGTTTTTTTCCACATTAATTTTCACCTGTACACCCCCCTCCCTAACGATATGGCTCCTCGATCGAGTCAAGACATAGCTCAGATGCACCGTTCAGTGTCAGAATCATCAATTGAGTTGAATTCAGGTCAGGTGGCTCATCGGGACTATACCACAAAGCGCTCGAAATTAATCCGAATGATAGATTGGAGGTAGGGAGATTTGCGAGCGAATCCGCTTGATTCTGGAATTTCTTGGTTTTCGTCTTTTTATTTAGGTGCCACCACCCCTCGAGGAGGCAACACATCATTACTCTTGAAAATTTCTAAACGTGGTGGCATTGATTCAGGACCGAATTTACGATGATCGATTCACGATATGACACCAAAGGGAATATTGGCCCCACTCGGAGAGAATAAACAGCCTGAATTTCCCGGAACCAATCCTCCCTCCAATCTCTGGTGGCATTCCGATGACAGTACGCAAGACATGTGTAATTTCTAACCACATCCTCCTCTCTCGCAGCCATGTATTCTTCACATTTACTCCGCACCTGATAATATGTTCTCTCGTTGCTCTCCTCTTTCAGATCCTGTACAACTGGCAGAATAGCGCCATTTATGGTCCTGTTCGCGACGAATTCCAGAAAGTTCTATCTGATGCTATTGAGGTGAGAGTGCTGATGTGATAGGTCGTATAGGGTGTATTATAAGCCGATTGGATGTCTCCCGCTCAGGCTCCCTCTTCGTCTCATTCCTTCTCCTCCCACGAATTTAACTCTCCTCCTAACACTCCCTCCCAGTCCCCCATCATCTTCACAACTGGTGTGAAAACGTCGCTCATCTTCTTTTTGATTGTCGTGTACCTTGCTCGGATGGACAATCCCGTTTACTTGATCGACTTCGTCTGCTTCGAACCTCCAAGTTCTTGGAAAGTCAGCCACGCTCAGATAATGGACATGATGGTTCGCCAGAATTGTTTCACGCAGGAATCATTAGATTTCATGAAGAGAATTCTTGGCCGCTCAGGGACCGGTCAGGCTACTGCTTGGCCTCCTGGTATTCGCCAGTGTCTCGATGGAAAACCCACCGATAACAGCATCGAAGCGTCACGAAAGGAGGCCGAGTTCGTGATCAACGATGTTGTGTCAAAGGCGCTTAAAAAGACCAACTTGAAGCCCACAGATATCGACATTTTGGTCATCAACTGTAGTCTCTTCAGCCCGACTCCTTCCCTCTGTGCAATGGTGGTGAGCAATTTCGGCATGAAGCAAAGCATTGAGTCCTACAATCTGTCTGGTATGGGTTGCTCAGCTTCCCTGATCAGCATCGACCTGGCAAAGAAACTCCTCCAGAAGCGTGAGTCCGGGGCCAATGCATTAGTTGTCTCCACAGAGGTAATCACTCCCAACTTGTATCACGGAAATGAGCGCGGCTACCTCCTTCAGAACACACTCTTCCGGTGCGGTGGCGCTGCCATGATTTTATCCAATAAGTGGACAGACGGGCGTCGTGCCCAGTTCAAACTCCTCAATACTGTCAGAGTCCAGGGCAACACCTCGAAAGACTATGAGTGTGTGTATGAGACTCAGGACCAGGAGGGGAACAGGGGTGTTACCTTGAGCAAAGAAATCGTCAAGGTCGCCGGCCACTGCATGGAGAAGAACCTCACAACCCTTGGCCCGTACGTCCTCCCCCTTACGGAACAGATTCCCGTGGCCTTGTCGATTATTGCCAAGAAGTTCCTTCGCCTCATCGGCAGCAATCGTCGTGTCAAAGTGTATGTACCGGACTTCAAGCGCGGTATCCAGCACTTTTGTATACACGCAGGGGGTCGGGCTGTCATCGATGGGATCGAGAAGAACCTTCAGCTTCAAAAGTTCCACACGGAGGCGTCCAGGATGGCGCTGCTCAACTATGGCAACACATCCTCGTCATCGATCTGGTATGAGCTGGACTACATAAGAAGCCAACAGAAAAGCAACCCTCTCCGCCCAGGACATCGCATTATGCAGGTTGCATTTGGGAGTGGCTTCAAGTGTACCAGTGGTGTCTGGCTCAAATTGTGAGGTGGAGGCCGGAAAAAAAACTTTTTGGAAAAATATTGTAGTGATAAGAGACGCATGAGGCAAGCATACCTTTGTTAGTACGAAACTACTCTTTTTATCTTCATTACTGCAAGTCTTCGTTGTTATTATTTCCACCAGCTTCCCTGACCCGTCTTCTGAGCCTTTCTTCTTCCCTCCTCCTCCTCCTCTCCCTCCTCTCCTCTGGATTTTCAGCAAAATCGTTTCCCCTTCTTTCCGCCCTGGGAGCATTCCTACCATTCGTTGCCAGCATATTCCTCTCCAAGATGCCTCCCGAGATCACAACGAACCAAGACAAGAGGAAGAGGCTCAGAAAAAACAATTCCCACCTACACTCTCCCCACCCAGCGACATTATCATTGGCAACAGAATTCAACACGAAATCCCTCGCCCTTCTCACAGTTTCCAGTGAATCTCCTTCTCCTTCTCCGCCATCCCAGCACACGCCCTTAGCGGCGTCGCTACCGATTCCCGAAATAAAATAAACCCTCCCAACATCTCTCAACATCTTGAGAATGATTCCCGTTGCGATGGTTACGGCCACCTCTGGTATTCTTCCTCTCCAATCTCCCCCTCCCGCCTTCCTCACAACCGACAAGGTCTTCCCAAACAAGGTACCAACCCCAGAAAAAAGTATCGGAGAGGACACCAGCAAAGACACCGTGAGTGGCATCTCCTTCGACGGCCGAAAATGTTCGGGGAACGACAATAGCAGCGCCAAAAAGTACACCAAAACACTGACGGCAAGCCTGGAGGGTTTGTAGCAGAGGTACTTGTGCTGCAGGTGCCAGTCGACGTTCTGGCACTCCCTGCTGCAGTAGTAGCTCCTGAGGCACCTGACGCACTTCCAGCGCGCGCGCCGTCCGCAGAGGCTGCAAGACCAGCGGCGGCGGGAGACGCCTCGTTTCTTAAGCACGCGGCGCCCGCGGGTGTACAGGGAGAACAGCGGGGATAGAACCACGGGGAGGATCGGGCGGAGGTAGCGGGAGCGGAGGGGGTGGGAAAGAAGCGACCAAAGGGGAAGCGGGGATCGGAGTGCCCTGAGCACGTGAGGAGGCATGGCGTCCAGCCAGTTTTGCACGCCTCCTCCTCCCATCGGACCGGCGATGCCTTCGGGTAGGGCATTGTTGTCGTTGTCTACAGTTGGAGGAGGAGGGAGAGGGGGGAGTACATAAGCAGTACCACATGTTTCACAGTTCTTGCCGTTGGCGGCCATCGGGTGCCGAGAACGGAGCCGCCATTCTGACACGCAAATCCGGTGCACGTACCCAATCGTTCCGGCGCAGGAGCAGGGGGATGTCATTGGGTTTAGGAGGTATGGGAGGTATGAGAGGTCTTTCAGTTGTTGCCTTTGTTGTTGCTTTTTTTGCCCCTGTTGTTCACTTCCACAGGATAAAGATTCACTGCTGTTGTCATTGTTGTCATTGTTGTCACCGCTGGCATTTTTATCATTGCCAATATCGTTTGAATTGTTGTCAACGTTGATGCTGATGTTGTCAACGTTGCCAGTGCCAGTGCCAGTGCCAGTGCCAGTGCCAGCGCCAGGAGCCAAAGAATTCATGCTGATCTCCTCCATAACCCCACCAACAGCAACCCCAGGATCACCCTCGAGAATATTCTCCCTGCAGATCCGGCAGGTCAGTTTACTCGGATTAACCCTTCCGTCCTCACTGGTACCGCCGGTGGAAACAATTTCCATTTCCAACCTATTCGTCCCCCCCGACGTCTCGTCCTTGGCTATTTCGGTGTCCTTATTTGGGGGATGGTACGAACACCATCCCATCACTTTCCCCGTCGGTGGATTTAAAATGGGAAGGTAGTCAGTACTGGTGCGCAAGTTGCTAGGAGGGGTAGGGGACAGGAGAAGTGAGCGGGGAGGGAGGATTGGGCGTGATTGATTGGGTTCCCCAGGATAGTTGCTCCCCCCCCGCAATTCGGAGGGCGACGAGCAAACCTCAAGACCGCCAGCATAACTCTCCTCCCCATTGGGAGAGTAGCTTTTGACAAGGTAACAGTACATGGGCCCGTTACGATTCTTCCCCTTACGATTCTTCCCGTTACGATTCTTTTCAATCGAAATAGGTGGCACGTTGGCGAGGCAGAAGAAGTTGATTTGTTGCAGGGGTTCAAATCTGCGGTTAAATAACACGTCAAACAGACTCTAGATGACGATAAAATGGGCAGCGAACAGGGATCAGCGGTTTTTGGGGTGAATGCTGTCCTTGGATCGCATTTCTTTGTCTTCAAATTTTTTCAATCCTTGTTCCCTTGTAAAATTGAAGAGCATCCACGTAACAAAAAGAACGCAAGACTCAAGACTCAACCAAGGGCGAGACAAGCCGAGTTACCTACAAAAACGTGGGTTACATTCAGCTGTGGAAAGCCCTCCCCTATCTCTTCTCTTGGGGTCACCAAACCACATTGATCATCATCAACTCATGTCTCTTTCCCCGACCGATACTGCAAGTGCACGCAGTACGAAGACAATAACAGAAACAATCGGGACCATTCCTGATGTATCGCCTCAAAATTTGTTTCTAAACTGCCCGAATCTGAGCACAATTGTTTCGTTCCTTTTCCCTCCACTACCCCATGTACCCCAATCCAGCCCCTACCGCTTCGCATACGATCTATTGAACATTCGACTACTCTGTAAGCGAGCCTTGCTCGATCCGGCGGTTATGACAATAGCTCTGAAGGACTTTTGGCTCCGGTTACTCTACTATATATGCTGCCGACAAAATGTTATAGAAAAACAGTTCGATTATAGACCCCTTTATCGTGACTGGTATGGAAATATCACGTTCGCAAAAGCTGAAGAAAAGCCAGTCGATTCGGATGACGAGGATACTGACTCGTGGAAGAGCTGGGAAAAATCCAGTGTGTTCCCTCTC
>Ga0115553_1002456_pt1 | contig 11237 bp, 10 predicted proteins | sample COGITO_mtgs_1103_2_FD_87284 | JGI IMG/M metagenome (GOLD analysis project Ga0115553, IMG submission 87284) | Pelagic marine microbial communities from North Sea - COGITO_mtgs_110331 | ecosystem: Environmental > Aquatic > Marine > Epipelagic | place: Germany:Helgoland, sampling site Kabeltonne... | reverse complement strand
GGATTAGCACATGCGCCAAGCACAGACTTTGAACGAGGCGCAGCTGCGCAGGGTGATACAGTATTGCCGCAGTCGTCGTCATTCAACACGTGATGAAACGATTATACTCACAAGCTTCTACGCAGGGCTGAGGGCCAAGGAGATTGCAGCGCTCACAGTCGGCAATGTGTTTGATGAGGCAGGCAACGTGCGTGAGCAGTTCATCCTCAGCGCAGCACAAAGCAAAGGCGGGCACACACGCACTGTGTATCTCAATCAGCGGCTTCGTAAGGCGCTTGGAGACTATGGCGCGATTAAATACTTGGGCGACCCACAGCGCCCACTGTTCGAGAGCCAAAAGGGCGGGCACTTCTCAGCCAACACCATGTGTCAGCTGTTCTTGGACATTTACAAAGCTGTGGGTCTCAAGGATGCTTCAAGCCATTCGGGAAGACGCACTTACATCACGAGGTTGGCCAACAAAGGCGTGGGGGTGCGCTTGTTAGCAGAGCTGGCGGGGCATAGTCACATAAGCACTACCCAGAGATATATCGATGTGAATTCTGAGCAGCTTAGCGAGGCTGTGGAGCTGCTGTAGGCGCTTTCGGCCCTTAGCAGACCTTCGTAGACTGCGCAGCGGATGGCAGCTAGGAGCCCTTATTGTCAGATGCTGCGCTGGATATAAGTGACGGCAAAGCGCACAATGCTGACATCGCCATTCGAAGGGACTGGCCAAGCCGTCCTTGGTCTTACTAAATTGAAGATCGGCTATTCGCTCACATTTGAGCTTTTCGTTGACTAAAGTCAGGACCGGAGTCCTTGGCTTTTTGGAGATGTTCCCTCATGGCTAACGCTGCCTTCTCGCGGTCTCCGGCACCAAGCAGGTTCAGTATCTCGACATGCTCCATGCATGATCCTGTCAGCCGCCCTGTATCAATCAGTGATTGATACTCCATCAAGCGCCGTAGGCGGTTGTGATGCGCAACGACCTGAGTCACGAATCGATTGGCCGAACATTGCGCTATGAACTCATGGAAATCCTCGTCAAGCCGGATGATTTCACCCAGATTGGGTGTTTTCTTTTGGCTTAAAACTTGTTCGTGACGATTGCGCAGAATTACTGCCTTGGCCGGGTCGAATCTGAACCCCGGGCTTAGAATGGATGCGGGCTCAACGATAATCCGGAAATCGTAGCTTTCGTCGTGCGCCGAAGCAGAGTTCAAAGTAGGCTCGAACTGCCAACCATATCCGGGCATTCGCGAAACGATCCCTTCTTCTGAGAGAGCACCAAGGACACGAGAGGCGGTCATTTTGCCAAGATTATACCGGTTTCGGATCTCGCCTTCGGACACTTCCTTGGGCACGCCCCCGTCAAACCAGTCCTTGGCAATCTGCTCTTTAATCTTCTCTTCGTCTTCCTTTGGCAGGTTCTCACTTATCTTTAGTGATGTTTTCGCATTGGCGATGACGAAGAAACCTTTGTTCGCTTGTTTCTCCAATGCACCCAGCCCCTCCAGAAAGGTCAGGGTTGCGCGGATCGGGGTTCTAGACACGCCAAATCGTTCCGAAAGTTCCACTTCTCGCAGGTGGTCACCGGGTTTGATCTCGCCTTCTGCAACCAGCTTCAGCAACTGGCGTGCAAGTCGTACCTGCAAATCACTTTTTGAGTTCGTGGCGTTCATCTTTGTCCCGTTGTATTTTCCGGATGGCATAACACAATTACCGCCCCTCTAAACAGACCTATCGTTCCGGGAATTCAAACTGTGTTTCGTTGTCAAAGCGTCGCAGAACATTTTCCGTCATTTTCGCTATTTCGTTATCGTATCCATTCCAGGCCATGGACCCCGCCCAGGCAATAGAGCCTGTTGAAAAGACGGCGCCACCTCCAATGGTTTCGAAAAAGGTCAGGTCAGCACGGATGATTTCAGCTTGTGTGCCACTCCATTCCGGCGTTGGATCCAGCAAGTCTTCTGGCGTCATCAGGTAGATATCCGTGTGGCGCACAGACGAGGCCAAAACCAGCGCATGATCCGGCGTGCCCTGCGCACGGTCTGCCCTATCAACTTCGAGACCAGCAGCTCCACCACCGGCCAAGCCGGAATTCCCGATTGTGGGCTCATTAATCCCTTCGAAAATGAAGGCAGCACGCGGGTCGGAAGCTTCCGGGTTGACGACATAAGGTTCGGAAACATCAAAGCCCTGCGATGTCATGCCAACGCCGCACAGATGGTTTGGCGGATGATCATTGCGGCGCCACAGCCCGCCATATTCACCGGTAAACCCGTGATAGAACTGCCCGTGCCCCGGCTCCCAGGGGCGGATGCCTGCCTCGGACCTCCGGCATTCCATGATGCCGGGCATGTCTTCGTTGAAGCTGACCACCCAATAGAAGCCGTTACCGCCAAGGTACATCAGTCGGCCGCCCCGATCGGTAAATCCCTGCAGGGCTTCGACCATGTTGCGGGTGTAATATTCGGGGTGAGTACCAGTCAGGACGACATTGTAACGCTGCAAAAGCCGCAAGCCGTCTTCGTGCATGTCCTCGTCAGTGATAACATCGTAGTCCTGCTCGATGGCGTCGAGCCAACCAAGAATGTGGGTGTCCGCATTGAACTGCCAGATGTTCGAGCCATACCCACCGAGAAAGGATTTCACCTTGGGCTGGAGGTCGACGATTGGCCTGAGACGCGAAGAATGGAACACGCCCGTTTCATCATCATGCGTTTCATACACCGAGAATCCGATGCCGGGGTTATTCTGAAGGAACATATGGTGGCGGTCGAGTTCAACCGCACGACCCATGCCTATTTCGGTCCCCGGCACGTCCATGCCCAGACGGTGGTTTGCGTAGGCCATGTAGCTGCATGTCGGGAACAGAAAAGCGACGGTGTTGCCCGATGGCATGTCGCGTGGCGGCCTAACAGCAAAGACGCAGTAATACGCGGTGTCCTCGTCCCCGTCGGGCACGAGCCGCACGGAGTACACACCGCTTTTCAGATCCTTTGGGATAGTAACGGAAAAATCCACGCCCCAACCCGCATCATATATATCGGTGGAATGAAAATGGATCGCCGAATAGAGATCGGGCCGTAGCTTCCAATCCAGCTCCTGCCCTTTCCACGGCCAGCCAGTCATAGCCCGAGTGGGTGCATTATGGATGTGGCCGTGCAGCTGGTAAGGAGAAATGTCGCAAATCTTCTGAGTCGTCATTTTGCGGGAAAAGTCCCACGCCCCCAATAGTGACCTCTGGCGGCGCAACACTGAGAAATCTCCAAGAAGATTGCGCAAAATGTCCGGTGCGATGGCGCTGTCGAAAAATGCCGGGCGGTCAATTTTACCATCAAAGAAGTTGGTTAACTCCCCGTCTTGCCCCCGGTTTGCGGCGATGATGCACTCGTTGGTCGCGCCTGACGGCAAGTCCACCTCGATCGATACTATATCAGGTCGTAGCGGCTCGCTGGACGCATCCCGGTCCTGAGCAATGGCTAAGGACAGCGAACGTTCGCTGTTTGAGTAACTCAGCGACACAATATGCCAATGCTCGGTCGAGAGGTGCTTTGCACTGACGAGAGTCTTGCCGCCGACAATTCCCGTCAGGTGATTGTTTTCGTCTATCCCGATTTCGGCCAAACCAGATAGTGTCATGATGTTGCGCCTACGGCCATCCAGCAACGTGGGTTTCACCACAGCTGCAAGGGTGAAATCTTCGATACTCGGTAACGCTGCCAGTCCGGGGACAATGACACATGACCCTGGGCGAAATGGCTTGGCAATAGCCTCGCGCTGCCCCCCCAAATCAAGATCGATCAGTTTGTCTTTGTATCCTGGCCCTTCGGGGTTGGTGTCACCTTGGATGATCTGACGAAAATCGGCATGATAGGACGCTGCACCAAAAGAACTGACCATCACGTCGATGCTTTCGCCCGGCTCTGCGGTCAGTTTGTTCGTATATCCAACAATGGGTAGCATCATTGCACCTTCTCAGACGAGGATTGGGCCAATAGGGATTCAACGTCCTGACCCGTCAGTTCTTTCCAGCGGCGCTTGAAAATATCTCGCTCGGCGTCCAGCAGATCAGTGTAAACCACGCCCTCAACCATCTCGACTTTCGCGCCACGCTCTTTGGGCAGCTTACCCAGATGCCACTCGCCGTGTCGTTTCTCAACCACCAGCACATATTTGAAGTCCCAGTCTGCACCACGCATCCGATTGAGAACGCGCTGTAATCCAGGACTGTGATAACCGATGGGTTGAGCCAGAAATTCACTGGCAAAGGGAAGATCGCTGTCTGAAATCTGATAACGTGCCACGAGTTTCTCCGTATAAAGGACCGGGGCAACGTATAGCTGCCCCGGTAAGGCTCAGGGAGAGTTAGTTTGTTTTGATACGATCCCAGGACCGAGTGTAAAGTTTAAGCGCCCGACCCAGATCATCAAAGATTTGCAGTTTCGCACGCACGTCCGCTGGTGGGTTCACGGCAGGATGGCCCTTCAGCTCTTCCGGAAGCAGTTCAATCGCTGCGGTGTTCACAGAGCCATTTGTCAGACGCTCAGTGTTCAACGCCGAGATATCGGGGCGCATCATGAACTGCATGAACAGTTTGGCATTGTCCGGGTTGGGAGCGGACGCCAATAGGCAAATATCTTCCTGATACATGGTCGCACCTTCTTCGGGGACAACAAAGCCCAACAGGTCAGGGTTTTGGTTCACGTTCAGAACCGCACCGACATACCAATGCGATGCTGCCATATCGCCTGACGTAACCAGTGGAATAACATCATAGCGGAAAGCGCCGATATTCGGCTTTTGCTCCATGATGTATGCTTCTGCGGCGGCAATCTCTTCTTTGTCAGTCGAGTTTACCGAACTACCAGTCATGATCAGGCCGACACCGATGGTTTCACGTAGGTCGTCCAACATGGTTACCCGGCCTGGGTTTTCTTTTGCATAGTCAAAGAACTGCTGCCATGAGGTCAATTCGGGGATCAACTCTTTGTTGTAGAAGATGCCGACTGCACCCCAGGCATAGGGCAGGCAGTATTCCGCTGTGGGGTCTTCCTTTGAGCGGATCGAACCGGGGTCGATGTTTTCGAAGCCGGACATCTGATTGACACCCGCTGGCTGCAGCAACCCGGTTTTTTGCATGATGTCATGCATGTGTACCGAAGGCCAAACCAGATCATAGCCCGTTGCACCTGCTTGCAGGCGCGCTAACAATTCTTCGTTGGTGGAATAGGTGTCGAGAGTCACTTCGACATCAAATTCCGTGCTGAACTTTTCGATGACTTCGGGGTTGATGTATTCCCCCCAGTTGTAGAGAGCGAGATTGCCCTCAGCAGATGCCATTGGAGCGGATAGCGCCAGAGCTATAGCCGTGGCCATCAGTTTCAATGTAGTTACTCGCTTCATGTTTTTTCTCCCAAGGTTGGTATGAAGTTAAGTGGTCGTTATTTGCGGCTTCGCAGATAGAGGCCGATGGCCGCGACAGCGAATGAGAACAAAAGCAAAAGGACAGCCAGCGCGTTGATTTGAGGGCGTAGGCCCCGACGCATCATGGCCAGAATGAACAGCGGCAGGGTTTGCGAACCAACACCTGCGATGAAATAGGTGATCACCACGTCATCTAGTGAGATGATGAAGGCCAACAGGAACCCGCCAACCACGCCCGGCATGATCTGAGGCAGTGTTACGCGGCGGAAGGTAGTGATTGGCCCAGCACCCAAGTCTGCAGAGGCCTGCTCGAGACTGGTGTCCATCCCTGCCAGACGTGCGCTGACGACCACAAAAACGTAGCTCGACAGAAAGGTGGTGTGGCCGATGATGACGGTCAGAAGGCTGAGATGGAACCCGGCGCCGACAAAGAAGATGAGCAACGCAATGCCCAGAACGATGTCGGGTACGATCATCGGCAGGATCAGCAGCGCCTGATAAAAGCGTTTTCCAACGAATTTATAGCGTGCCAGCGCAATGGCCGTAGCTGTTCCGATGACGGTCGAGATGGTGCTGGCTGACAGCGCCACGATGACACTGTGCTTGACCACTTCAAAGATGCGTTCGGGTGATTCCGTGAAGGCCGCATCAAAAGAGGACTGGGAACTGGCCCCGCCAAAGATGGTCAGATACCAGTCAAAGGTGAATTCCGTCCAGACCGCCATGTTGATAGAGTTGGCGTTGAAGGAATAGACGAAAATCAGGCCGAGCGGCATATAGAGAAAACCGAGGAACAAAAACCCATAACCCTTGAAGAAAAAGGCCCAAATCTTGCTGTTGAGGATTTTGTCAAACATCAGGATACTCCTCGGGATTCAGCTTTGGCTTGGCGGCTCAGTTGGAATACAACCAGCGCAACAACCGAGGCCATGATCAGCAAGGCAAGTGCCGCGCCAAATGGCCAATCCCGCGATTGCAAGAAGGAGCGTTCAATCAGGTTGCCTGTCATCTGAACCTTCGAGCCCCCAAGAAAGGACGGCACGATGAAATTGCCAAGCGCGGGGATGAACACGATCACTGATCCGCCAATAATTCCCGGCGCCGTCAACGGCAGGATGACACGGCGAAAGGTTTGCAAAGGGTTGGCGCCCAAATCCTGCGAGGCCCGAACCAGCGAATAGTCGAGCTTTTCGACATTGGCGTAAATTGGCAGGAACATGAACGGCGTCAGGATATAAACCATGCCGATGATCACTGAGAAGTTGGTGAACAAGAGGTCCAGTGGCTCAATGATCAGACCCGCCGATTGCAATACAGTGTTGAAGAACCCGGTCGGGCGCAGCAACAAAAGCCAGGCATAGATTCGTACAAGCAGGTTGGCGAAAAACGGCAATGTGATCAGGAACAATGCAAAGTTTTTCTTCGCACCTTTCATCCGGCTAACCCAGAATGCCGCCGGGTAGCACAAAAGGAACGTGCCAATTACCGTCATGATGGCGATCTGCAACGAGTTGAGGAAGATCTTCAGGTAGATCGGTTCGAACTCTTCATAGTCGTTGAGTGGCCAGCCGATGATCCGCCCGTAATTGTACGGGTACCAGTTCCACTCGACACCGCCGTAAAGGCCCGGCTCGAGAAAGCTGTAAATCATCATGATGCCCAGCGGGATCAGGAAGAACACGGACAGCATGACTGAAAATGGTGCAAGCAGCAGGATCAGCGTCCGCCGTTTGCGCTTCTGGATCGTGTCAGCGCTGGTCATGTCAGCCCCCCACCGCTTCGATCAGATGCGCGGCGTTGGGTGAATAATAAAGCTTCACCTCAGTGCCGACCTCGATTCTTTCACCATCATCACCGCGACTGTGGCGGTGATGGACAACCGCCGTGCGTCCTTTGCCAACATTCACATGCAGGTGCATGTCAGAGCCGACAAAGACATTTGCCTCGACGGTTCCCTCGATGCAGCTATCCGGTATTCCATTGCCCCCCGGCGACAGTTTCAGATGCTCAGGCCGCAGGATCAGTTCAACCCGGTCGCCTTTGTTAAAGCGATCCGAGACCGCCAGTACCTGGCGTTGGTTGGCTGTCTCGATGGTCAGGATGTTGTCGCTTTTGGCTACCACCTTTCCCGAGAAGACGTTGCTGGTCCCAACGAAATTCGCCACAAATTCGTTTGCGGGCTCATCATAGATTTCGGTCGGGGATGCCAGTTGTTGCACCTTGCCGTTTGCAACGACCGCTATCCGGTCCGACATGGCCAGGGCTTCTTCCTGGTCATGCGTTACAAAGACGAAGGTGATCCCGACAGAGTGCTGCAGGTTCTTCAATTCAATCTGCATATTCTCGCGCATTTTGCGATCAAGCGCAGAAAGCGGTTCATCCAGAAGAAGAACGCGTGGCTTCAGAACCAATGATCGGGCCAGGGCGACACGTTGTTGTTGCCCACCGGAAAGTTGATTAGGTTCGCGATTTCCAAACCCACCCAGTCCAACAAGCTCCAGTGTCTCCTCAACTCGCTGATTTCTCTCTTTCTTAGCGACGCGCGCAACGTCGAGACCATATCCAACGTTGTCGGAAATGCTCAGATGCGGAAATAGGGCGTAGCTCTGGAACACCGTATTGAACGGGCGACGGTGGGCTGGCACGCCCTTAAGGCTCTGATCTTCCAAAGTGATCTCACCTGCATCGATGTCCTCAAACCCGGCAATGCATTTCAACAAAGTTGTCTTTCCGCACCCGGATGGCCCCAATAGAGTCAGAAATTCATTGTTGCGCACATTTAGAGAGACATCATCCAAAGCATGTATCAGGCCACCTTCCGGCGTCTTGTAAGTTTTGTATGCCGATGTGATCTTCAAGAAACTCATCGCTTGATTTCTCCCTTCGAGCCCACCAATCTTGTTTTTAAGGTGGTGCAAAATACAGTGTATTTGTAGTATGCTTAAAAACATTGTGTCAACAGGTAATATCGGGAGAACTGATGCAGATCGACCCCAACAACGGTAAGGTTCAAGATGAAAAAGAAACGTGGACGTGAATTAGGGATTTATTTCAATGGTGTTACGGGAATGTGCAATTGCATCTCGGATGTGCCGGGCGTGTTTGTCGGGCAAACAACACTGAACAACTTTTCAGCGGAGCCCGTGGGCAATGCTCAGCCACAAGTCAGAACAGGGGTAACGGCCATCCTGCCATTTGGGCATGATTCTGACCCCAAGATCGCGCACGCGGGGATTTTCGCGCTTAACGGCAATGGTGAAATGACCGGCTCGCATTGGATCAGGGACGCCGGGTACTTTCTGGGGCCCATTTGCTTGACCAACACTCATAGTGTCGGGATGGTCCATCATGCCACGACGAAATGGATGATCACTAAGTACCGGGAAGCTTTCGCGCGAAACCATCTTTGGGCGATGCCAGTAATCGCCGAAACTTATGACGGTGTTCTGAACGACATAAATGGGCAACATATCACTGAACAACACGTGCTAGACGCATTGAACTCCGCCAGCACCGAGCCGGTCACCGAAGGCAATTCGGGCGGAGGCACCGGTATGATTTGCTATGAGTTCAAAGGGGGAACCGGATCATCCTCGCGGATGGTTAACATCGAAGGGTCGACCTATACAATCGGTGTTCTTGTACAGGCCAACCATGGCAGGCGCGACTGGCTGACCATCCTGGGTGAACCAGTTGGGCAGACCATGCGCAACGATCTGATTTTGGACAAGGAGTCCGGCTCAATTATTGTTGTGATTGCCACGGATGCCCCGCTGCGGCCGGATCAATTGCAACGCGTGGCGAAACGCGGGGCGATCGGGATCAGTAGAACCGGTTCACCCGGCGGCAATAATTCCGGCGACATTTTTCTGGCATTCAGCACGGGCAATGCCCGGGGTTTGCCACAGCTCGACGAAGCGCATCAGTCGATGCGGCATTTGAATGACGAATGTCTGGATGACGCATATCAGGCCGTAGTTGAGGCCATTGATGAAAGCATTATCAACGCCATGCTTGCTGCCGAAGATACCAACACAATCAAACCCGAGGGACGGGTCTGCAGGGCAATTGATATTGATCAGTTGGTTGATCTGCTGCGCGCTGCAGGCAAGTGTCGATAGCGTTTCACGTCTTTTGTTCAGGGCGCCGCGCTTTCTGCCTTCGGTTCCAATAACTCGACTTCAATGAAGGCGCACTCAAATTCGTTCTCGCTGAACACGTCGTGCTCCGCGCCCAACTGACAGAAGTAGGGCGCCCCGTTATGCAGTTTGGCCAATTCATGTTCGCCACCACCCATATCGATGTCGAGTGTACCGTCAAACAAGGGAACAATCACGTAGTCATACTCGTGGCGATGCCACCCGGTGTTGTCGCCGCGTTTTGCGAAGCGCCATTCCGTTGCTTTCACCCGATCATTCTCGATCAAGACCGTCGAGGTCGCCGTTCCCTCCGTAGCGCACATAACTTGAACCTTTCGTTTTGGGGTTGCGTTGTCGCGATTACTCCGGCTGCGTCCGAAAGTGATAGGATTTCAACCGTGTTAAATGCTCATAAGCATGGATCGAAAGCGAACAGCCGCGCCCGGTATCTTTGACTCCGGTCCAAGCCAGCCCCGGGTCAAGATAATCGCAGCGATTGGCAAAGCAAGTGCCAGTATCCAGCTGTGCCGATATTGCTTCGGCAGCTGTCATATCTTCTGTCCAGATAGAGGCGGTCAGGCCAAAGTCGCTGTCATTCATCAGCTCCACGGCTTGCGCGTCATTGTCGACCGCCATGATGCCAATCACGGGGCCAAAGCTTTCCTCGGTCATCACCCGCATATCATGGGTAACATCGACTAGGACCTGCGGTGCCAGATAGGGCGTTCCAGGCTTGTTTTCTGGGAAATGCGCCGGATCGATTAGTGAACGCGCCCCGTCCGCCACCGCGTCGTCGATCTGCCCGCGCACAAAATCGGCTGCCCCGGTCTTGACCACTGGACCAAGAGTAGCCTTCGGGTCCGTCGGATCCCCCAAGCGATAGGCGCTCACCACCTCAACCACCTTGTCCAAGAAGGGCCTATAGACATCTTTGTGCACATAAATCCGCTCGATGCCGCAGCAGGATTGACCCGAGTTGAAAAACGCTCCATCCACCAGGGATTCCGCCGCAAAATCAACATTCGCATCGGCCCGTACATAGGCGGGATCCTTGCCTCCCAATTCCAGATCGATGCCTGAGAAGTTCACTGCATTGGCCTGTTGTAGATATCGCCCAACCCCGACTGAGCCGGTAAAGACGATGTGGTCGTGGTGCCCCTCGCCGATCAATGTGGCAGTGTCGTCATTGGTTGGCAAAACCAATTGGAACACGCCTTCGGGCAGACCGGCGGCAGCAAAGGCCTCGGTAAAACGTTCTCCGCAAACTAGCGTCTGAGCCGAGTGCTTCAATACCACCACGTTACCCGCCGCCAACGAGGGGAAGATAGCGTTGGTGGCTGTGAGATAGGGAAAGTTCCACGGCGCGATCACGAATACCGTCCCCAAAGCTTCGCGTCGGATGGTACGAAGCGCCAACCCGTTTTGCGGTAAGTCGTCCTGCGCCAGCGCCTGTGGCGCGATACCGATCATGTGCCGGGCACGTTCCTCTAACCCGCCAATTTCGCCTGCGCCTTGTGACACGGGACGGCCCATTTGCCATGCTAATTCAGGGGCAATATCGGACTTCACAGATACAAAGTGGTCTACAGCTTTGTGTAACAGCGCGCACCGCTCTGCCAGCGGCATGGCCGCCCAGTCCATCTGAGCCTGTTTTGCATTACCAAAAATGGTGCGTGCCTGTTCGATAGT
>Ga0115553_1002455_pt1 | contig 11238 bp, 9 predicted proteins | sample COGITO_mtgs_1103_2_FD_87284 | JGI IMG/M metagenome (GOLD analysis project Ga0115553, IMG submission 87284) | Pelagic marine microbial communities from North Sea - COGITO_mtgs_110331 | ecosystem: Environmental > Aquatic > Marine > Epipelagic | place: Germany:Helgoland, sampling site Kabeltonne... | reverse complement strand
TCTTCTAAACCTTCTTCCTCTTCGAACTGATATGTCACCTCTGGCTGCTGCTGCTGCTGTTGCTCCTCTTGCCTCCAAGACTTTGTGTTGATGTTGATCACTTTCGGTTCCGGCTTCGTCGTGAAATGAGAATAGGTGAGCAAAGATACAACGATACATAAAAAGATGGCAAGAAGTATCTTCTTGATCTTATCGCGTCGTTCTTTCTTCATTTCCTTCATCAATGCCGCGCGCTTGGCGGCTTTGGCGGCGACTTTCACGACTTCTTTGTCAACCTGAACATCCTTCGACGCCGACGATAATCGCTCTTGCTCTTCGCGCTTTTCGCGTTTCAACTCCAACTCGATTTGCGCTCTTGCCGCTTGCGTAGCGGCACTCGCGGCGGCCATTTCTTCGCTTTTACTTTTCGTCGATTCAGAGTTCTTCTCGGCTTTCTGCGCGCTCGCTTTCAATCGTTCCTGCTTTAATTGTTGCTTTCGCGCCTTTAACTGCGCGCCTTCGAGCGATTTTTCGCGCGCTTGAGACCGCGGAGATAACGGAGGATCACTCGCGTCGCTATCATTGGTACCTTTTGAGCTCAGAATCTCGAGAATGTGTTCGGGAACTTTCGCGATTTTCGGCACTTCTTCTTTGACTTCGTTCTTGTTCGCAACGTCGACGGTTGACGGTGATTTTTTCGCACCTTTTTGCTTCTGTTTCTTGTTGAGCTTTTTCTCGACAGCGTTCTCGGTGGTGGCTAATGATGATGAAGATGCCGGCTTTTCCACATTTGGAATTGCCGCAGGATCAACTTCCTCTTTTTCTTTTTCCATTTCGTCTTGCTCCTTCTTCTTCTTCTTCTTCTCTTCCTCCTCTCTCTTTGCGTTTGATTTCTTGAGCTTTTCTTCAATCTTTGCCAATCTCTCGGCATCCCTCACCGCTTGCGCTTCCATCTTGCGTTCTCTCGCCGCCGACTGCTCTCGTTTGGTTTCAACCATATACCATTCACGGTACATTTCACTCTCAATCATTTGAGCAATCAACTTATCGTTGTGGTCTTCGCACTTCATTCTCGCTTCTGAAATGACGTCGACGTCTTTCGAGTTCATTGAAGCTTGCGCATCTCTGGCGAGCGATCTGAACTTGGAGAAGACTTGGATTTCCTTTCTGACACCGGCCAACTCGTTGTACTTTGCGCTTCTTTCCTTCATAAACTTTGAACGCTTATCTCTCAAAGATGTGATCGTTTCCGAAACAACCTTGATTTGCTCAAACGTCTCGTCGTGAGAATCCGCAACCGTCTTTAATCTCGCTCTCAAAACATCGATCGCTTCCGAGCACGCATTCAAACGCGCTTTCAGCTCGTCGCGACTTTCACCAACTAGATTCGGACCAGTCGTTTGACGCTTCTTCTCTTCGAGAGACTCGATTTCTGTTTGCATTTTTCGCAACTTTTTCTGCTCGCGCAAAATCTTGTTCTGTTCCAAAACCGACAAGCTCTCGTCTTCCATCTTCTTCTCCAAGTCGTCCAACTTGGCGTCGAGTTTCGCTAAACTGTCCAAACCTTTCATCGTTTGCGATTTTTCTTTCAAGCTCTTCTCGGCGTCGCGCAGACCGTTCCATCGGTCGCGAATCGGTTTCACCAAGTCGTTCGCCATCTTGACTTCCTCTCTCGATTTCTTCAACTCGACTCTCTTGGCGTCCAATTCAACCTTCAACTCCTGCGATTCTTTAATCATCGCGTCGATTTCCGTGGTTAAACCTTTAATCTTCTCGTCCAACACTTGATCTCTCTCTCTTTGCGCTTTTTGGTCGTCGTACTTCTCCGAGGCTGGTCTCGGCAACCTTGCCACCCAAATCGGTCGCGGCGTCACGTAGTTTTCCTCTTCTCTTTGTTTCTGTCCCTTCTTACCCGCCTGAGCGGACGAGGCACTATCCTTCTTCGCGTCAACACCTTCGCCATCCGCGACAAGTTTCTCTTGAAAACTGACCGACTCTTGATCGGTCGTCCCGGAACTTTGCGACTCGCTCGTTTGCCCGTCGTTGCACAACGCCAAAGGACTCTTCGGGTCGTTCTTGTCCTCTTCCTCTCCGAGACTATTCTTCGGTTTCGCGCTGAGTTTCTTAATCATCGCCAGTTGCGGCGAGACTAAGCTCGGGTCGAACGCCTCGTCCTCTTTCTCCGGGATGCCAATCGGTGCTGGTTTCGTCGCGCCGCTACTCTTCGTCGGCGTCGTTGGCGTCTTTTTCCCAGGAATCTGCTCCTCCCCCAAAACCGTCGTTGTCCTCGTCGTCTGTTGTTGTTGTCCGGATGGTGATGAAAACCCGGGCGGTGCGGACGCCGTTCTTTTCTGTTGTTGTTGTTGTTTTCCTGTTTGAAAGAGAGAGAAAGAGAGTTTCGATGTGTGAATAGTGAACTACGTGCAAAGTCTTTTGCCGGTCGAAAACGCTCAAACAATCCATCCGGTTGGATTCTCGGGCAGAAGAAATGAGAAAGTGCAGACCGAGGTTAGATACTCTCGCATAAACGCATACCTGTTCCGTTTTGCTGCGGCGCTTTGTTCTTCAAAGTCGCGAGAAAGTTCATCGGTTGTTGTTGTTGTTCTTGTTCTTGTTCTTGTTCTTGTGTCGATGTGTCCGCCATCTTTTAAACTAGTACTCTTGAATGTGAATGGCGCGTTTTTTTTCTCCTCCTCCGCGTGATGTGAATCGGATTTAAAAACGTCCTTCTTCTTCTTCTTCTTCTTCTTTGGTGTAGCAGCGCGGTACACGGGTGCTTTTCGCGACTGTTTGAATCGACTCCTCTCTCTGTTTGATTGAAAAGGAGAAAAGAAGACCTGTCTGTGTGCGCGCGCGCGCGTGTCTCGGATGATGATGACGATGATGTGACGATTGATTTCAAGGAGTTTCCCTGAAGAAAAAACGACTTTTGGAGGAGTACAAGATATTTGCAGTCATTTAAGTTTTGCTCTTGCTTTTTTCTCTAAGCTTTTTGCTGCGAAAATATGTCTACTACAATCTATATATATAATGTGCTTTACAGTGATGAAAACGATCACCAACCGACGCCTCTCCAGGACAGACCGGCTTTTTCCATTTTATCCCGCTCATTTTTCGCTTTCTCTTCGCTCGATTTGATGTCTTTATTCACGGATTGGATGGCGTCGTTTATTTGCGCGAAATCAAACGTTTGCGTTTCATCCGTTCGGGCGACGGATTCGTCTTCTTCTTCGATGGATTCGGGGGAGATTAAGGAAACTCGAGATTTTAACGCCTCTGCGGTAGCTTCGTCCATTTTGGAGTAAAGTAAGGTTTGCGAATCGAGGTCGAGTCGGGCGAGGATTTTCGCCGCTTGGCTCCGGCGGGAGGCTTCGAGAATCATGGCGATGGTTTTTGCCGCTGCTGTTGATGACGAACCAGTGGAATGGCGCTTGGCGGCGGCGCTGGCTCGAGAACCACTACTACCACTAGTGCTAGTACTACTACTTGTTGCAGTTTCTTTCGATGGAGGCGTAAGCATTCTCGTGAACACGTCGGCGAGCTTCTTGAGCGATAACGTTTCCACCGCGATGGAAGCTTGCAAAGCTGAAGACGCCGAGAGAAGCTCCGCGATATCCGCGTCCGGGAACCACGACAGAAACGGTCGGAGCGGTTGCTTGTGCAAACGTTGATGATGAGGGTGACGGTGTTCCTCGTTCTCGTTCTCGCTACTACCAGCACTCCCACCGCGCGTCGTCGTCAAATGAGGCAAAATGCGATCCAACGCTTCCGTCTTATCGTTCAACGCCGCCAATACCGCCAACACCTTCCTCGGCGACCTCAAAATCCCCCGCTTAATCAATTTCAACGCCGGCAAAGTTGCCGTGTACTCTATAATCTCCTTCGCTCTCGTCGCGTCTACGCTCAACAGCAATAAACTCTGCTTATCTGCATCCGAAACGCCGTTCAACAGCAAATCTCTCGCTCGAATCGCCGGCAAACCCAAATGTTTCAAAGTCGCCGTCTGATCGTTAATCGACAACTTTGCAAAGTTCACGTACGTTTCCTGCGGCAATGCGCATCCTTCCTCCTCGTCTGTGCCTTCCGGGCAATTCATCGCGACGTCGTCTTCATAAACCTTCCAAAACTCTCTCGCTTGTCTCGTGAACCATCTCGGCGTCGCCGGCCGCGCTGGAGTACCGGCGCCGCTCGCCGCGGCGTCCTTCTCCTTCGAAGAACCTATACTCTCCTTCCGATTCGCGGTGCCTTCTCTCCTCACTCTCCTCGTCTCCGTGTGAATCCCAGAATTTAAATCGCTCGTCGTGAACCTCACGACATTATTATTGCCGTTCGATTTCTTGCGATTCGTTGAAGTCAACACCCCTCCTCCTCCTCTTCTAACTCCTCCTCCTCCCAATACGTGCTCATGTTCCTTCTCTAAACTCCCTTTACCAGGCATCATGGTAAAATTCGAGTACATTTGTTGCGTCCAGAATACGACGACTAGGATAACGAGCGCGATCCGTTCCATTCGAGGGAACATGTTGCGGATATTCTTCGTCCTACTTTTATTTCTTTTCAACGTTTCCAGTCGCTCTCGCGCAGAGAACGAAGATTTTGACGACGGAGAAGGAGGGGGCTCCGTCCACTGACGAGGCGATGGAATGTCGGGAGAATTCGAGGGGGATATTGGTCCGTACGTGCCGTCGTAGTGCAGGTGCTGGTTTCCACCAGCACCGCCTCGGTGGTGCGACATTATGTGTTGGAATACAGAGGAGTTTTGACGTGTTTGGGGAAACTTTCAACGCTTTACGATGGGAAACACATTCGGTTATCATATTACTACTACACGCTCGCGCTCTCTCTCTTTCTGTCTCTACGACCCGCTGCTCTCCTCGTCGTCGCAGAATTCTGTCTCGCCGTTCGCGCATTTCTCTCGTCGCCTCTTTTGCTTCTCCTCTCTCGCTAACCGCTTTTGTTCGTTGAGCTCGTTTTTAATCGCATCGCGTTGCAGGTTTCTCGCTTTCTCGTTGACGTCGTACCCGGGGAAACCGTTGCCGAACGCGTGAGATGGTTGAGTTCTCGAAACGGAGAGGAGGACGGTGGCGGTCAAGGTGAGGAGCTGTTCGCGACGATTTCGAGGACGACGAGAGGACGTGTTGATGTTTTTGCCGTCGTTATCCAAAATGGAATCATCAGATGGTTTCGGACCGCGATACTTGTTTTTGTTCTGTCCTTGCGCTAAACACGATGGTGTTGTTCTTGGTGTTGTTGCTGTCGTTATAGTCATCATCATCATTTTTCGTCTCTTTTCTTTGACGCTTGTGAGTGTGTTCTTCTTTCGCAGAGAGCAGAGTAGTAGGTAAATTTTGAGGCACTTGACGAGTTCGTTACGCTCTCTTGTGTTTGTTTTCGTGATACTACACCAACGTTCTCGGTTTTCTAAAACTACTATTCATACAAGCAGCACATATACATACATACATACATTCATTTCACAATCGCCGTCGCCGCGATACTCTCCAACACTCTTTCGCAATTTTCCTCCTCTTTCACCAAACACTGAAATCGATAGCGCAACTCCTCCGGGACCAAATCCGCCACCCGCAACATCCGAAACGAAGGCGCTCTTCGCCAAATGTCTCTCGTCCACGTGTCTTTTTGTTCGTTCGATTCGATGTTTTTTGCTTTTAAAGTTTTCCAGAATTCGCCGTGCGCATCAACGACGCAGCTGGTTGGACCTCTGGCGACGGTTATCCAGTGCGTTTCGTCGTCGGGGATGTCGTAAACGTCTTCGAGCGGGGGGAACGGGTGTAAGTAGAAACTCCAGTTTTCGTCGCGCTGGCCGATTTCGTTGACGCCATCGACGGAAATGGTAGCGGTCCAAGCGCCGCCAAAGTCCTTTTTATCGTCGATTTGGACGTTTGCGTTTTGTTGTTTAGTACTCTTTACTTTATCATCGTCATCATTGTCATTATTGGCATTTACCGCCGCTTCCACGTCTTGCGAAATCGTAAACTCCGCCGAGGCAAATTTCGCTCCTAACCCAGTCCCCATGCACTTCGACCACGCCTCTTTCAACGACCAAATCTGTCTAAATCTCGAAAGTTGACTGGATAATCCATTTTGTTTTAAAATTTGCGCTTTTTCTTTCGGATGTAACGTCGTATCGAACGTCTCAAAAATTTCCTCGATGGCGGAAATCGACCGATTCCCTAGACGAAGTTGGTCCGGCGCGGCGACGTCGACGCCGCAAATCGCGTACGGTTCCGAAACCAACGCGACGTATTTCCCTTCGTGACTGACGTTAAAGTTAAAGTTTGGCGCGTTCGCAATACCTATTCTTCCACCGTCTCTCATCATCGTCATCGTCGCGTTGCCGTTACTAATACTACTACTACCGCCGTTGTTTGTCGTCGTCGTCCTCGCGGCTACCTCGTGCACGTTCTTAAAGAACGGTTTCCTCCCTTTCGTCCTCCCAATGATAACCTCCTCAAACTTGCACCCTCTCGCTTTCGCGCACGCCGCTCGCGTCATCAATCTCGACACCAGCGCTCTCTTCTTATCCGCGAAATGGTAATACTTCAAAACTTGTTCTCGTTCTTCTTCCTGTTGAATCAAATTTAATAAAAACTGAAACTCTCTCCCTTCGTGTTCTTCGATTGGATGCCACTGGTCGATGTCGACGACCCATCGGAACGTGTTTTTGCAGAAAGAAGCGTTTTCGCTCGTCGTCGTATCGCCTTTCCTCGGCTCCGCGTTCGTCAAAAACGCTCCGTTTGCTCCGTTCATTATTATGAATAAGAAGCGTTACGGAGGTTTCCCCTACCCAATTTCTCTTTAAATAAAAGCAACTTTTCTTCACCTGCGATCGATTCGCGAGAGAGAAACACACACACGCACGCAAGAGAAATGCGTCCTCCTCCTGCGTGACGCGTTGCGTGCGTGTATATATTTTAAGAGAGAGAGAGAGAATGTTTGTTGCGCGTGTGAAGTGTGAAGAAAATATCAATTTTGCTTCCCAAAACACTTTTTCTCGATTTCATAAATTTCTTTACTTTTTTTGTTCTTTTCTCCACTTGATTTTTAATCATTTCTCAACACAACACATAAGCATCATGGATCTGTTTGGTTTCGGGAAGAGCAGTTCTAACGAGAACAAAAGCGCGGATTCTTTGTCTTCTTCTTTTGCGAGAGCGGAAGATAAAGCGCGAGAGGAAAAACTGATGGAGATGGAGACGGATTTAAATGTCATCTTGCAAAAGAAAAAAGACGATGGGGATCATCCTCCTTCTTCGGCGGAAGCGTACAACAACAGTTCAGCATCATCGAACAATATCGGTTTGCTCGCCTTGATTGCGTGCGCAGGGTTAGCCGCGTGGTTTTTGTTGATGAAGTTACCGCAGTCGATGCCGAGTCCTGCGGCGCAGGCACAGATGATGAGACGGGAGAGTACTACTGGTGAGGATGGGTTTGGCAGCGCGGACGAGTTGGAACCGACGAGGACGTCTTTTAGTGGCGGGGAGAACGATGGAGGAGGAGAGAGTTTTGGAGAAGGGAGTGAGGAGAGCGTGGACGATGACGGTGGTGATTTTGAGGACGATTACAGGGATTTTCGACCGGTATCTCGATTCCAAAGCGATGACTTTGGCGACGACTACTCTTACGACGATTACGACGGCGACGAAGGCGTTGATAGCGGATCAACATCTACATCCGGGACGAAAGAGGAGATGCAAATGGACGCCGCTGAACAATGGTTAGGGGAACATCACAATAAGTTTTTCAAAAACGTGGTGAAAGAGTTATCCATGGACGAAGACGGGTGGGAACGCGCGGCGAAGAAACAGTTTTCCATGCGCAAAGAAATCATCAAAGACGCGGCAAACATGAGGAAAATGGAAGGGTACCGATCCATGCTCGTGTTGGCGTTAGAAGTCGCCACGGCGATTGGGGCTCTAGTATCGTTTAAAAATTGGGTCGAGAGTGATATTTACATGAGAGACGTGATTGATTTGCGACAAATCGTACCGAAGATTCCCGATAAGTCGAACTTGTTACCGGTGAGAGAGAGGCCTACTCGACCGTCAGCCGAGTTAGTCAAGAAGGATATCTCTAAATTGACCACGGAGGAGTTGAAAGCACAATTAGCGTTGCTCAGAGAGCAGAAGAGTTAAGATTCGTCTCGCGACAAATCAAATCAAATATAGTAGAACGTATTTTTGTATAAATAAAGAGAGAAAGGTCACCTCAAAATATCTCACATAAAAAAAGACGTTTTGACGAAAAGAAAGCAAAAACAATGAATGAATCTAACATCCACGACGACGACGCGCACACGCCACCGCGACCACATAGACCGCACCCATCGCCTCCTTTCTCTCCTTCAAATGAACGTATCCAGTGGTCCCGGCGTCAACGAGAGCGCGGAGAACACCTCCCTCCTCCTCTTTTCTTCCCAACAAGAAAAAATATCAATGAAAGGAAAAGAGGAAAGAAAACCATCTTGATCTGCGCCATGTTTGCGTTGATGATTGGCGTTTACTTTTACGTCATGGTGAATAAACTGAGCGACTTATTCTTGTACATGAATTGGACGAGACCTGTTGACGATATTAATAACAATAAAGCCCATTCTTCGCGACGAATGATGCTCTTACTCAAGATCTAAAATATGATAGTCACGTCAAAGTTCTTTCGGCCTCGTCGGCGAGAAGATGTGCTCTGGCGGCAAGTGTTGACTACTGTTATTCGACCATCCGTTCAAGCACGGAAACTTTGTCGTTGTCTCGGTGAAGAACGCCATCTGATGCGCCAAAGATTCATTTATTTTATTGCGCAATTTGATGGTTTCGTTTCCGCGAGTTCTTTTTCGGTTTTGGTAAAACGCGCGTTCGTCCTCCTCGCCAACGTAGCGAGATTTATCGCGAAGCGCTTCAAGAGTCTGATCGACTGAGGAAAGTTGCGCGTCGATTTCGGAGGCGATGCCGACGTGGTTGATGTCGTAGAGGAGCTCGTTATCCGCGACTGTTGTTTCGCAAATAGTCAATCTGTATGCATAATATTTAGAAAAAGGAGAAAGAGTTGGGTGTATGGTCAGTATTTTTGAACGTTTTTGCAGAAAAGAAGACCCACGTGCTGGCGTGTTCCGTATTCGAATTCGTGTGCGTGTGCGTGTGGATTCGCGCTAATCTCGACGTCAACGCGCTCGGTTCTACGGTGTTTTGTATCTCTGGCATCACGCAGTGTCTTTCGACTTCTGCGCGAGTCATTTACTTTTTTTTCGAAAGAGCTAAAATTTTGGAGCGTACGTGTTGACTTTGGGCGTGTTGACCTCTTCCGCGCGAGTGAAAATTGTTCCTTTTACAAAACCCGGCGGTACTAATTTTCGCGCATTATTACAAATACAAAATGCTATTAAATAATCATATCTCATCGTTCATTATAGCTTGTCTGTGCCTTTCCATCGTACGTCCCATGAAATGTAAATTGTGCTCCGTCGCGAGGCTCCATGCCATGGGTTCGTTTGCCCTGTCCAGATGTGCTAAATACGAGAGCGAGTGTTTTCTGCACAATAAACACTTGCACTCGTCGTCGCCATTACTATTTCCTAATATTTCAGCAGGTTTGCCGAAATGCTCTCTATATTCTGATTTTCTATAATTTACTGGCCCATTCTCGGACAAAAGCGTCCCGTGTCGAGCGATTTGAGTCGGGTACGCGCTATCGAACGAATCCACGCCCATGCGTACTCCGTGCGCAATAGACGGCAAATCTCCAATTCCAAGTAAATGATTCGGTTTATCCCTCGGAATGATTGGCATCAAAAACTGTAAAAGTTCTTTCAGCTCTTCCCTGTTCTTCCCTAACGACCCACCAATCGCGTAGCCGTCAAAAGGCAAACTCGTCAAATATTCCACGCTCTTCTTTCTCAACCTCTCATCCACGCCGCCGTGAATAATGGCATACATTGCCTGCTCTTTCACATTCTTCAAGTGCTCGTATAAGCTCCGCGTCTCCCATCTGTGCGACCTATCTACTGACTCTGAGAGCTCCTGTAAACTGATATCGTATTTCGTCAACTCGTCCAAAGGAAGTATAATGTCGCATCCGATGTTCTTTTGCGCTTGCACGCTCGACTCTGGCGTCAACTTCAACGTCGTCCCGTCGCGGTACGAACGAAACGTCACGCCATCTTCATCTACTTTTTCCAATAAATTCTGCTGCTTATGCTTCGTTTTCCCTCGACTCTTCAACTCCTTCGTCCCGGTGCCGCCGTGGTTGCGTTCGCCGTTGTTGTTGTTGTTGTTGTTGTTGCCATTGTTATTCTTATTAGGGGATTTGCTCTCATCCAACTCATCCGCATCCAAACCCAATGAAAACACTTGAAACCCGCCACTATCGCTAATAGTTGGTCTATTTCTCCCTATAAATTTGTGTATTCCTCCGGCTTTTTGTAAATGCTCGTGTCCTGGTTGGAGCAACAAATGGTAGGTATTCGCAAACATCAAGTCCAAGTTGGCATCGTCCAATACCGAATGCGGCACCGCTTTCAACGCGCCTTGCGTGCCAACCGCGACAAAAGCTGGCGTAAATATCGTCCCGTGCGGAGTCGTTATTTTGCACGCTCTCGCCCGAGACCGTTTCGATTCGTGGAGGACTTCGAACGTGAAGAATGGTTTCTGAACGTACTCGGGGAAAGAGTCGTTTTTAGAGATATCTTTTCTGTCGGCGCTGGAATTTTGATGCGCAAATGTTCTGTGAATAATTCCGCGATGAAGATTTCTGTTCGAGGGAGGAGCGGCTATTCTCGTTGCCCTCGTCGTTGTTGCTGTTGTCATCATCGCGAGTCTCTCGGTGAATGCCCAACAGAGAGGGGGGGAGCGCATTTCGGCGCGGTGCAACAAAACACCAGATAAAAAAAAGTGATGAGAGTAATGACGAATTTTGTCTTCTGTTTTTGTTTTCTTTCTTCTTCTCTTGAAAAAATTCAAAAAGAGAAGGGGAGGGAGGAGACTTGGGAGAGAGGGAATTGCTTCATTAGTAGCACACGTTCTCTCTTTTTACGAGAAGAGACGCATCAGAGTCACGCGCACGAACGCACGCGACGTATCATCAACCGAACGGAGCATTCGGTACACTTTTCGTGCGTTCGAAACGTTTCTATCGTTGTTGTTGTTGTTGTTCTTCTTCACGAAACAAAAGAAAGATACAAAAGAGAACCAATTTTTGAGAAAAATCAACCTCTCAATCGGCAACCATCATGAGCGCGATGATGGA
>Ga0115553_1002452_pt1 | contig 11245 bp, 9 predicted proteins | sample COGITO_mtgs_1103_2_FD_87284 | JGI IMG/M metagenome (GOLD analysis project Ga0115553, IMG submission 87284) | Pelagic marine microbial communities from North Sea - COGITO_mtgs_110331 | ecosystem: Environmental > Aquatic > Marine > Epipelagic | place: Germany:Helgoland, sampling site Kabeltonne... | reverse complement strand
TGGCCTGTGGTGCCAAGACGGTGAAGATGTCCTTGGGTCATCATGGTGCGAATCATCCGGTACAGAACCTAAAGGATGGAACTGTGCTTATTACCAGCCAGAATCATGGCTTTGCAGTTGACGAAACAACCCTGCCTGAAAACTTGGCAGCCACGCACAAATCTTTATTCGATGGCTCGCTGCAGGGTATTGAGCGCACGGATATACCGGCATTCGGATTCCAGGGACATCCAGAGGCGAGTCCCGGCCCCCATGATGTGGCCCCACTATTCGATCATTTTATTGACCTGATGGCCAATCAGAGCTAAGGGCTAGGATGTTTTTTACAGGAAATGTTTAGCAAGAAAGCGTAGACATTGAACACAGCAGATTTAACCAGCAAGGTACAGACAACGAGACTATGCCACGAAGAAACGATATAAAAAGTGTACTAATAATCGGAGCGGGCCCGATAGTGATTGGCCAGGCTTGTGAATTCGACTACTCGGGCGCGCAGGCTTGTCAGGCTCTGAAGGAAGAAGGCCTTCGAGTCATATTGGTGAATTCTAATCCTGCGACCATCATGACTGATCCAGTTATGGCTGATGCGACCTATATTGAGCCCATCAACTGGCGCATGGTTGAAAAGATCATAGCGAAGGAAAAGCCCGATGCCATCCTGCCAACCATGGGGGGGCAGACAGCCCTCAACTGTGCGCTGGACCTTAATCGACATGGCGTCCTGGAAAAATACAATGTTGAGTTGATCGGTGCAAATTGCGAGGCGATAGATAAGGCTGAAGACCGTGAGCTTTTTGATCAGGCTATGCAAAAGATTGGCTTGGAAACGCCGCAGCACGGTATAGCGCATAATATGGAACAGGCGTACGAGGCTTTAGAGAAGGTTGGTTTTCCCTGCATTATCAGGCCGTCATTTACCATGGGCGGAACTGGAGGGGGAATTGCCTACAACAAGGAAGAGTTTGACGAAGTCTGTCAGCGCGGCTTGGCGCTTTCGCCTACTAGTGAACTGCTAATCGATGAGTCACTCATTGGCTGGAAAGAATACGAGCTGGAAGTCGTTCGCGACAAGAACGATAACTGCATCATCGTCTGTGCTATCGAGAACTTCGACGCTATGGGTGTGCACACCGGTGATTCAATAACCGTCGCCCCCGCGCAGACCCTCACCGACAAGGAATACCAGATTCTTCGTAATGCTTCGCTCGCCGTCCTGCGCGAGATTGGTGTCGAGACCGGCGGTTCAAATGTGCAGTTTGGTATAAGCCCGGAAAATGGCAGGCTGGTAATCATCGAGATGAATCCGCGTGTCTCTCGTTCATCGGCACTCGCCTCCAAGGCGACAGGCTTTCCGATTGCCAGAGTGGCAGCGAAGCTGGCAATTGGATTTACGCTCGATGAATTGCGTAACGAGATTACCGGTGGCGCAACACCGGCGTCCTTTGAGCCATCTATTGACTACGTCGTTACCAAGATTCCACGCTTTACCTTCGAAAAATTTCCAGAAGCGAACGATCGCCTTACCACACAGATGAAGTCAGTGGGTGAGGTCATGGCAATCGGACGAACCTTCCAGGAATCCTTGAATAAGGCGCTGCGTGGACTCGAAGTCGGCATGTGCGGTTTCGATCCAGTGCTTAATCTCAAGCTTAGTGACGCAAAGGCTATTCTAACCAGAGAGTTAACCGAGCCGGGTGCGGAGCGAATCTGGTATATCGCGGATGCCTTCCGAGCGGGCTGGCCACTCGATACGGTGCACGATCTAACCGGTATCGATAACTGGTTTCTGGTGCAGATCGAAGATCTTATCAAAGACGAGAAGATGCTCGCCGAGAAGACACTGCAAGATATAGATAAAGATATGATGCGTAAGCTCAAACGCAAGGGTTTCTCTGACAAGCGCATGAGCCAGATTTTGGAAGTGCCGGAATTATCGGTACAGCATAAGCGGCATGAGCTGGGAGTTCGGCCAGTCTATAAGCGGGTAGACACCTGTGCTGCTGAGTTTGTTTCCTCGACAGCCTACATGTATTCGACCTATGAGGAGGAGTGCGAAGCCGCGCCTTCCGATAGAGATAAGATAATGGTGTTGGGCGGAGGGCCTAACCGAATTGGGCAGGGCATAGAGTTCGATTATTGTTGTGTGCATGCTGCACTCGCCATGCGCGAAGACGGCTACGAGACCATCATGGTCAATTGCAATCCGGAGACAGTATCTACTGATTACAATATCTCTGATCGCCTGTACTTCGAGCCACTGACATTCGAAGACGTAATCGAAGTCGTACAGCTTGAGAAGCCTAAGGGCGTTATCGTCCAATTTGGCGGGCAGACCCCGCTGAATCTGGTAAAGCGTTTGGAGGAGGCCGGCGTGCCTGTGATAGGAACCAGTCCCGATGCCATCGATAGGGCAGAGGACCGCGAGCGTTTCCAGCAATTGATCGAGAAGCTGGGCTTGAAACAGCCACCAAATAGCACGGTGCGCAGCGTCGAAGAAAGTATCGAGGCGGCGCAGAAGATTACTTATCCTCTGGTCGTACGTCCCTCCTATGTTCTGGGTGGGCGGGCCATGGAGATTGTGTATAACGAGGAAGAGCTGGATCGTTACATGCATGATGCGGTTAAGGTGTCTAACGAGAGCCCGGTGTTGTTGGATTACTTCCTGAGTGCGGCGATAGAGATCGACGTTGACCTGGTCTGCGACGGCGAACAGGTTGTAGTCGGCGCAATCATGCAGCATATAGAGCAGGCCGGAATACATTCCGGCGACTCTGCGTGTTCGCTGCCTCCTTATAACCTGCCAATGGATGTGCAGGATGAGATTCGCAAGCAGGTGAGTGCGTTAGCTTTGGAGCTGGGCGTGATCGGCTTGATGAACACTCAGCTCGCTTATCAGGATGGAAAAATCTATATCATCGAGGTGAATCCTCGAGCGTCGCGTACCGTACCGTTCGTTTCAAAATGCATCGGGCGGTCGCTTGCAAAAGTGGCTGCGCGTTGCATGGTCGGCACCACGCTGAAAGAGCAGGGTTTTACCAAAGAAATAATACCTAAAACATTTGCGGTGAAAGAGGCTATCTTCCCTTTTAACAAGTTCCCAGGTGTTGATCCCATACTAGGGCCGGAAATGAAATCTACCGGCGAAGTTATGGGCGTTGGAGTTACTTTTGCCGAGGCCTACGCGAAGGCGCAGATGGGCGCTGGCGAAACCTTTGAGATAAAGGGTAATGCCTTCCTGAGCGTGCGCGATGCGGACAAGCCCCATATCGCCGAGGTGGCCGAGAAGCTTCTTGGCTTAGGCTATTCTATCGTTGCCACCCATGGCACTGCAGCTGTTATCGAAGAGGCCGGCCTGGAAGTCATGGGTGTGAATAAAGTTGCCGAGGGTAGACCTCATATAGTCGATATGTTAAAAAATGACGAGATACAGTTGATCGTCAACACGACTGAGGGAAAGCAGGCGATATCAGACTCCTCTATCATCAGGCGTACCGCCTTGCTACATGATGTGTTTTGCACAACGACCGTTGCTGGCGCATTGGCTGTTTGCGAAGCGCTAGCCTTCGGTGGCAATATGTCTGTATATACAATTCAAGATCTTCACGCTGCACTGAATTAGACTGAAGCAATGAGATTTGGCATCGGCTGTTTTTAAAACTGCCGAATTGGCCGCTTCTATTGATTTACTTTATTTCTGGCGTGAAAAATCGAAAATGGAAAAATTATGCCTAGAGTACCAATGACAGTCGAAGGTTCTGAGCGATTACGCGAAGAGCTGAATGAATTGAAATCAGTGCAGCGCCCGAAGATTACCAAGGCTATAGCCGAGGCCAGGGAGCATGGCGACCTTAAAGAGAATGCTGAATATCATGCGGCGCGTGAACAGCAGAGCTTCTGCGAAGGTCGAGTGGCAGAAATTGAAGGCAAGTTAGCCGACGCGCAGGTAATCGATGTAACCAAGATCGAGCCCACCGGCAGGGTTATTTTTGGTACGACGGTTACTCTGGTTAATCTGGAAACGGATAAGACGGTAATCTACCAGATTGTCGGCGAAGACGAAGCGGATGTTCCCAAGGGAAAGATATCGGTTAGCTCTCCTATTGCACGTGCGATCATGGGCAAGCAGGAAGGTGATGAGATTGTAGTGAATGCGCCTGCAGGGGATATCGAATACGAAATTGCTCAGGTTGAGCATAAGTAGCCGCTTTTTTTCCAGCTAGGTTGGTTTAGCTAGGCTTGCGTTTGATATTGGATAGCCGGCCTTCGTGTTTCTTTGCCCTTCTATACAGTAGAACCGTGTGTCCGATGCTTTGCACACACTCGGCTTGAAAATCCTTGCAGATAGTCTCGGTAAGTTCCTTCTTGGCGGTTCGGTCCTCGGCCAGGAGTTTAATCTTGATGAGTTCGTGATCGCTCAGGGCGCGGGCCAGTTCCAGCTTGATGTTTTCGCTCAAGCCTTTTTGGGCGATTGAAACGATTGGGTGTAAATTGTGCCCAATGGCTCGGAATTGCTTCTTGACTGCGTTACTTAGTGCCATGTTGGTACCCTGACTAGTGCTAAAAAATTTCAGTAGCCGCTACGATTAGCTGCTTTTCAAGAGGGAAGCGGATTCTAGCTGAACCCAGGTAATTAATAAACGTCAAAAGGGCACTGCCTGTCATAGGCGGGTCATAGTAGGCTTTCGGTGATGGCGCGATCAAAAACTAGCAAGCAATGGTTAAAAGAGCATTTTGACGATGTCTATGTGCGCCGTGCTCAGGAGGAGGGCTATCGCTCCCGGGCTAGCTTTAAGCTGCTGGAAATTCAGGAGCAGGACCGGCTGATCAAAAGAGGGATGACTGTTGTGGATCTAGGTGCCGCTCCCGGTGGTTGGTCGCAGGTGGCGGCGAACCTGGTGGGCGATAAGGGGCAGGTGATAGCGAGTGATATCTTGCCGATTGACTCATTGCCGGATGTCGAATTCTTGCAGGGTGATTTCACCGAGCAGGCGGTATTGGATAGCATTATCAAACTACTCAAAGATGAGCGTGCAGACCTTGTAATCTCGGATATGGCACCCAATATGAGTGGTATGAGGGATATCGACATCCCCCAAGTTATGTATCTTGCTGAACTGGCTCTAGATCTCGCCAGGACTGTCCTGAAGCCTGAGGGAAGTTTCCTCGTTAAGGTTTTTCATGGTGAGGGTTATGAGGAGCTGCAAAAGCAGCTGAAGAGTAGCTTCACAAGCTTGAAGGTCAGGAAACCCAAGGCCTCCAGGGCGAGATCGAGCGAAATTTATCTATTGGCCTCCGGTTTTCGGGGCTTAAACTGAATTGACGTGCATTATTCTGCGCGTTCATTAGAATTGGGCTAGAAGATGAGCCCTTCCTAATCGATCGCCAGCAGGTGCTTCATCACTATTTTTCTATAACCACTGGGGGATAAACCCTTGAATGATATGGCAAAAAACCTGATTTTGTGGATGATTATTGCCGGAGTGCTACTCACGGTTTTCCAGAACATCAGTCAGGAACCGCGAGAAGATACAATTAACTACTCCGAATTCATCCGAGAAGTTCGATCGGGCAGGGTTCAACGCGTCGAGCTCGCAGGAATCAATATCACTGGAGTTCGCAGTGACAACACCCAATTCCGTTCGGTCATGCCACTAATCGGCGATGATCAACTGCTGAACGACCTGTTTGAGAATGATGTCGACGTCACGGCTAACGAGCCTGAACAGCGTAGCATATGGACTGATTTACTCCTTTCTATCTTTCCGATATTGATAATTGTCGCGCTTTTTCTATTTTTTATGCGACAGATGCAGGGAGGTGGAGCTGGCGGCAAAGGTGGCCCAATGTCTTTTGGCAAGAGCAAGGCCAAGCTATTGGGCGAAGACCAGATCAAAGTCACCTTCGCAGATGTGGCGGGTGTCGACGAAGCGAAAGAGGATGTGCAGGAGTTAGTGGAATTCCTGCGCGAGCCAGATAAGTTCCAGCGCTTGGGCGGCCGAATCCCTCGCGGTGTGTTGATGGTAGGTCAGCCCGGTACGGGTAAGACATTGCTAGCCAAGGCTATCGCCGGTGAGGCGAAGGTTCCTTTCTTCTCGATTTCAGGTTCAGACTTCGTAGAGATGTTTGTGGGTGTGGGTGCTTCCCGTGTCCGAGATATGTTTGAGCAAGCGAAGAAACAGGCACCCTGTATTATTTTCATCGATGAGATAGACGCGGTAGGTCGCCATCGTGGTGCCGGATTAGGTGGTGGGCACGACGAGCGCGAGCAGACGCTTAACCAGCTACTCGTTGAGATGGATGGTTTCGAAGGTAATGACGGCGTGATAGTTGTTGCGGCGACAAATAGACCTGACGTGTTAGACCCGGCACTATTGCGCCCAGGTCGATTCGATCGTCAAGTTGTTGTTGGCTTGCCTGATATCCGTGGTCGTGAACAAATTCTAAAGGTGCATATGCGAAAGGTACCTATAGATGACAACGTAAGAGCGAGTGTGATCGCGCGTGGCACACCAGGCTTTTCCGGTGCGGATCTGGCTAACCTGGTTAACGAGGCAGCGCTGTTTTCTGCCAGAGCAGGCAAGCGCCTGGTCACTATGGAAGAATTTGAGAAAGCAAAAGACAAGATCATGATGGGCGCCGAGCGCAAATCGATGGTAATGTCTGAGAAAGAAAGGATGAACACGGCTTACCACGAGTCGGGGCATGCGATCGTTGGCCGTTTAGTTCCAGATCATGACCCTGTCTATAAAGTCAGCATCATTCCCCGTGGTCGAGCCTTAGGTGTGACGATGTTCCTGCCTGAGGAAGATCGCTACAGCCTGAGCCGTCAGACTATCTTAAGTCAGATTTGCAGCCTCTATGGTGGGCGCATCGCGGAAGAGATGACGTTGGGTAAAGACGGCGTGACGACTGGTGCCTCGAACGATATTCAGCGAGCAACTGAGATGGCTCGCAATATGGTGACTAAATGGGGTCTATCCGAAGAGTTAGGCCCGCTTCTGTATTCAGAAGATGAGGGTGAGGTATTTCTGGGTCGCTCGGCAGCCTCGCAGTCGAAGTCCTTTTCGGGTAATACGGCGATCTCTATCGATACTGAAGTACGGAAGATTATCGATGAATGCTACGGCAGGGCTGAGAAGATTCTCGAAGATAATCGTGAAAAACTGGAGATGATGAAAGACGCCCTGATGGAATATGAGACTATCGATTCCGATCAGATAGACGACATCATGAATGGTGAGAAGCCTAGACCGCCCGCCGATTGGTCGGATACCGATTCCAGCAATTCGGATAGTGGTGGATCCAGCGCTACCGAAGTGAAGAATGAAGATCTTGGTAAGTCTGGAAACATCGGTGGCCCTGCCAGCGAACATTAGTCTTAAAGATAGTTCTTAACCGTGATTGATTGCCTTACAGCAGGAGATAGACAGATTGATCTGTCTATTCCTGTTTGCATGGGCATCATAAATGCTACACCTGACTCTTTCTCCGATGGTGCCGAGCTGCAAAGATCGGGCACCACCTCCTTTCAACTAGATATCGACAAGGCTCTATTTCGCGCCGAGACCATGGTTGCCGAAGGCGCTACCTTTGTCGATGTGGGCGGAGAGTCCACTCGTCCTGGAGCGGCGACGGTTAGCGAGCAGGAAGAGCTCGATCGAGTCATTCCCCTAATAGCTGCAATTAGTGCGAGCCTGGATGTTTGTGTCTCGATCGACACGAGCTCACCTGTGGTAATGAAAGAAGCTCTGGACAGCGGTGCTCAACTGATTAACGATATTCGCGCACTGGCGATACCCGGAGCGGCAGAACTGCTAGCTTCGACTAAGGCGGCTGTCTGCTTGATGCATATGCAGGGTGCGCCTAGCACTATGCAGAAAACTCCCTCCTATGGCAGTGTAGTGCTCGAGGTATTCGATTTCCTGAAATCCCGAGTTGCGTATTCTCTGGAATGCGGAATAGAGCAGGACCGTCTGTTGATCGACCCCGGCTTCGGCTTCGGCAAGACTGTGCAACACAATTATCAGCTATTAAAAAACCTTGGGTATTTTTCTCAGCTGGAGATACCTCTGCTAGTGGGCCTGTCGCGTAAGTCCATGATTGGTGAGGTTGTAGCGCGGCCGGTTGAGCAGAGATTGGCAGGCTCCATCGCTGCAACCACGCTTGCGCTCGCCTCGGGAGCGAGAATAATCCGCACTCACGATGTTGCTGCCACCATGGATGCAATTAGAGTAAACTTGGCATATTCAAGCGCCGAGTAAATTTCGATATGACCAAAAAAACAAAACAATATTTTGGTACCGATGGCATACGCGGTGCCGTAGGTACTGCGCCAATAACTCCAGATTTCATGTTGAAACTTGGCTGGGCGGCAGGCACCGTGTTCGCGAAGCAAGGTGGGGCGCGTAACAAGATTCTCATTGGCAAGGACACACGTATATCCGGCTATATGTTTGAGGCGGCGCTAGAGGCCGGGGTAACGGCGGCAGGGGTCGATATCAATCTATTGGGGCCAATGCCCACGCCTGCCATCGCCTACCTGACTCGAACGCTGCGAGCCCAGGTTGGCATTGTTATCAGCGCCTCCCACAATTCCTTTCAGGATAACGGCATTAAGTTCTTCTCGGGCGATGGCAGCAAGCTAGCCGATGAGATCGAATTAGCTATCGAAGAGCAGCTAGCAAAAACCATCTCAACCGTGCACCCGAGATCACTGGGCAAGGCCTCTCGAGTTCCCGATGCGGCTGGCAGGTATATCGAATTCTGTAAAAGCCGGGTTGACTCTGGCCTAAAATTCAATGGGCTTAAGATTGTTCTCGACTGTGCCCATGGCTCCACCTATCACATCGCGCCTAGTGTTTTTGAGGAGCTCGGTGCCTCGGTGACTTCTATTGGAGTTAGTCCGGACGGCCTGAATATCAATGAAAATAGCGGCTCAACATCGCCAGAGAAACTGGTCGAAGCCGTGCTGCAAGAACAGGCTAATCTGGGCATTGCGTTCGATGGCGACGGTGACCGTGTGGTCATGGTTGATCATCTTGGCAATATTGTGGATGGCGATGAAATACTCTACATCATCGCGCGCGACAGGCGGCGCCAGAATATTGATTTTGGCGGCGTGGTGGGCACGTCGATGAGCAATTTGGGCGTGGAACAGGCGCTAGACGCTCTGGATATTCCCTTTGCCAGAAGTGCAGTTGGAGATCGTTACGTCATGCAGGAGTTGCTCAAGCGCGGCTGGAGCGTTGGCGGAGAATCCTCCGGGCACATAATCTGCCTGGACAAGACAACAACCGGTGACGGCATCGTCTCTGCGCTTCAGGCCCTGTCCGCAATTTCGAGTAGTCAGAGTTCTCTGGCAGAACTGGTCAGTAAGATAAACAAGTACCCGCAGTCCATGATTAACGTACGCATCGCTGAATCTGCTGATGTTTCGGCCAGCAAGAAAGTGCAGCAGGCCGTGTCAAGCGTAGAGGCTAAACTGGGTTCTAAGGGGCGCGTGCTATTGCGACCATCGGGTACCGAGCCCGTGATACGGGTGATGGTAGAGGGGGAGGATGCCGCCGAGGTGCTCATGCTCGCCGAAGAACTGGCGGAAGTCGTTGGAAAAGAAGTGGGTGCGGCGACCTAAGAGATGCTTGCCGTGTTGCAAGACCCTTGTATCTTAGTTAGTATTGGCGCCCGTTTTGGCGGGCTGTTTTAGATTAGCTCAAAGGTTCGCCCTTCTGGATTTGTAAGCATGCGTCAAAAATTGGTTGTCGGAAACTGGAAGATGCATGGCTCGCGCACGCAGGTGCGACAGTTGATCGAGGATGTAGCCGCCGGTACCGCTGGCTTGAATGACGTCGAGATAGCTGTAGCGCCGACGTTTCTGCATCTGGGCCTGGCGGCGCAATTAAGCCAGCAGGTGGGGGCTAAACACCTCAAGCTGGCGGCGCAGAATCTGTATCCCCAGGAGCAAGGCGCTTTTACCGGTGAGGTTTCAGCACCTATGTTGGCGGATTATGGCGTCACCTACGTTATTGTAGGGCACTCCGAAAGACGCGAGATATTCGCTGAAACAGATCAAGCAGTGGCTGTGAAATTTCAGGCAGCGCAAGAGGGTGGTTTGCTTCCCATCCTCTGTGTAGGGGAGTCGCTGCAGCAAAGAGAGCAGGGCTCAAGCGAAGAAGTCGTGCTAAGTCAGCTAGATGCGGTAATAGCCGCGGCAGGTGTCGAGGCGTTACAATCGGCTGTTATTGCCTACGAGCCTATTTGGGCAATCGGCACGGGAAAGACTGCAAGCCCGGAGCAGGCGCAGGGCATTCATAGGGTGCTTCGAGAACATATTGCGAAGTCGAACTCGACTATCGCGGCAGGCGTAAGAATTTTATACGGTGGCAGTGTCAAGGCCTCCAGTGCGACAGAGTTGTTTGACCAGACCGATATTGACGGTGGTCTGGTTGGTGGGGCCTCTTTAAAGGCTGAAGAGTTTATATCCATTTGTAAAAGTGCGGATTAACGATCATGCAGACGATAGTAGTTGTAGTTCACGTAATTGTAGCCATCGCGATAATAGGCCTGGTTCTCTTGCAGCAGGGCAAAGGCGCAGACGCCGGAGCTTCTTTTGGTGCGGGCGCCTCGCAAACTGTATTTGGCGCCTCAGGCAGCGGTAATTTCTTGGTGCGGGCTACGACTATCGGCGCCACGATATTTTTTATTACCAGCCTCTCTCTGGCTGTGTTTGCCAAGAATCAGTCTTCACTGGGCGGTGCCGCAAACTCGCCACTGGTAAATGAAGAGCTGTTGCAGGAGATCTCAACACCTGTGTCTGATGTGCCTCAACTAGATGTGGCGCCTGCGCCAACATCCAGTGCTGACGACGTGCCCAGCCTGCCTGGCAACGATAACTAGGATAGATAAGAATTAGCCGAAGTGGTGAAATTGGTAGACACGCTACCTTGAGGGGGTAGTGACCTCTGGTCGTGCCGGTTCAAGTCCGGCCTTCGGCACCAAATCCTTGAAATCGGACCCTCATGCCGATTTCAGGCCAACGCGGCGGGAGAACCTAAATTCCCGCGAAAGCCGCGTAAAACCTTGACCTTAGCCCCAACTAGTCCTTATAATTCGCTCCCCTTGTGAAATAGGGCCATAGTTTTATCTCTATAGATTATTTCCTTATAAAACAAGGAGTTACTAATGAAGCGGATTGTCGCTTTTTTAGAGCCAGAGATATAGATTTGTTGCGGGGATAACCCGCTTAGTA
>Ga0115553_1002434_pt1 | contig 11301 bp, 15 predicted proteins | sample COGITO_mtgs_1103_2_FD_87284 | JGI IMG/M metagenome (GOLD analysis project Ga0115553, IMG submission 87284) | Pelagic marine microbial communities from North Sea - COGITO_mtgs_110331 | ecosystem: Environmental > Aquatic > Marine > Epipelagic | place: Germany:Helgoland, sampling site Kabeltonne... | reverse complement strand
ACTCAGGTTTATTATTTTTATAAGAAAGCCCAAGAGACCCAACCAGATATAGATATGGCATTATTTACCTATCCAGGCCCCCTTCCTTTTTCAAAGGAGACGGCTATTCTCATGATGGCAGACGCTGTAGAAGCCGCATCTAAAAGTCTTAAAAACCCTACTTATTTGGAAATAGATGCCTTTGTAGAGAAGATTATTACAGGACAAATGCAGGCCAATCAGTACGTAAATGCCAATATTACCTTTAAAGATATTGAATTAATTAAAAAGGTCTTGAAAGGCAAACTAACTAATATCTACCACCTTAGGGTAGCATATCCAGAATAATTTCAGAGCAATGAAAAATAAAGCTAAAAAAAGCTTTAAAAATGTTGTTATATTATATTCTAAAAAGTACATTTGCAACCGCGTTTTTAAGGCGTGAAACACTTTTGTGTTAGGAGAGGTGCCAGAGTGGTAATGGAGCAGATTGCTAATCTGTCGACGGGTAACTGTCGCCAGGGTTCGAATCCCTGTCTCTCCGCTCTTTATTGAAAAATTGATACCTTATTACAAGGTCTCGGGGTGTAGCGTAGCCCGGTTATCGCGCCGCGTTTGGGACGCGGAGGTCGCAGGTTCGAATCCTGCCACCCCGACATTAATAAACAGAGATATTCCCAAAATCTCAAAACTTTTTCCTTCGGGAAATGGTCGCGTAGCTCAGCTGGATAGAGCATCTGCCTTCTAAGCAGACGGTCAAAGGTTCGAATCCTTTCGCGATCACTTTTTAAATTTCATTAAATTTCAATACCCCGCGTTTAGTCAATAAACACGGGGTTTTTTGTTTTTTTTGTTTCAGTTCATTTCACTTGATGTCAGGTTTTTGTTCCACATATGTTTCACAAGAATTTATATGTTTCACAAAAATTAAGAAACACCTATGAGCACTACATTAAAATTTTACGTTAGTACAGACAGAAAAAGAAAAACAGACCAGCAACTTCCCATTTACATTAGAGTCATTCACTTGAGAAAGAAAGCAGAGGGGAAACTAAGCGTTATTCCCATTTCAGAGATAGATTTAATTGCCTGGAATTCGGATTTACAACGATTCAATTCAAAAAAAGAAAAATTGATTCAGTATAATATCTTTTTAAATGAACTTCAAAATGAGTTCCACAATTATTTAAGGTCAAATGTTTCACAGATGGCTAAGATCAGTGCCAAAGATATTAGAGACCATTTGCTCTCCAGAAACTTCTGTCCTGAAACTAAAGTAATTCAAGCAGTAAATGATTACTATAAAAATGTCATTGAGCCAGATGCTGACAAAGCTTTGGGAACCAAAAAAAATTATAAAAAGTCAATCAATCATTTTGTGCAATTTTTAAAGCACAAAAAGCTTTTAAATACTACTGTAAAAGACTTTAAGAGAAAGCATGCATCTATGTTTGTAGACTATCTTAAGTCAGATATTCCATTAACTGATAAAAAAGCATTGAATAGCCAAACAACCAATTCCATTGCAAAAAACATCAGACCTATATTTAAAAAACTATACTTAGACGAGGAGATAATGATTAACCCCTTTGATGGAGTCTCTGTGCCGTTTAAAAAAGCCGTTAAACCCCGTTTAACGAATGATTACTATAAAAACATTGTAGCCCTTGACCTCACCAAAACACCAGTTTTAGAGGTCTATAGAGACTATTTTCTAATGATGTGTTATACGGGCCTTAGTCATTGTGACTTATTTAACCTTAGAGATTATGAGATAACGAAGGGTAGGGTTGAAATTAGAAGAAAGAAGTCTAAGGTATTAACGATTCAGATGTTAAATAATCAAGCACTCTCAATTATTAATAAGTACGAAGGTCAAATTCCAGAGCAGAGAATAATTCCTAAAAAAAGTCTTGATAAAGTCAATCAAAATTTAAAACTTATAGGTGTTTTAGCAGGGGTTCACTTTCCACTGACAACTTATGCAGCAAGAAGGTTTTTTAGGCAATCAATTTATGAGTCAGGTATACATGAAGAACTGGTTAGAAAAAGTTTAATGGGACACTCTGTTGCAAGTGATATGGACAGTCATTATTTTTTAATTACGGACAGTATACTTTTGGAGGCAAAAGATAAATTAGATAATCATTTTAATTCTTTAAATGAATGAACAAAGGTTGCAATGATATATCAGAAAAAGATTAGACACTACCTCTTAAATTATAAATAACTCCTCTTTTATTTTATCCAGAATGTAATTTTATCGGATACTCCGATTTTTTTTACAGATTCAATCGTTGATTTTTTAAGATAGTCATCGTCATTCCAAAATGAATTAATGTCTAAAGCTATAATGCAATAATTTAAAATTAACGCGATGTGTTTGAAAACCTATCTGGAATTGATAAATCTTGACATCCTTTATCTGGAGTATAAATTCTACAAGTGCTATTTAATTTTTCAAGGAATCCATTGTTTTTTAATTTACATGACCCCCTAATTACTAGATTTTCCAATGATTTTGGTAGTAATGGTAGTTCATATTCATTGGGTAGGTCCTTTATTTCTTTTAATAAAGGGTTTCCTGATGAATTATCAATTATAAGTTCTTTTAAGTTCTCTAAATTAGTTAAAGAAGAATATTCAAAAGATCCATATAGACTTAATTTTTCTAATGAATTGGGTAATAAATTAATTGAAATGTTTGATATGCTGTATACAGTTAATTTTTCTAATAATATATCTTTTAAGAATTCCCAATCTTTTTGTGAAAGAGTTTCTTGAACCAATAATTCTTTTAAATTTTTTAGTTCATTTAAAAAATTAAGATCAGTTACTTTATTGGCTTTTTCAATTTTAACAGTATGTAGGTTTGGAAAAAAATTTAATGTTTGAATTAATGTTTTTGTTTTATTATTGGTTTTAACAACCATAGTTGTAACCTTAGATAAATTTTCATCAATTAATTGATTGTTATACAATATTGATGAAAATTTACCATAATCACCTGAATAAAATGTACATCCTTGAAATTTTTCTAAAATATTTGACATATTATTATAATTTTTAATTTATTTAATAATAAAATAATGAAAGGAAAACCTTTATTCAATTAGGTAATTATCAAATCCTAAAATGTTTTATTAAAATTTACTTCTAATATCATCAATCTTATTTTGAACTTCTTCTGATAATTCAATATCAGGATAGATATCATCACCAGAATCAGGAAATAAAATTACTTCATATTGTTCATCGGTTTCATCATCGTAAATACCAATAGTTATCCCATCTATTCTCATAACTTATACTGTTTTATATAATTCACCATCTACGTAGATACGATACTCATCTACTACATTTCCATATCCATTTGGATTACCAATGGAATATAAATCTATATTAGTTTCGGGTACAATTTCTAGAAGAGCATCGTAAATTTCAGAATCAGATTCTGCTTTCTGAATATTTTCATAAAGAGTTTTATCGAATGTCCCTTCTTCTATAAGATGTGTATTACCATACCCATCATCCATATATCGTTGAACTAATACTTTCATAATTTTATTGTTTTAAATTAAAATAAATATAAATTTTAAATCTTAAATCTTAAATCTTAATAGTTATTTATCCTAAATAATATGTTTCTATTAAGAAAATCTAATTTGTGAGTTCTCTCAAGTGCTCATATATCATCACCATAGCTAAAGTGTCTAATTCGCAATATCGAAGCAGGGCAATTGAGATTCCATCTCTCTCCAATCACCTCCGGTATAGGTGAACCTAAATTGTTTTTTTCGTTCCATGATTGATCAATTATTTTCATGATCAAACATTCACTAACAAATGTATTTCTGTTTGATAAAGGTTTCACATTCCATTTGGATTAAGTGACATATTTTCACTAAAACTCAATAATTCTATCATCTTTATAATAATCAAAATTTAATTCAATTTCCTCTCCTCCAGTAATACTTTCAAAATCAATAGGAGATTGAGAAAATAATTCCTCAATTAATAAAAATTCAAAATTATCCTCTCTACTAACTCTCTTGTAATCATTACCATCTTTTATTTCAAGAGTAACTCCCAATCCATCTTCTTCAGTGTACTTAAAATCAATTTTTAAATCATTTATTAAAATAGATGAGATAAATACTACTTTAAAATAATCATCATAGTTAGTGTCTTCATTTTTTGACACTTTTTCTAAAAACTTAATCTTTAAAATCATTTTATTAATTTATTTATAATTGGTTACGTAAATAAACTACTTGTTTTTTGGAACATACTACTAATAATTACGATTTAAATGACTTTTTTGTCAATTCTAGATAGACATCAATCACATAAACAGAAAAAAAATAACTGCATAAAAAACATTAATTCATCCTTCTTCAAAGAATTTAAATCAAACCTAATTCATAAAGGTCAGAGTATAGAGGATAAAAGAATTATAATTAACACACTCAACTCGAAATCTTCTTTTTTTTATAAAAAATCAACCTCCGTATGAAAACGTCTCCAATACCCATTTTAGAAAAAAGTGAATTCTCAGTTACAAGAAACCTCATCTTTGTGTGTTATAAATTAATCTTTCCAATCCTTTTGAAATAAATACATTTCAACATTTTCGAGAAAATCACTTTCAACCTGTTGAAACATTGAAATAAAATCTTTTTTAAACTTATCATCTTTAAAGTGAATTGGTGTTCTCCTAACATGTTTTTTAATTAAACTACTTGTGTAAAATGTCTTTCCGTTTAATTCTACAATTTTTATGTTTTTTTGAATACCCTCTAACTCTCTAATTGAAAAGTCCTGTTTAGTAATAATATTTCGATCAAAAAAATAATTATCTTCTTGGTAATTATCGTTTGATCTGTGCGTTCTGATTTCTCCTATTACCTTTTCACTCATTTCATTCAACAGAAACATGCCTCCTCTTGTCTCATCCAAAAAATCCTCACTAATTTTTAATTTTTCGGATAATGATTTTTTCTTTTCATACTCAGAATGAAGGTTTTGAATATTTTGAAGTTTTTCAGTTGAATTGAATCCAATCTATCGAACCTTTTCTCGAGCTAATTGGAGTTTGTTGGTGAGTAAATAGATCATTTTAGTGATAAACTCTTGAACTAAAACTTCCAAAATCGAGAACACTGGTGAGACGAGAAAAATAGATAACCAAAACACTAATGATAACTCATCAATTATTTCTAAAATGTAACCTTGATTATTCATGTCTTTTTTGTGACTTTAAATTAATTCACTTGATTTTTGTAAATTATTAAAGATTAATGATAGAAAGATACAAAGAATTGATTTCATAGTTTAATTTGAGAAAATAGTGTAGGATTTTAAATTAATTAGACAAATTTTATAACTTTATAAGAGTGAAAACATAATAAATAAAATAAAAAATCGTGAGAATTGAATTAAAAAAAGATCAAATAGTTTATTGGCCAAAAATAAGTGATTATAGTTATAGATGGTCTTTTGAGGTGTTCTATGAAGTTGAGTTCTATGATAAAGAAACTTATGAATTTAAAACTCAATTCATATTTCACTCAAAAGACAGAAAAATTTATTACAATAACATTACCGTTTATATTCCTTTTGAAGAAATTAATTGGGAATATAAAAATTACACCGATGATGAGGGTAATTTACATTTTGGATCTATTGATAGTTTTATTTTTAATAACACATATTATATCGGAGAAAAAGAAATTGAAGAAAATGATAGAAAAAATATTTTAAGTACATCTTTTAATCCTTTTCAATTTTCAGAAGATATAGAAAATAATGAGTTACACTATAATAGAAATGTGATAAGAGATTGGTGGGAAAATAATAATGAAAAAATTGTAGAAAAAATACTAGAAAATAAGGATAAGTATAATTTTGAAATTGAGAATAGTCTAAATGATATAAAAATTAAAGATTAAATCAAATTTTCTTTACTTCTCCTCAGAAATCTAATACCTTTTCAAATTATACCCCACAAAACACCTCCCCAATTGGTATATTTGGGTTATAAAAAATTGAATGACAACTATTTAGTTCTTTTCACTTTGGGAAATTGATAAAAGAGATAAACTCTTTTTTAAACTTATCATCTTTAAACTGAATGGGTGTGAATCAAAAAAACTTGATGAATTATTAAGTGATTTAGAAAAAAAATGGTCAAAAGCATTACCGTGAATTTAAATCAATATCAATACTGACTGATGAAGAGATGATTGTTAGGTGGAACGATGATATTGAAAAATATGAAGAAATAAAATAGATTCTTCAAATGAGTAATAGTATTAAGAATATTAAATTGAGAGACAAAGTATCCGGATGGATAGTTTCAATCGAAACAGAAAATCAAGATGTTTATACTGATGTGATTTACACAAAAGTATCTCGTGAGGATACAATTTTAAAAGTTATTGATGATTTTTATATGTCTCAACCTCTTCAAAAAGTTGTCAGGGTATCTTCAAAACAATTATAAGAAATTAATTTTGTTAGTATGGATTATCAAATAATACTTAATAAAGTAATTGAGAATTATTTTTCGAAAAATAAATTCAACTCACTCGGTAAATTAGAATGGTATCCTGTAACGGAAAGACAAAAAAAAAGACACTTTTAAAAAAAGGGAAAGAATTAACCAAACAAAGAGTTCGATATTCTGTTATTGAAAATTTTAGTTCTTCTTATAAATCGGATTCATCAAATTACCGTCAACTATTAATAAGTGAAATAGAAGATGATGGTGTTTTCTACTGTATATACTATTATAGAACAATGGGTAGGATGGGACAAAAAACAAGATATAAGTTTAAGATTTTAAATTACTCTGATTCTATAAACATTTCAGATTATCAAATTGAATTATTGGAAGAAAAGATGATTATGATTCGTTAAGGTTTCTCGTAACCCCAACTAAACTTTTTTCCAAAACCCCTATCGGAGTGGAATTTTTATCGGGGGTGGTTTTTTTTCCTAAGGAAAATGATAGGGTAATAAGTTGTTTTTATGTTACTCTGTGTTGTACGATTTTAAATGTGTTATAATTTTGTAAATAATATGTTTCTATTAAAAAAATCTAAATTCTAATTTGTGAGTTCTCTCAAGTGCTCATATATCATCACCATAGCTAAAGTGTCTAATTCGCAATATCGAAGCAGGGCAATTGAGATTCCATCTCTCTCCTCCTGCTCCAAATCTGTGTACTGAAGCTTTCCATAGGCGGTGAGGGCTGCCCCGCCGTCTGTAAGCTCATCTAACTCTGAGATAAGCTCAAAATCTTCTTCAAACTCATCAAAGGGCTTAGGAAGGTTTTTATAGGGGTCTATAATGCTACCATCAGCGTTAGCTAAAAGCCAAATCTTGTTAGGTTTAAAATTTTTAGAATTTATGCCTATTGAACCAATTGGCTGGCTGTATTTACTTTTCACTACTTTTGATACTTCAAAAACAGCTGGCAAAACCTTTTTTATTGAATTAGATCCTTTAGTATAAGGATTGTAATAGTAGTCTTTAATCACCCTACAAAGATCTATCATATCTCTTTTTCCAACCCAGGAGGGACCTGCAGTATTTTCTTTTGAGTGACTGATACTCTTTAAAAAATCCATCAAATTTAACTTATCTAACTCATTACTTACTTCTAATTGTTGAATGATAGCATTTACTATACTATTCTCATGGGTGGCAAATTTAAAAACAGAGCCATTATTACTTGATAATGCCTCCATTAAAGCTCTAGAAAATTCAAAATTTGGAAACTTACCAGGTTCAGAATTAAGGTACTGGTTGGCATGCTCAATTGTACCATCTTTATGATATATATGATGTGAAAACTGAAAAGCCACTTGCGCATAAGGAGTTTGACCTGCATAGAATGGAAGAGCAACTATAGAGGTTTCAAAATCTATAAAGTTTAATGGATATACCCAGGTGTCCATTTCCTCTTTTAGTTCTTCTTTTAAAACCTCTATGCTTGCATCTTTATTTTTAGCCTTTTCAATTTGTAACCATTGGCGCTCAGTTCTTGAAAGTTTACCGGCAGAGGGATTCACAAAACCAATGGTGTCTTCCGTTATAAAATCTAAAAGGATATCATTTGGATTTGCTGTTTTATTTAAGCTCCTATAATCCCAAACTTCAAATAGATTGGGTTTTTCAAATTCTTTTTCTGTCCAATTAACTTGCTTGCTCCAGCAGTACTCAAAACCAGATTTTAAGCCTTTTTCTTTTTCTTCCTTAGTAGTTTTAAATTCACACTTTTTACAAGCACTACATTGTATTGGGTAGTTATAATAATTATCTTTTAAATAAGTATCTCTTAAGTTTAATATACTCTGTTCAAAAGAAAATTCAGGTAATAATTTATCTTGGCCAGTTTCTATTCTAGAAATTAAATCCGAAACATTTATTTTACTCAAAATAGATTCAGTTTCTGGATTTTGAAGCTGATTTATTTTTTTAATTACACCTGTTCTTTCATTTGTTTTTTTAGTAATTCTAAATTTTTGGTTTAGCCCTTCAATACATGTTGTCTTACTTTTATCTGCCAACATCAGATATGAAGTGATTTGATAATTTGGATGACATTTTTGAATCACATACTTTTGAAAAGCAACATCAAATAGATAGGGTTTCATTAAAGGTTTTATAGCTCCTTTTTTACCCACAAACTCATTTTGATTTTCTGGATGGTATGATTTTGCTTTAACTTCTATAAGCTCAATTTTAGCCCCTTTTTTAACTAAAATGTCTGTTCTAATGAATAAACCATCTACAAGAAATGCTGCTTCAAAAATTACCACATTTTCCCTATTTAATAATTCTTGCGTTGTGGAAGCTAAGGCTTGATAATCATATACATCTTTCTCTTCAACTAAAATACCATTGGGATAATGTAAGCGAGCTAGCTCTTCTACTTGAAACCCTCCAGATGCAAGCGCCTTTAAAAATGAATCATCGCTTTTGTGATTTGCAAATTCTACTTTTTTAGTAAAAAAAAGTTTGTTTGGACATTCTAAGCCTAATTTATAGCGGGATTTGGTTAAAACTCTCATGAATTAAATATAGTTTAATTTTAGATGGCACTTAAAATTGTATTATTACAAAATAATAATTAAAACACTCCAAATCTAATAGAGTAGTGTGACAAATTGTGTCAACTAAATAAAATGTGTTTTAAATTTTTATTTTTTTATAATACTCCTGAAGCATAGGATTTAAGTTTAGAGGGCTCAAAAGTTTTATTTCTCCTAAAGAAGAAATAATTAATTTAACTAAATCTATATTGGGAATAAGCATAAGAGAAACCTTATAACTCCCATCTAAGTTTTCTTCTAATATTTTTTGGGAATGATGAATGGGGTGTGATTTCCAAATATTCATATATAAAGTTGAAACTTGTAAAATAATGGTCTCTATTTTATTTCCTTTAAATGGAAAGGTAACACCCAATAGATAGTGTTGTAATTTTAAATTAGCAATAAAACTACTGGGTAATTGTTTAGGGTCAAATCTTTCTTTTTCTTCTAGATCTGATATTCTGTCCAAACCAAAGATTCTCAATTCTTTTTTTTGAGTATCATACCCTATAATATACCAAATATGATCACTAACCTTTAATTGCATAGGTGCTAGAATTCTATTCTCAGTTAGTCCAGTTCTTTTTGTATGTTTAAAAGCTATAATTCTTTTATGATCAATTGCTTTAAAAATGTTTTTAATATTTCCTAGGCCTTTAGATTTTGACTCAGAATCGATAACATAAGTTTGATACTCCACATCAAATTTTATCTTCATTTCTTCTAACGCTTTGAGTTCTCTAAAACGATTAAAAAGAGAATTTCTTTCTATATATTGATCTGATATTTTTATTTTTTTTGATGTAGAATCTCTGATAAATTCATAATCCATAGATTTTAAAAATTCAAAATCTCTATTAAGAGTTCTACTACTAATAGCATGACCATTTTCTTCTAAAAATTTAATCATTTCTTTTTTAGAGATGAATCTATCTAGGCAAAAATCTATCAGGATAGAGATTCTTTGTAATGATGGATAATTATTGCTTGACATTATTTGTCAAGATAGGAAATTATATTTGTTTTTAAATAAAATAAATATGAAACACGAAATCTCTGAGGAATTAAACAAAGTGAAAAATTTTAAAGATGGTATGTGGTGTGCCACGTATTATGGTTTTTATATTTTTTTAGAAAATGAAGGAAATTCAATTTTATTTGTTATTCCAGATCTAACCATTAACTGATTAAATATGAAAAACCTAATAATTTTAGATCTAGATCATACACTTATATATGGTTCATATGCAGAAAAAGAAACTGCAAATCTTTTATATAAGCACAACAAATTTTTGAGTGTTTACGAAAGACCAGGCGCCAGAGATATGATAGAATTTTGCAAATCTATATCAGACATCATCGTGTTTACAACGGCTAAAAGAGACTATGCAAAGAAAATTTCAGAGAAACTTGAAATATACCCTCGGTCAATATTAAGTAGAGGAAACTGTAAGACTTTAAATGGAAGACACTATAAAGTATTTAAAGATGAATGGTTTCAAAAATACACGCATATTTTTATATTAGATGACAGTCCAAACGTTTGGTTAAATACTCATTCTTCTCAAATTAAAATGTTAGTTCCTACTGAATTTAGAGGAGAATCTTCTGACAACAATCTTTTTCTTTCTTTAATAGAGATACAAAATATAATTAAAGAAATAAATGATAGGTGAATGAATTCATTCCAAAATATTTATTCAAATAGCCTTTTTTTTTAAATTAAAAATAAAAAGTCAATCAATCATTTCATACAATTTTTAAAGCACAAAAAGCTTTTAAATATTACTGTAAAAGACTTTAAAATAAAACATGCATCTATGTTTGTAGACTTGATGGAGTCTCTGTACCGTTTAAAAAGGCCGTTAAACCCCGTTTAACGAATGATTACTATAAAAACATTGTATCTCTTGACCTCACCAAAACACCAGTTTTAGAGGTCTATAGAGACTATTTTCTAATGATGTGTTATACGGGTCTGAGTCATTGTGACTTATTTAACCTTAGAGATAGAGATTATGAGATAACGAAGGGTAGGATTGAAATTAGAAGAAAGAAGTCTAAGGTATTAACGATTCAAATGTTAAATAACAAAGCACTGTCATTAATTGATAAGTACGAAGGTCAAATTCCAGAGCAGAGAATAATTCCTAAAAAAAGTCTTGATAAAGTCAATCAAAATTTAAAACTTATAGGTGTTTTAGCAGGAGTTCATTTT
>Ga0115553_1002426_pt1 | contig 11320 bp, 9 predicted proteins | sample COGITO_mtgs_1103_2_FD_87284 | JGI IMG/M metagenome (GOLD analysis project Ga0115553, IMG submission 87284) | Pelagic marine microbial communities from North Sea - COGITO_mtgs_110331 | ecosystem: Environmental > Aquatic > Marine > Epipelagic | place: Germany:Helgoland, sampling site Kabeltonne... | reverse complement strand
TAGGTGGTATGGGTATATTTGGAGTTGAATTTTTTATAAGAAATAATGATGTTATTTTTAGTGAGCTAAGTCCGAGACCTCATGATACAGGAATGGTTACTATGAAGACTCAAAGATTAAGTGAGTTTGACCTGCATGTTAGAGCATTCTTAGAACTACCTATTACTCAAGAAATGATAGATAATAATTTTTCTCCTGGTGCTAGTCATGTAATTCTTGCAAATGCTGAAGGTGAAGTAAATTCATACCAAGGAGTTAGAGAGGCATTAACAAACTCTAACATAGATATACGAATATTCGGAAAGTCAGAAACAAAAAAACATAGAAGAATGGGAGTTGTATTAGCTCCTTCATTAAAACAAGCAAAAGACGCTGCTAGTAAAATTACAGTGGTTATTAAATAATAATACTAAGTTTCTTTAATTAATCTCTCCTCTAATTGCACTCTCTGAAGCTCTAATTCTTTTGGAAGAAAGCTCTCAAACCTGTCAAAATGCTCTTTAACCTCTTTAATTTCTTTTAAACCTTCAGAATTAGATATTTTAATTAAAGAATTAAATTTATCAGAATCAAATTCTAATCCTGTCCATGTAATATCTTCAAAACTTGGTACTAACCCAAAACTATTTTCTTTAGCACTTACTTCACCTTTTACTCTATCAACAATCCACTTTAATATTCTCATATTTTCGCCAAAACCGGGCCATATAAAATTACCCTCACTATCTTTTCTAAACCAATTAACTCTAAATATTTTTGGTGCTTTTTGACTGTATTTTTTACCTAAATTTATCCAGTGTTTCCAATGTTCCGCCATATTATAACCACAAAAAGGAAGCATAGCGAAAGGGTCTCTTCTTATGGAAGCTTGATTAATGGCTGCAGCCGTAGCTTCAGATCCCATAGTTGCAGCCATAAAAATACCATGATCCCAATTATAAGATTCATAAACTAATGGAAAAGTTTTTGATAGCCTCCCACCAAATATAAACGCCTCAATAGGAACACCTTCTGGTTTTTCCCAATCTTTATCTAAAGAAGGGCATTGTGAAGACGGTACTGTAAATCTAGCATTAGGATGTGCTGCTTTACTACTACTTGATGGAGTCCAATCATTTCCTTGCCAATCTATTACATGGTTTGGAACTTCTCCATCCATACCTTCCCACCAAACATCTCCATCATCTTTTAAAGCAACATTGGTAAATATACAGTTAGATTTTAACATTTCCATAGCATTAGGATTAGTCTTATAAGATGTTCCTGGAGCTACCCCAAAAAAACCTGCTTCAGGATTAATTGCTCTAAAAGTACCATCAGCTGAAGGTTTGATCCAAGCAATATCATCACCTACAGTTTTTACTTTCCAGTCATCAAAACATTTAGGCGGCATCATCATTGCTAAATTTGTTTTTCCACAAGCACTTGGAAAAGCTGCACCAACATAAGTTGTTTCACCTTTAGGATTTTCTAGGCCTAGAATTAGCATGTGTTCTGCTAACCAGCCTTCCTCATTTGCCATTTTAGAAGCAATTCTGAGTGCAAAACACTTCTTTCCTAAAAGAGCATTACCTCCATAGCCTGATCCATAAGACCAAATTGATCTGTCTTCAGGAAAATGAACTATGTATTTGTTTTCAGGATCAGGTGCACATGGCCAGCTTATATCTTTTTGATTAGATTCAAGTGGCATTCCAACTGAATGCATACATTTAATAAAATTGTCTTTATTTCCTAATACATCTAAAGCTTCCTTGCCCATTCTTGTCATAATTCTCTGATTAACAACTACATAAGGACTATCTGAAATTTGAATCCCAATATGAGCAATCGGTGAATTTAAAGGCCCCATTGAAAAAGGAATAACATACATTGTTCTTCCTGACATACATCCAGAAAATAAATCGTCTAATTTAGATTTCATAGAAGTAATATCGGACCAATTATTTGTAGGGCCAACATCCTCTTTTGAAGAAGTACATATAAATGTCCTGTCCTCAACTCTTGCAACATCACTAGGGTGAGAGCGTGCTAGAAAGCAATTTTTTCTCTTATCACTGTTTAATCTAATAAGTGTTCCTGCTTCAACCATTTCGTCACAAAGTCTATCGTACTCCTCTTGAGAGCCATCACACCAATAAACATTTTTTGGCTTACATAAATCTCTAATTTCAGAAACCCATTGGTTCAAAACTTGATTTTTACTGGTCATAAAGAATCCTTATCTGTACATAAAAACAAAGTCCATTAGAAACATGAATCTTAAGAGAAATCAAACAAAATATTACAAATTTATTACTAAATATTTAAATAATATTTTAATAACGTTCGTGATTATTTAAACTAAATAAAAATTAAAAAAAATAAGGATTAATTACTAAAAGTATTTAATAAGAATCCAAATACTAGCCTTCATTTTTATATTCTTTAACACCTTTTTTCTTAGTTTTAATTCTTTTATAAATCGAAATAGCTCCCCCAACTAACACAAAAGAAACTAAAGTTTTACCTATTATTCTTGTAATAAACATTTTTCACCTAAAAATAAAAATTAAATATTAATTGCACATAGCATAAAACATATAAATAATAATTAGAAGCTATTTAGGAATATTGATGAAAAAAATTACTGGAAGATCAGCTTTTTTATCTATTTTAAGAAGTGAAGGTGTTACCCATCTTTTTGGAAACCCTGGCACTACTGAACTTCCTATTATGCACGCTCTTAAAGATTACCCAGAAATAAAATATATTTTAGGACTTCAAGAATCTATAGTTGTAGCTATGGCAGATGGATACTCAAGAGCAACTGGAAAATTATCTGTGTGTAATGTTCATGTTGCTCCTGGTTTAGGAAATGCAATGGGTGCAATATATAATGCTAAATTTGTAGGCAGCCCAGTTATAATTACTGCAGGACAGCAAGAACAAGGTCATGGACTAATGGAACCAATGCTATATGGACCTCTTGTTCAGATGGCGGAACCTCTTGTAAAATGGGCAATAGAAGTTACAAGACTAGAAGATCTTCCTAGAATAATAAGAAGAGCTGCAAAAATAGCATTAGCGCCTCCTACTGGTCCTGTATTTATATCTCTCCCAGGCGATATTTTAAATGCAGAAGCAGAAATAGACTTAGGAAAACCATCTAGAATTAAATATAATATAACTCCAGATAAAGAAACCCTTGAAGATATAAAAAATAGAATTTTAAAAGCGAATAATCCTGTTATCATTTCTGGCCATGAAATAGCTCAAACAGGTGGCTTTAATGAAATTTCTAATTTTTCAGAAATGATTGGAGCCGCTGTTTATCAGCAAACTGTTCCACATGGCTCCCATTACCCTTCAGAGCATAAAACATATGTGGGTGTAATGCCTAGAAGTCAATCACAGGTTAAAAAAATATTAGAAAATTATGATTTATTAATTTGTGTAGGGAGTGATGTTTTAAGGATGTCTGTATGGAGCTCTATAGAGCCTCTTCCAAAAAATATGTCTATAATACATATCGGAATTAGAGATTGGGAATTAGCAAAAAATTATCATACTGAACAAGCTATCCTAGGAAACGTTAAAACGACACTAATAAATCTTAATAAAATTTTATCTAATAATTTAGATAAAACATATAAAAATAATGCTGTTATTAGAATTAAAAAAATAGAAAAAAATAATTGGAGTAAAAATAAAAAAGACCTTACTTCTAAAACATCAAAAGATAAAAATATAATCCCCATTACTCCAAACTGGTTAATGATGACTTTAGCTGAAAATATTTCTAGTAATAATATAGTAGTAGAAGAGGCTTTAGTATCTTCCAGAAGTTTATTAAACTTTCTTCCTTTTAAAAACCATAAAGATTTTTATGGTTTAGCAAGCGGAGGAATTGGATGGGCAGTTTCAGGATGTATTGGAGTATCATTAGCTAATAAGAATAAAACAATAGTAGCAATAATAGGAGATGGAAGCTCTATGTATGCTATTCAATCTATATGGACTGCCGCGCACTATAATTTACCAATTATATATGTCATAGCTAATAACCAAAGTTATCGCATTATCAAAGAACGACTAGAAGGATTTCATAACAATACTAACTTTGTAGGAATGGATTTTAATAAACCTAAAATTGATTTTATTAAAATAGCCAATTCCATGGGAGTTGAAGCTACTCAGGTTTCAGAGCCAAAAAGCTTAAAAAGCTTATTTAAAAAAGCATTTAAATACAAAAAACCATATTTGATAGAAGTGATGGTTGATAAAGGTTATTAACTAGTAAAGTTTTCCCCATTGGGAGTAACTATTATTTTTCCACTTCTTCCATATTTAGCTGCGTGTGCAACAGCTTTCTTAATATCTTCAATTGGATAAGTTTTTTCTACAGGCACATGAATAATATTTTTTTCTATCAGACTAGATAAGTATGAATACATTTCAATAATTTCTTTTTTATCCATATTTTGTAGCCATGGCATTAACCAAAACCCTGTTAATAATAAGCGCTTAAAAACAGTCTGATGTGAAGATATCTGAATATTTTTTCCTGATAATAAACCATAATTTAATATAGTTGCTTCATCTTCTAGGCAATCTCCTATACGTAATACCTGATCACCTCCCACTGCATCTATAGCTAGTTTTATATTTGCATTATTAGTAATATTCTTAACAGTTTTTGATAAATCATTATTATCTATAACAACTACATCAGCACCTATTTTTTTAAGACTTTCTTCTAAACCTTCCCTTCTAACGATATTCACTGTATTTAAACCTAATTCTTTCGCAATACTTATAACAGAGTGCCCTACACCAGAATTAGCTGCATCTTGAATTATCCAATCATTTTTATTTAATTTAACATATTTTTTTATCATTAAATATGCTGTTGCTGGATTAACTTTCATCATTGATAATTGTAATGGATCTATATTTTTTGGAAGTAATATTAAATTACTAGCCAATACCATTTTTTGCTGTACCCAGTTTTCTCGGTCTAAAGGAAGAACTATATCTCCTATATTAAAGCCCTGAACATTTTTTCCGATTTTATTTACTTTTCCAATGGATTCTGCTCCTAATTTGGATGGTAACTTATATTCTACTCCATACTTGCCTTCTAAAATCAAAACATCTGCCGGATTAATAGGGAAAGCTAATATATCAATTAAAACTTCATTATCTTTAGGCAAACCTAAATCGTTTACATCTATGCATTCAATAACTTGGTCTGGTCGACCAACAGAAGAAAATTGAGCTATTTTCATATTCTTTCCTTTTCAAAATTGTGAATAAGAGATAAAAGTGCATTATACATCAGATAAATATTAAGATAAATCAAATAAAAAAAATATGAATTTATTAATAAAAACATTAAACAATAATCTATACAAAATTGTTGAACTAGCCCTTCTCAGTTCCATTTTACCTTATGTTGTATTGGTATTAAAATTTTATAATTTAGTTTTACCCATCTTATGGTTAGTTACCTTATATTGTATAATAATTTTTTACTTAAAAGAAAATAATATTAATTATAAATTAAAAAATATTTTCAATATAAATAGGCTGGTTTTAATAAAAATAATAATTCGTTGGATAATTTTTAGTGCGATTTTATTATTAATTACTTATTATTTTTTTAATGAGAAATTTTTTATTATTCAAAAAAATAATCCTGAAATCTTATGGAAAATAATGTTGCTTTATCCTATTTTTTCAGCATTACCTCAAGAATTTATTTTTTGTAAATTTTTCTTTTTTCGATATAAAAGTATTTTTAAAAGTAATTTAAATTTAACAATAGCAAGCGCACTATGTTTTGGCATAGCTCATATACTTTTTTTAAATATAATAGCGCCAGTATTAAGTTTAATTGGAGGATTTTTATTTGCTAATACTTATAGGAAACATAAATCTTTACTTTTAGTTTCTATAGAACATGGTTTGTATGGTAATACACTATTTTTTGTTGGTTTAGGTTGGTATTTTTGGGGAGGCAGTCTTGCATGATTTATTTTTATATATAAAAAATACTAATGTATATAAGACAAGACTATTTAGAATATGCCATAAAAAATGAGTCCCATAAAAATTAATATTACATATATGATTATCCACTGCTCTAAATAAAATAGATATCGCAAATATAATATTAGCTAATAAAATGTAGAAGCTGCCTTCAATTTTTTCTTTAAGTGCAAATAAATATATTATAAATAGATGCATTAAAATTATAATATAAAAACTTGAATCTCCTAAAAAGCTAATACTACCTTTTAATTCATTTCCTATATAAAAATAAATAACAGGTGATACTAAAGTTATTACTAATGAAAAAATCTTTGAAAAATTAAAAACAGAATTATTAATTATAAAGAGATAAAATAATATAAATAACAAAATAGCTATTATATCCAACAAACCAGTCATTTTTGTAGGAATTGTATGGAAAAGAAAACTTCCTATTCCAATTAATCCTATTAATGAACCAAAGATTACAGAATATTTTTCACCCCTATATCTTTTTAATATTAAAATAGATATTATTATAAATGCTAAATTTGTAATACTATTTAAAGGTTCCGAAAGGAGCCCTTGAGCTGTTCTTTCACAATAATAATACATATACTCTTCCACCTTTTATTATAATAAAATTTTTATTCTTATTTTTTAGGTTATATATACTTCATTGTTTTATAAAAAACGAAATATATTTGTGTGAAAACTACAATTGAAAATAATGAGAATCAAAGTTGGTCTATTATATTTGGCTTATGGCTTATATATTTTTCTTTTGGATATGCAGTGTCTTCAATTGCCCCAATCGTACCTTATATTACTAATGACTTAAATATATCACATAAACAAATGGGATTAATACTAGGAGCCTGGCAATTTACTTATATGTTTTTTGCATTACCAGCAGGATTTATTTTAGATAAATATGGTCTCAAAATATCAATATTTATTGCAGCTATGATTATTACGTTATCTTTAGTATCAAGAGGGCTATCAAATAATTTTTACCAAATGTGGCTAGCAGTTGCTTTATTTGGAATAGGTGGACCTTTAATTTCTGTTGGAGTTCCTAAGGCTTCTAGTCTATGGAAAAGTCAAAAAAAAAGGACAATATCCATGGGAATTTTATTTACAGGGCCAATGTTCGGTGGAATAGTTTCACTATCAACTATGAATTCTATATTAATGCCTTTATTAAATAGTAATTGGAAATTAGTTTATTTCTTTTATAGCCTTATTCCTTTTATATCAGGACTTATATGGCTTATTATTATTAATAATAAACCAATTCTAAATATACAAAAAGATGCTATTTTAAATATTTCAAGAAGCATTTCTGAATTTAAACTTATTATTACAAAAAAAAGATTTTTAATAATCTTGATACTAGGAACTAGCGCGATGTTTCTCGTACATGGGGTTCCAGGATGGATCCCAAAAATTTTATTTTCAAAAGGTATAAGCATTGGTCTTGCTAGTTTATTAGCAACTATTCCTATAGTAATAGGAATAATCTCTGCCTTAACAGTTCCTAGATTTACTAATAATGATACACGCATTAAAATACTTGCTCTCTTATTTATCAATGCTGCTTTTTCCTTATTATTACTTCAATCAAATAATCTAATAATTTTTATAATAGGGCTTTTCTTTTTAGGAATATCTACAGGTTCTCTAATTGCTATAATTTTAAATCACCTATCAGAAACAAAAGATATTTCTTATAATAATATAGGTATTGCAGGTGGCTTATTTTTTTCTATTATAGAAATTGGAGGAGTATTAGGACCATTTTTTATAGGTCTTATATATGACCTTTATAATAATTTTAATGTTGCATTAAGTTTATATGCTTTATTAATGTTTATAATGATATTTCCTTTATATATATTAAAAAATAAAATGTAGTTTTTTAGCTTGGAGTTACATAAGCAGATAAACCTTTAACATTTTCGTTATATGTTAATTGATGATTACTAGGTGGAAATGCCCTTTGCCTACAATCTATTCTTGGACAACTTCGACATGAAACCCCTACTGGAACAATGTTTTCAGAAGAATCTAATAAAACTCTCTCTCCATAAATCATTTCACTTGCATCATTTAAACTGCATCCTAATCCTATAGAATAAAAACTTTCGGGCGAGTCAAAGCCACCGCTTCTTTTTTGAAAAGCTCTTGCGATGCAAAAATATTTTTCGCCATTAGGCATAATAGAAACTTGAACTTTGATCCTATCTGGTGTCGTAAATGCAGAATATATATTAAGTCTTGGACAAGCCCCACTATACCTTGAAATTGCTATTCCTGAAGCAGAAAATCTTTTAGAAATATTTCCTGCTATATCAACTCTCATCATATGAAAAGGTATGCCTCGCATCCCTGGTTTATTTAAAGTAGTCAGTCTATGACAAACCTGTTCAAAACTAACCTGAAACCTATTTTCTAAAACTTCTATATCATATTTTGTAAATAATGCTTGTTCATAAAAGGTTTCATAAGGTAAAATTATTGCACCTGCAAAATAATTTGATAAAGCTAACCTACCTAATTTTCTAACTTCTCCTTCTTCAATATTATTATCATCTAATATTGTATCAATCTCTTTATCCGCAAGTAAAAGTCCCATTTGTTGAGCCACTAAAAATGTTCTACTTGCTTGCGGAAGCCTATCACTAATAACAAGTGTTTTAGCCACAGGATCATAATACCGTATAGTGTCATGTTTTATTTCAGGAGGTATTGTAGCAACTCTGATATTATGAGTTTCTGCGAGATATTCTGATAAAGGTACAAATAAATTTATATTTTTAGGTTTATTTAAATTCTTTATAATATTAGAGGCTACTTTTTCTAAAGCTGGAAAGTAGTTAGAATTTTTTTGAATTAAATCAGAAATTATTTCAGCAGAAATATTACCTGACATACCTTCAAAATTAGATTCGCCACCATCTACATTAGTTATACCACTTAATTGATTTTGGTTTGTCTTATGAATATCATAAAGACGTATAATGGCTTTAGCTATTTCAGGTTGTGAAGAAACCAAATCTTGTACATCATGATTTTTTAAATAATTATCATCAAAAACTGAATCACTAAAAACCTCCATTATATCAGATAATAAATTTGCATCATTCTCTTTTCCAATATCTGCAAGCTCTATATTAAATTCTTGTGCCAGAATAATGAGTATTTTACCTGTAACGTTTCGTCTATTATTCTCAATAAGGTTTAAATATGGTGTTGAGATGCCTAAAATAGATGCCAACCTTTTCTGCGTAAGGCTTCTTTCTCTTCTCATTCGCCTGATAGCAGCACCTAGTCTTATACCTTTTGTATTAGTTCTCTTCATTAAATATCCTAATTTTTGTTAAAGTTTACAATTTTACATAAAATAACAAATATATATTAGCATATTTACAACTTAAAACAATGATTTTTGTTGGTTTACAATGAATTTTAAAGTAAATATTTTACAAATAATACAAAATTAACAATTTAAATAGGAAAAATTAATGGACGATACAATCTTAGAAGGCTTATCACCAAGCACAAATACTACATACAACCCTCATAGCAATGAAAATATTACTTCTAAAACAAATGATAATAATGAATGGGAAGTTCCAGCTTGGGCACATAATCGTTGGGCAAATATTAAAAGAGATTATACCAAAGAAGATGTGAAAAAACTTCAAGGATCTATCAAAATTAAACACACATTAGCTGAAAATGGTGCAAAAAAACTTTGGGAATTACTTCATAAGGAAGATTATGTAGCTACACTAGGTACATACACAGGTAATATGGCCGTACAACAAGCTAGAGCTGGATTAAAAGCAATATATTTGTCTGGGTGGCAAGTTGCAGCGGATGCTAATAGTTCAGGGCAAATGTATCCTGACCAAAGTTTATATCCAGTAAACAGTGTTCCAGATATTGTTAAAAGAATTAATTTAGCTTTCCAAAGAGCTGATCAAGTTCAACATATGGAAAAATGTGATAATATTGATACTACTAATATAGATTTTTACTTACCCATAATTGCTGATGCGGAAGCCGGCTTTGGTGGTCCATTAAATTGTTTTGAATTAATGAAGAATATGATTGAATCTGGCGCTGCTGCAGTTCACTTTGAAGATCAATTAGCCTCAGAAAAAAAATGTGGCCATTTAGGAGGAAAAGTTTTAGTGCCTACTGCTACTTTTGAGAGAACATTAAATTCAGCAAGATTAGCAGCAGATGTTTTAGGTGTACCAACATTAATAATGGCAAGAACAGATGCAGAAGCAGCTAGGTTAATTACTAGTGACATAGATGAGAGAGATCAGAAATTTCTAACAGGAGAAAGAACTTCCGAAGGCTTCTATAGAATGACAGGAGGAATAGAATGTGCAATAGCAAGAGGAATAGCCTACGCTCCTTATGCTGATTTAGTATGGTGCGAAACTGCAACTCCAGACCTATCGGAAGCAAGAAAATTTGCAGAAGCTCTTAAAAAAGAGCATCCAGATCAAATGCTTGCATATAATTGTTCTCCTTCATTTAATTGGAAAAAGCATCTTGATGAGGCTCAAATGAAAGTCTTCCAAAAAGAAATTGCTGCCATGGGTTATAAATTTCAATTTATTACCTTAGCTGGATTTCATAACTTAAATTATTCTACATTTAAGTTAGCAGAAGCATATAAAGAAAATGGTATGGCTGCCTATTCGGAGTTACAACAAAAAGAATTTGGTGCTGAAAAAGACGGATACTCAGCAACTAAACACCAAAGAGAAGTTGGAGTATCTTATTTTGATGCAGTATCTAATGCAGTTACTAGAGGGCAATCTGCAACTACTGCAATGGGTGACTCAACTGAATCCGATCAATTTTAAATTTTCCCCTAGTTGAGAATACTTAGTCTTCTCTTCAATTTATAAGGGATAAATAGATTATCCCTTATAATATTATTTTTTGACGTATTTAAAATAAATACTTATAAAATATCTATATATAATCAGGGAGAATAAAAATGTTTAATGCTTTAGTTCTAAATAGAATAGAAGATCAAAAGGCTACTGGTGAAGTAAAAGAAATAAATATTTCCGATTTACCAGAAGGTGATGTTCTTGTTAAAATTGACTATTCAACTATTAATTATAAAGATTCTTTAGCAATAACATCTTCTTCACCTATAATTAAAAATTTTCCTATGGTACCTGGCATTGATTTTGCAGGGACGGTGGAAGAGAGTTCAAACAATAATTTTACTACTGGAGATAAAGTAATACTTAATGGTTTTGGAGTT
>Ga0115553_1002423_pt1 | contig 11327 bp, 19 predicted proteins | sample COGITO_mtgs_1103_2_FD_87284 | JGI IMG/M metagenome (GOLD analysis project Ga0115553, IMG submission 87284) | Pelagic marine microbial communities from North Sea - COGITO_mtgs_110331 | ecosystem: Environmental > Aquatic > Marine > Epipelagic | place: Germany:Helgoland, sampling site Kabeltonne... | reverse complement strand
GATATTGAAATTATGTATTTATGTCAAATTTACACTCCAGTAATCAAACGATTAATTGATGAATCAAGAGATAAAATTAAAGAGTTAACAAATAAGAAATAAAAGTAAAAAATTATTGGGATTTAGGCCACATTATATTCCAAGTTTCAGCAAACTTTTTCATCATTTCACCGTAAGCATTCATTTGTTCCAAGCCTGAAGAACTAAGAGCCTTTTGCCAATTATCTGCAAATTGTTTGAAGGCAGAAGTATTTACATCAGTCATAGATTTTTGCCAATTTTCAGTAAAATCTTTGAATGAGTTCATTCCAGCATCAGTCATAGATTTTTGCCAATTTTCAGTAAAATCTTTGATGGTTTCAGGACTAGATTCTGCACTTGCTTTTTCCCAAACTTGATTGAATTTTGTTTGCATGTCATTGCTGGCATTTTGAATTTGCTCAAAAAGTGATTTCCAATTTTCAAGAGATTTGGAATATTCTCCCCATAATGAATCCCATTCATTATTTTTTGAATCTGTTGACATTAACTTGATAGTATCAACATTGTTCTTAAGTAGATCTATGAAAATGGAAAATCTATTTTTGACGATTCTTTAATCGTGTTTCCATTCTGGATTTACCTTCTTCAAACTTTACACGGTCTTCATCTGTTTTGAGGGATAAATTAGGAACTGGATTTGGTTTTCCATTTTTACCAAGAGCAACAAATGTAACAAAAGCAGTTGCAGTAACAGTACGAATTCCAGTTACAATATCTTCAGCTTCTGCTTTAACTTCAATTTCCATTGAAGAATTATGAACATAATTTATTCTAGCGTTTAAGAAAAGAACATTTCCAACAAAAACAGGTTTCAAAAAATTTACACTATCTAAAGATACGGTAACAGCATTAGATTGAGAATGACGTTGTGCAACTATTCCTGCAACCATATCAATATTTTTTAAAATTTCACCACCAAATACATTTCCAGCAGGATTTGCATCTGAAGGAAACATTCTGACAATTACTTCAGCATGTGATTCAGATGGACTCTTTTCAGGTATATTAGTAGACATTTTTATCTCTAAAGTATCTGTGTTTTCATCCAATTTAATTTAATCAGTAAATTATGATTATTTGAAATATTTTTCTAGTTTAATTTTGTCAATTTTAGGAATTTTTGCCATCTCAAATCCCTCAGGACGTTTAGAAGTTGAACGTGTTGCATCAATACCCATTTTTGCAGTTTGGAGTTTTTTCTGATCACTTGAAGGATCAAGACTAGAACCACGTACATTTTTGATAATTACTAAATCTTTATCAGCCTGGAATCGAGTTGCCATAGCATACTCAACAGATTCTGCATTATTTGGATCAATATCCTCGTCAACTACAGTTACTTGTTTTAAGGAACGATGAGACTCGAATGTTTTTTTAATAATTTTTTTAGCGTCAGATTCAGTTTTCTTTTTTATTTGAACAACAGCATGTAACCAATTTGAACCGCCATTTGTCATAGAGACTTGTTTTACTTGAGAAAAAGCTTTTTTCAATTCTCCATTTAATTTAGATTCAATTGGCATTCCCATTAGTAATCTATGTTCACCATACCCAGAAAGAACATCATGAAAGATAGGATTATTTCTAAAATACAAATTATCAATTTCAAAAATTGGTTGAGATCTTTTATGATCATATGTTTGGAGCATTTCTACCATCCATTCTGGATGAACTTTATCACGTAGGATTTTTCCCTCCATTACAATTTCAGCACCAGATGGTACATTCAATCCAGAAAATGGGAGTTTTGCTAAAGTTAATTTCCCACCTAAAAGAGAATTTGCAATATCAATTTCATCTTTGCCCCAATCAAACTGATATGCACCAGCAATGGATATTGCAGGATGAACACCAACTGTAATTGCAATTTTTAGATCTTCACCATGTTCTTTTGCATCAATAAAACATCTGTGTAAATGACGACCTTCTACCATCCTAATTGAGAGATGAGTTTTATCAATTGGCATCATTCTATGAAATGATGAATTTTGTTTTCCAGTTTCAGGATTTTTTGCATAAGCTACTGAAGAAGTGATAAAAGGTCCAGATTCCTTTTCAAAATGAGTTACAATAGGCATAGAATTGATATTTTTAGACTTATTTTCCATAAATTTACCAGTTGGAATAATTTTTGGTGTTTTTGCATTTTTGATAGCAGAAATTACTTTTTGATGAATATTACTCTCAGTACCACCAACTGCTAAAGCAAATCTTTTACGAGTTCCAACTAAATTTGAAACTAATCGAAAATCACTTTCTTTAATATTCTCAAATAAAACAGCATGTGATTGATCAACTTTTGCTGTAACACCAGCAATTTCATATTTTGTTGAAACTTTACTTTTAATCGTTTTAAGTTGCTTAATTTTTTTAACTTGAGAAATATACTCTCTTAAATCACTCATTTTCAATCATTTCCATAATTTCAGACATTAAGGCTTTTGCGGTTGTAGGTTCTAATTCTTTTTGAACATAAGTAGAAACTAAAGCAATACCTTTCATTCGAGTACTGATTCGTTCAGAAATTAATCTTAAAAATAAGGATTCACTTCTAGATGGAATTATTGTTGTTGTGGTAGGAGTAGGTCCAGTTGCCATTGATATAGTCATAGAACCAATTTTATCATTATTTTCAGATACAGAAACAAAATATCCATTTTCAAATTTTTGAATTTTTAAAGAAAAATTACGACTCTCCAAATTTACCAATTTATGGAAAAATCCATTTGGAGATGTCAATGATTCTAGAACATTTCTTATGCTTTTATTGCTATTGTTTCACTTTCTGAGGAACCTACGTCATTTTGTGGTTTTTTTTTACAGTTCTTTTCGTGTTTATCAATAAACACATATGGTTTTTCACAATACTGACAAGGTGTTTTTTCTTTTGCTTTTTTTGTTGTTTTAGCTTTTGTTGTTTTAGCTTTTGTTGTTTTAGCTTTTGTTGTTTTAGCTTTAGATTTAGCTTTAGATTTTGGTTTTGCTTCAGCTTCTGCCAATTCTTTTTCCATAGCAGATATTGAATTAGCTTCAGCCTCGATTGAATCAGCTTCAACTCTTGCACGTAATTTTGCTTTGTATTTCAAATTACGTGGTTTTGTTCTTAATCTATATCCACAACAAGGACACCAAAGTCCTTCCCATTTAATGAATATTTCACAAATTTGACATCTTCTTTGTCCAGAGGCATATCTTCCTGTGCCCACGGGTTTTTGGGCTTTATATCTAACACAAATTCCTTTACATGTCATTTTAGTATTTTATATAGAAATTGTATGTATATAAGCATGGATCGCTATAAATTACAATATTTAATAAAAAATCACACAATTATTTTATAAAATTTCATTATGTATTAATAATTTTCAAAAAAAAACTAAAAATGTACAATAAATATGTATTGTTAATTCCAAAGAGATATTTTTTAAAATTATAACCCACATGCGTATTTAATCAATGAAAATTGTAATATTTTTTATAATAATTGAAAAAATTGGAATAAATATTAAATGATATTTTGAATTTATTTTTTAAAAAAATTAACATAAAAAAACTTCAAAGATAAATTACTGTATAAATTACGAAATTCATGGCAAATAAAATAACTACAAAAGAACTGATTTCTCAAAAAGATGATTTCATAATAATTGATGTTCGAGAATTAGATGAATTGAAATCTGGAATAATTGAGAATTCAATACACATGCCTTTAGGATTGTGTATTAGAAATGTTAAGAAAAAAGAAATTGAAGAAATGAAAGATAAGAAAATTTGTACTTATTGCGGAACTGGATATAGAGGCAATATTGCAGCTGATGAATTAATTAAAGGTGGATTCAATGCAGTAACCCTTGAAGGGGGTTATTCAACATGGAAGTAAAGGATTCCATAGATGATGAAAATAAGAAGATAGATGATGAAAATAAGAAGATAGATGAATACAATCGTAAAGTCGATAAATATAATGAAGCATTAGATAATGGAGAAAATCCTAAAGATGATTTTTAATAGGACTTTGCAATGAACAATAATTCCCAAATACCTACTAAAGAAGAAATTATTAAAAATATGGCAAAACACTTGCAAACGCACATGCAAGATGGAGAAGAAGTATTACTTAGAACATATGATTTAGCTTTCATCAAAGGTAAAATGGAAGCTATTTCTGAAATGAAGAAAGAAAATAGTAATAAAGAAAAATAATATGTTTTAAGATTTTATTGCAAAGTTAATAATTATAACAAAAAAATTATGCTTTCAAAATAGTAGAAACAACATGTTTTACCATATCATCAAAATTAGAATTAACATTTGAATCAATTTCAGCCAATTTAGATTCACCGTCTTGTGCAATTTTTGCAGATTCAGTATTTGCCTTTTCCTTTGCAGCATTAATTATTACTTCAGCTTCTTTAGTTGCCATTTCGCGAGTTTTTTCTAATAATGTATCAATTTCAGTTAAAGTTTTAACATTTAGTTGTTTTTTCATATCTCCTACTTTACCAGTTAAAGAATCAAGATCATCTTCTAAGACATTCAAAGTCTTAATTATGCCAGTAACTTTGGATTCTGCTACATCAGTCATTATGTTCAGAATTCATAAATTCCATTATTAAATCATTCATTTTTAGTAAATTTTTAGGCACAAAAAGCAGATTTTACCCAGTTGTTAAAAGTAAAATTGCTCGAGCTAGATCGCCTTTAGCCTCTTCTAAAGCACTTTTTGCTTTTTCCTCATCAACACCAGCCTGTTGACTAACTAATTGAATATCTTCATCTGAAAAGATTGGAACCTCTAATTCTGCTTCCTCATAGCTATCTGCAGTTACGGTAAAAATGGAGCTGTCTTTTCCTTTCATTTCAGTAACAGAAGGTTTTGAAATAATGATTTCTTTTTTATCAGTTTTAATAATAACTTCTTGAACGTTTTGTAGTTCATTCATATCAAGACCCATCTTATCCATCATTCTTCGCATTTCACGATTACCTCCTCGCATCATACCACTATCTCCCCCTTACGACTTTTTAAACTATCTCTAACTTTAATTGCTACACCTCGATTAAAATCAGAAATCATTTCAGAGGATAAAATGGCTTTACCTACTGCGATTATCTTATTCTCAAATAAAATTGGAGTATCAGCTGCAATACGAACATTTTTTCCACACCATACAACGTGTTTACAGAATACAGATCTTCCTTCCATTACAAATGGGGCAGCATCCTTGTTAATTTCAATACAATTTTCTCGAAAGTTTTTACTTTGAAGTAGTGTTTGAGCAAAATCAATACTAATTGCCAAACTTCCATTAATTCTCAAAGTGCAAAGTATATTTCCTTTATGAGAAACTGTTCTAATTCGACCAGTTTTTCGTGATAAAATAACATCAATGTCTTTTGGTAAATATTTTGAGGAACCAGGACCAAATAATGCATCAAGTGATTGTTGAAGTTTTAAGAAATGTTCCACAATCTGCTAAAAATTATTGGAAATATTAGTTAATGCTAATCTATAGCAAAAATAAATAACTATATAGATAGTTTTTTAATCATTAGATTATGGAAGAACAAGGAGAAACTAGAAAAATACAGTTTACTGGTAAATCAACATATACAGTTTCACTGCCTAAACAATGGATTAGTGAATTAGGACTTAAACAAGGTGATCAAGTAAGAATGGTTCGAAAAGGTTCATCCACTTTAGAACTATATCCACCAAAATTTGAATCTCGTGTACAAAAAAAAGAAGATGCAACTATTGAAATTAATGAAGATGAAAAACCAGATTCCATAGTTAGAAAATTAATTTCGTTATACTTTTTAGGATTTAAAACAATCAATTTAAAATCAAAAAGTGGAAGATTAAATCCAATACAAAGAAACACTGCAAAAGAAGCTGTTAAAAGAATGTTAATGGGTTCTGAAATAATATCAGATTCAAGTAATGGAATTACAGTTCAGGTTTTAGTGAATTTATTAGAATTATCTGTAGATGGTGCATTCAAGCGAATGATACATTTAGCAAAATCAATGTCAAATGATGCAATTTTAGCAGTTAAAGAAAAAAATTTAGATCTAGCACAAGAGGTAATCAATACAGATGATGAAGTAGATAGATTTGGATTTTATATTATTCGTCAATTAAAAATTGCAATACAAAATGAACACGTTTTAAAAGAAATGGGATTTGCTAATGCCAGGAATTGTTTAGGGTATAGATTAGTAGTAAAAAATATCGAAAGAACAGGAGATCATGCAGCATTTATTGCAAAGGATCTGTTAGAATTTAAAAAATCAATTAAAAAAGAAATTTTAGATAAACTACAAGAAATGAATGATTTTTCATTAATGGTATTGGATGAATCATGTCTAGCTTTATTCAAAGAAGACTACTATCAAGCTGAAAAAACTATTAAAAAAATAGAAGAAATTAGTAAATATGAAAAGAAGATTAGGGATGCATCAAAATCACTAAAAGAAGACGAGGAGATATACAGAGTTAGAAGATTAGCTGAAAATATAAGAAGAATTTCTGAATATGCCAGCGATATTGCAGAAATTGTGTTAAATATGAATATAGAGAAAACATTGAAAAAAACGGAATAATCTTACAAAATGGACAAAGCAATTCTCATTACATATGACAAAGAAGATACAATAAATGAAGCAAAAGGGCTATGTGAAGCTGCAGGATATGAAGTAGTCCACATAATTCAAGAAAATTATCTTCAAAAACCAAAATATGGAATTAGTGGAGGAGTATTAGAAAAATTGCAAGAAATTGCAGATAAAATTCGACCAGATGTAATAGTATTTGATGAAATTCTAAAACCTAGTCAAAATTATAATTTAGCAACTGAATTACAAAGAGAAGTTTTAGACAGAGAAGGATTAATTCTAGAAATTTTTGAAAGCAGGGCATCTAGTGCAGAGTCAAAATTACAAGTAAAATTAGCACAATTAAGATACGAAATGGTTAGGGCAAAAGAAAAAGTTCGTTTAGCCAATATGGGTGAACAGCCAGGATTTATGGGAATAGGAAAATTTGAAGTTGATGTTTACTATAATGACATAAAACATAGAATGCAGACAGTAAAAAAGAAATTACAAAAAGCAGGAAAACAAAGAGAACTTCACAGACAAGGAAGAAAGAGGATGGGATTTACAACAATTTCATTAGCAGGCTATACATCTGCAGGAAAAACAACATTGTTTAATAAAACTACAGGTGAGACAAGAACCCAAAGTAAAGAATTGTTTACAACATTATCCACCACTACAAGAAGAATCATAATTAATCAAGAACCAGCTTTAATTGCAGATACAGTAGGATTTATCAGTAAATTACCTGCATATATGATTGATGCATTCAAATCTACATTAGAAGAATTAACTTATTCAAATATAATTATTTTAGTAATTGATATTAGTGATTCACAATTAGAACTTAAGAAAAAATTTGCTAGTTGTATGCGTACATTAGATGAATTAGGAGTTAAAAAAGAAAAAATTATTTTTGCATTAAATAAATCGGATTTAATTAAAAAAGAACAAATTAATTATAAAAAAGAATTACTAAATTTAATTGAAAATGAAAAAGTAGTTTTAGTATCTTCAAAAACAGGTGAAAACATAAAAGAGTTAAAGGAATTAATTCAAAATATAATTATAAATCAAAATCCACATAAATATAAAAAAAATGAAGTAGAAGGAGTTGCAAAGACATTTGGTAATTGAAGTTGTTAGAATAGGTCAACGCGTTGTAAGAGATGATAGAGTAACAACTCATGTTGCATTAGTATCAAGATCTTTTGGCGCAGAAAAAATATTCATGACAGAAGTGAATCCAGAAATTAAAGATACATTAGACAAAATCAATAATACATGGGGTGGGAATTTCATTGTTGAATTTATTGACAATTGGAAATCAGTTGTAAAGAAGAAGAAAGAAGAGGGTTTTAAAATAATTCACCTATCTATGTATGGTGAAAAAATCAATGATGTACAAAACCAATTACGTAAAGAAGAAAAAATGTTAGTTGTCGTAGGAGCAGAAAAAGTGCCAAGAGAAATTTATGAATTGGCTGATTATAATATAGGCGTAGGAAGTCAGCCTCATTCAGAAATTAGTGCATTAGCCATATTATTAGATAGAATTCAACAGGGAGAACAATTTGAGAAAGTCTTCCCGGATGCCAAAAGAAAGATCATACCCACAAAAAATGGTAAAAATGTAGAAGTGAATGAGACAAGGGATTAATAGTAGAAACTAAGGAGTGATTAGAGTTGGTAGACAAATACGAAGATCCTTTTGTTAGAATTGCATCAATGATTGGTGGCGATGAGTATCTCAAAGTTGCAAGATCATTATTAAAAGCAGAAGATGCAACAGATGAAGAAATTGCAAGTTCTACAGGTCTTAGAATTAACATGGTAAGAAAAGTATTGTATGACCTTTTTGGAAAATCTTTGATCACAGGTATTAGAGTCAAAGATGAGAGAAAAGGATGGTTTGTCTATAGATGGAGAACACGAAGAGAAGAAGTAGAGCATTTTATTGAAAATCAAAAAAAGAAAATTGGAGAAAGATTACAACAAAGATTTGATTATGAAAATGCTTCAGACTTTTACCATTGTGGTAATGAGGATTGTCCAAGAGTTACATTTGAAGAAGCACTTGATGGTATGTTCAAATGTCCATCATGTCAAGATGTATTAAATATTAAAAAGAATGAAAAATCTAGAAAAGCATATTCAAAAAAAATTGATGAAATTAAAAAAGATATGCAACAAACTTTTTGATTAGATAAAAATAATGTACATAGTAATTAAATGAATTAAAATCTAAAATTCTGTATCTTCATCAGATTCATCATCATCTTCTTCATCTTCATCATCATCTTCTTCTTCATCATCACATTGTTCTAATTCTATATGACTAGGAAGTCCATCATTTTGGAAAAAAATCTCAATACAAATACTAGAATCTAATGTTGAAGCTAATGTTTCAGCTAAATCTTTTGGAAAATTACCTAATCTACCAGGATCAGCAGAATATCTATATTCAGTTATTTGTTCCTCATGATGAAAATCAATTTCAATATCACCATTAGTAAATTTTCTTACCCTAATTACTTCACCAAAAATGGAAGTAGTCAAAATTAATTTCCTTGATTTAAAACATCACGAGTAAGATTTTCAGCTAATTCTTCATAATGTTGTCTAGATTTTCCCAATTCATCTAGTTGAGACTTTTCAATTCCAGAAAGTTCTTCATCAACTTTTTTAGAAACATGTTGTAATCTTGCTTCAGCCATCATGAATAATTTATTATTTTCTTTCCACAAATGTTCTGTAATATGATCTACGTAAAGTTGCATATCAGAAATTAATTTCTCAGAATTACCAGATGAAAGATATTCCTTTGCAGATTTTTCCATTTCATTTCCAATTTCTCGTGAACGTTGATGATCAATCAACATCATAGCAATAGGTCCCATTTTACTAGGCATTCCAGCTTGTTCTAAGGCAGGAAATAATGATTTTTCTTCTTTTGTATGATGACAAACATCAGTAAAGTTTTTTGAAAAATCAATTACAGGAAGTAAAATAAATTCAGGAATTTGTTTTTTATCATTTAATAGTTGGATTGTAGATTGCATAGCTTTGATTACTTTTTCAATTAATTCATGATCTTTTCGAAGTGATGTAGTGGACATAATTATAAAAAATAAAATCCAATATCTATATCTTTTTAATAAAAATAATTAAAAGATAGAAATTAGTTAACGAGTATTCGTTAACAATGGGTTTAACGATTAGATAGGCTATTTGCTTTAACAAATGCCCAGATTTTTTTGGTCATCTCACTAGGAGCGATTGGTTTTTTTCCAAATACTTTTTCTACAGTCTCTTGACGACCTGCAAAATTAATGGCGTATCCTCCAAATGCTGGTTTCTTTGCTTTTGATTTAGTAGCGGCCTTCTTTTTAGGTGCAACTTTCTTTTTTGTTGCAACCTTCTTTTTAGGTGCAACTTTCTTTTTTGTTGCAACCTTCTTTTTTGTTGTAGCTTTCTTTTTTATTGCCAATTTCTTGTAATTTTATTTGACATAAAGTATAAGAACTTACACTTTGAGGTAATTGAGTACAAGATAGTTTTTGAGCCTCTTGATTGATTTTAATTTTAATTTAGGAGAATTTGTAATTTTTGCAAATCCTTTACCTTCAACAAAAGAAGTAGCATCATTGCCTCCAATTAGATAAGGAGATATCGTAACAATTAATTCATCAAAAATATTATTTTTAATAAATTCCCAATTTACAGTACCTCCACCTTCAACTAAAATAGTTTTAATTTTTTTAGTTGAAAGTTTTTTCATTAATAATTTTAAATTAACAGAATTTTCTCCAGATATAATTATTTCAACAGGTAATTTTTTTAATTTTGATAAATTTACATCAGTAATTTTTTTTGAAACAACAATTATAGTAGGAATTTCATTGCTTGTTTTAATAATTTTAGACTTGATAGATATTGTACCTGAAGAATCTAAAATAATTCGAATTGGATTTTTTCCTTTAACATGACGTACTGTTAATAGTGGATCATCCTGTAATAGAGTATTTTTTCCTATAAGAATTGCATCAACTTTTGATCTTAGTTTATGTAATCTGATGCTATCTTCTTTAGAAGATAACTTGGAATCATTTATTCTTGTAGAAATTTTTCCATCAATAGAGATCGCTGCACTCAAAATAACGCGTATGTTAGATTTTTCCATGTACAATCTTTCCTCCAATCATTACTGCTTTAATTGCTGATTCAGATGCTCTATGTACAATTGATGCGTATGGGTTATGCATTGGTTCTAAATCTAATGCATGTTTATCAAGAAATATGCAATCAGCTATTTTTTTGGTTTGAATAATTCCAATATCTCGGTTTAAAATTTTTCCAGCATTTACTGTAGCCATTTTAAGAATATCTTTTGGGTTTATTCTCTTTTTTTTAATTCCCATTGTTACTTTCCAAAGAAAATCCATTTCACGAAACATGTCTGGAGAATTGATCATTACATTATCAGTGCCTAACGCCAATAGGCATCCAGCATTTTGCATTTTTTCGATATCAGGTATACCTTCAGATAATGACGAATTTGCTCTAGGACAGATTACAATTCCTCGAGTTTTCTTAGATGTTGTTTCTAAATCACTTTTTGAAGCATGAGTCATATGAATCAAAAAATCAGGATTTAGAGATAATGCACGAATTGTTTCAGATTT
>Ga0115553_1002421_pt1 | contig 11330 bp, 8 predicted proteins | sample COGITO_mtgs_1103_2_FD_87284 | JGI IMG/M metagenome (GOLD analysis project Ga0115553, IMG submission 87284) | Pelagic marine microbial communities from North Sea - COGITO_mtgs_110331 | ecosystem: Environmental > Aquatic > Marine > Epipelagic | place: Germany:Helgoland, sampling site Kabeltonne... | reverse complement strand
TCTTCAAATTTTCTATGAAATTCTGTTTTAACGATTTGTTCAATAATATAATGATATTTTTTTCACTACGAAAACCCTCCGCAATGGCAATAGAACCGCAAGTTTTACCTACACCTAAACCGTGATACAATAATATTCCTCTATATGGAGATTGTGTATCCAAATAGTCTCTTATTATTTTCTGGTGATTAAAAAATGTGAATTTAGCCGATTTTTCGAATTTACTGGTTCCTTTGATGCGGTAATTGGCATACATAGTGTCGAACCAATTAAGGAAACCTTTACGATTTGGTAATACGTAATAACTAGGAACAACTTTCTCTATTTTTGGAACGTGTATTTTAGAAGGTAATTCCGACATTTTGAATATTTTCTTTTTGGTTGCTTTTACCCGTTCATTAGAAACTGGCTTAGGATAATCGCAATAGGCCCATTTTTTTATTTTTTTAGTTTTTTTACTAACTTTAGTGGCGCACCAACTTCCACGTTTTCCTTTATAACATTCATTGTATTCTTTTTCATCATATACAAATGGAAAGATACATTGACCGTCTTCTATGGAAAGTCCTGGTAGATTTTCTATTATATCTTCCTCATTACTTAATTTGACTTTCATATTATTATAATTAAATATAAAAAAATTATAGCATATCCATAGTTATTAATATTTCTTTACACGCGTTTTGTTCCGCAGTTTTCTTTGTGTTCCCAATTCCCTCACCTATAAATTTATCGTGTGTGTCGTATACACCCATTTTTATAAATGAATCATTTTTCTCTAATTGTTTAAAACTTAACTTCTGTTGATACATTTTCATATAATGTTTCGTTAAACGACCTTTATAATTCGTGTCGGTCATAATTAATTCAGCAAAATCAACCTTTTCTTCTAGAAGATTTACGAGGAATTCATTACATACTTCGTATCCCATATTTCCAAAATCCAAAAACATCGCCCCTATAAATGCCTCGAAAGTATCTTCTAAAATATCTATAGATGACCTACCATTATGGATGTCTTCCATATGTCGCGATAAAATGATATATTCACTAAATCCAAGTTCCTTCGAAAAATAGGCCAAAGCGTGTTTTCTTACTAATTTAGTCTTCATTACACTAAGAAAACCTTCATTTTGATTATAATAGCGTTCATATAGATAATTAGCAACAATGGCACCTAAAATAGAATCTCCTAGAAACTCCAAACGTTCATAATCGTAATTATAAAGTTCTAGAGCACCTTCCGGTTTGTCTACAATACCTACTTCCGCAATAAGTTTCTCATTACGTCTATATGAAGAATGAATAAAGGCTTGTTGGTATATGGCTATATTTTCTCCAGATTTTAAATTATCCGATAATTTATGAATACCATATTTATTTATAACTTTCACTATAAATTCAACAGATAGTAGTTTATTGTTAAAATTATACGGATTGATTTTTGTTTGTTCTTCTTCCATACTTGAAATATTTTATTGTGTAAAATTTATATACTTAAAAAAAAATCAAATTTAAATAATATACATGTTTGAATACATAATGAATTTCTTCTATGGACCCGACAATACTAAATCGCAAACACCTAATTTCATCAAAACAAATGCGGCCGAAGCCGAAGCCGAAAATAAACACCAGAAACCTGATGGATATAAAAATATAAATACTTCACAATCACAATCAAAGAACTAGATATTTTAGTATTCGTTCACTTACTTTATTCCCTATTTTTCTATTATTTATTTTAATTTCAGCTATATTTTCGTGACTATATGTTTTAATATTATAAATGACGTTTTCAAGCGTATTATATTTCTCAAGTATGGCCTTAGCTTTAGCCACCGACATTCCAGGTATTTGAGCTAATACTATTATTTGATAATTCTCGGGTGTCATATTATCCTTTTTTTTAGTTTTAATAGTATTTAGGTATTCGGTGCTACTACCTCCATTTAAACCAGAACCTGAAGTTTCATTAAGAAATTCCGCATTTGCTTCAAACCTTTTTTGTATAGTTTCAATGAACATAATAGACTGATTTATATTGGCGCATTGGAATACTTTAATATTGTCTCGTAATAACATATTTACTACAGACCCGAAATAAGTAGAATCGTTCTTATATGGAATAGAACCTTCAATTAAATAGATAATTTTACTCAGTGGATAATTAGCCAATAAGCGAGCCTTTTGTTCTCGGTATCGTCCATCCTTAATTGAACTATATAAATCACTTACACTTTTACGTTCTATTATATATTTCACTTCAGTATTATCATTATCATTTATTCGAAAAATAATATCACCCAATTCTAATTGCTCTATTAGAATACGCGGTTTGTCTTTAAAATAGTCAATAAGTTTCCCTTCGCGGTTATCTAAAATTATACTGTAATCCATTTAATATTCTAGGGGATTTTTCTTAATTCATTTATTTCAAAATCATTTTTTTAGAGTTTATTTCAACTTCATTTTTTTCAAGCATTTGGTATTATTCGAAACAAATAATAGTAGTAACAATAATACTAGTAATAAAAATAATACTCCATTAACTATTACCTTTTTATTTTGATCCATAAATTCAAAACACGACGCGGTTTTAAAGTCTTCTTTAACCGGACTGAATACTAGAGGTTTGAAGTAATTGTGATTAATAAACTCCTTTTTTTCGTTTTTATTATATACTCCGTTATCCATATAACATAATAAAGAAAATAAAATATTGAAATATAATAATGATTGAAATAGGTAAAATTTACAAAAGTCAAGAAGCAACTAAACTTATGGATAATTTTAAACTAGAAGAACACTCTTTGCCTAAGCCTAAACCTAAGCCTAAATCCCTTAAAAATAAAAAGGTCAATAGAACATTTACTATTTATAATATTTCTAAACATCTTAATTGTAAAGAACTTAATAATGAAGGTCGTTATAGAGCATCAAATCATAGAAATGCTGCTATTAAAGCATTTATCAATAAAAATAAAAATGAAAATAAAGAACGACACATTAAAAACTATATAACTATAAACGAACCTGCTTCAGGAATAGTGAAAACATTTAAAATAAGTCGCGGTGCTATGTTAAAACTAAATATTGAACCCGTAGAAACACCCAGTAATTGTGTTCGTAATACACTAAAGACTAAATCTAAACGTAAAAGTAAAAAACAATCAAAAAAAAATAATTGATTATATTAATGTATTCTCCTGCTGATATAAGTGAAAACGAGACTTTGAGTCATAGCAATTACCAACCGTGTTTCGGAAATTTTGCCAAAGAATGTACCGAAAACAACAATATCTATAACCGCAGTTTACCACTAGACAATTTACCTAAGGAAATTATATTGGCACCTAGATCTCTTAGCACTTCTAGGTGTAATATACAAAAATATAACCGACAATGCTATTTATTTCCACCCAAAACAGAGAAAATTGTTGCCGAATATAAAGACGCACTTGATGAAAAATATTGTCAGCAAAATTTCGTTAATATTAATGACGAAAGTTTTCTTTTTAATTTAAATAAAAGATATACAAAGCATAATGAAGCTAATATTGCTACACCTATATCGCCAATGTTAAATGATACTAAAAATAAAACTGTTAATTATTTGGATACATCGGACGAATTATTATTAGATGAATATACATTTGGTGATTATATCAATATCAAAACTAAGCGCAGAGACCTTTTAAAATAATTCAAGTTTAAATTTACACGTATTCATACAATTAAGAATAATAGCCTTGACATACCTACAATTTTTGTTTATATTGAATTTTATGGTCTTAGATTGCGATATATCTAAATTATATGTTTCAAGAGTAGTATAGGTCTTATTTTCACCCGCAACTAAAATTTTAACTTTATATACATAATTATTTAGATTGGTATCATTTTCTATAATCCCACCTCTAACAAATTTTTCATTTATTAAATCCATTTCTATTTCCGTATTTTCTCCAGTTGTATTTAATTGATCTACATCATAATTAGAAACATTTCCAGTAAGAATATAATCATTCTTTTTTACAATTGCTTCATCCCTAGAAAATTTTATTTGATTATTACTCTGATCGTGAAACATTAATTCCATTGAACAATTATCTCCCATTTTAATAGGATATACTTTGACAAATTGAACGTTTTTGTTAATAGGAAATTCTAAGAAATTTAATTCATTTTTAATTAATGCTGTTTCAGGTACTAGTTTACTTTCTATTTTTATTGTATCGTTAAATAAGGTTTGATTATCAATAGTAACAATTTTTTTACTTGGTAAATATTTAAACATACCTCCACGTGGCACATCTAATCCATTATATTCAATCAAACTTTGACCAGCACCGTTAGTGATCACTACAAATGTTTTATCTTGTATTTTCTTTAGTAAAAAGAAATATTCTTTATATTTTTTCAAAATGAAATCACTATCATTTGTAAAACCATTATCTTCAACGAAACTATTAATATTTAGTATATTAACACTGACATATTTACCCGATGACTTTATAAGTTTTACTATGTTATTGTCTTTATTCCATTCATATAAATAATCGGATTCGAATATAGTTCCTAAATCTGTAAAAATACCATCTTTTCCCGCGGTTTTTACATTAAATCTAATTTTATGATTATTTTGATCTACTGGAGTATATAAATATCCGCTTTTAATATTACGCTCTTTGAAAAAATTTACTAATAAAAAATCTCTTATTTTACATAAACTATGACCTTGTTTATAATGAATCTTATCTAGAATTATATCTATTTGGTCTATATCTTCAATAGGTGATCCATAATAATTATTCGCATTATTGTCATATTTACTAAGATTAATTTTAGAACTATTAGGTTCCAATAAACTTATTTCATTTTCGAATAGTTTTATTTGATTGGGTATTTTTACTCTTGGTTCCTTTTTATTTTTAATGAGCCAATATAATTCATATTTGCCTTCCTTTTCACTTACTGTATAAACTTGTTGATTTGTTTTACTATGATGAAATCCAAATTGTCTAGCACCACTTAAATATCTATCTTTCAATTTAAATAATATATGATTATTGTAGTAAATTGGCTGGGAATATTTACTATTCTTAAAGTCGGAAACCATTTCCCATATATGATAATCATAATTCATATTGATTTTACTTAATGTTTGAGTGAAAACCCCACATTTGTTTTCATATGGATTATACGCAAATGGAGCTAATTCTTGATAGCCAACTAAAAATCTTGTATAAGTGGGATGTTTTGGCATTATTTTCACCTTATCGCCAAATAATATAGGAGTATTCATCTTGGCATTATCCATAGGATAGAGTATCCATTCGTGTAATTGGATTTCTTCATTGGTTGTAAAAACACCTTCCATATTTTCACCTGTAGGACTAAATTTATTATATCCTTCACGATTTCCAGTTAAATATCTATCTTCCATAGCATAACATTGAAGTAATATAGTTTGACCATACTTTAGTGGGATTTCTGGTGATTTTTTTTTGACTTGAGTATTTTCTAGTGTTTTTACTTTCTCTTCTATCATTTCATCTCCAGCGAATTTAATTTGAACACCATTTTTTATTTCATATTCTGTTTTAGTCATACCATTTTCTTCAAAGAATTTAATTTTATCGTGGATTTTTAAAACACTTTCATCCTTGGAATAATCAGTATATTGTTCTTTGTAATATTCTTTAAAATATACAATGTAGCATACAAATAATAATACGCAAAAAATGAATTTGTCTATTTTTCTATTGATTAATAACAACAATAGTGATATAATAAAAATAATTAAAATATTGTCCATTATATATAAATTATAGAATTATTTTTCTAATAAATTATTCAATTTCTAATTAGATACAATTACAATTACCTATTATGATACATAGGTTATTTCTAATTTGGTTTTTGGTTTTCCATCATCATCATGTGCTTTTATATTACCATATGCCTGTAATATATTTTCATTATTAATAGCATTAGAATTAGTAATACTAGCCATTTTTTGTTCATCGGGAACAATTAAAAGAAATATATTATTTATTGAATGCGTGCTAACTAATTCGTTTAGAATATTACTAATATCTGGACTTTCAATAAGTCCTTCATCAGGATAAAGAACACCATTAGTATCATAATTCGTAACAGGCCATTCTATATAATCATTTGTATAAATATTACTATTAATAGTGTATTTATAATCTATAGCTGCTTTAACATCATTGTATTCACTTAATTTTATACCATATATTTTCATATGATTTTTTTGTTTTTCTTGTATTTCGTTATCAATATAAAATTTTAATTTTGCTTGACTTATATTACTTATATTACTTATATTACTTATATCAAAATTCAATAATATGATATTTTTAGATCCGTCGTATCCAAATTCTAAATCTGAACTGTCATCATATTCTTTATATTTACCTTTCCTCGAACCACTTGAATAAAATTCAACTGCCTTGGCGACTTCAATTAAGTCAGTAGTAGTTGGTCCAGAACTTGGTCTATCTTTCAATAATTCATTATAATAAATATCAAATATATTTTGCTTGGAGAAATACTCAAACAAACTATTTGTATCTAAATTAACACTATCTATATTATTTATTTTCATCATAACCATCATAATTAATATTTTTTGTAAAGGAGAGTATAATGACGACTGATTTAAATATTCGCCGTCTCTTTTTGAATATAATTCTACTTGTGTTCCTAATAATTTAGATTTGTATTTATTCAAATCGTAACTATCTGTACTATTAACTTCTATATTATGAATAGGGTCTTCAACAATAAAATCGTGACTATGGTAAAACCCACTTATTGGTTTATTGAAAAATGAAATTCGCGTATTTTTTATATTATTTTGGTTTTCTTCTTGGATTTTATTACATTTCAATTCTATTTTATCGTCTGATTTTAATAATTGCGATACATATTCATTATTTTGACACATTATTTGTTTTTCATTATATCCTGACATTTTTTCTGGGATAGTTAAACTAACAGTCGAAGGTGAAGATGAAGGTGGTGTCGATGAAGGTGTATAATACCCATAATTGGCCTTAACCGGAAATGTATCATTACTAGATATATTTACAAATTCGAATACCTGATTACTTTCCGGATTTAATACATTAAAAGACGCCTTCATTTTTAAGAATAAATTTTCAAGTGTGGCTAATTTATTCTCATTGGGTAAACGAATTAAATATCTACTGTTTTGTTTTATAAGGTTTAATGGTGTCTTATTTTGTTCATTGGCTAGTATTAAATTACCGTCATTAGTAATACTAATAAAAAGATTTGCCTTTATATTTTTAATATAATAATTATCGATTTCTTTGATTATATTGAATTTATATATGTCAGAAACGGAACCCGGTTGGGATGTGTGTGGTTTTTGTGAATCTTCTAACATAAACTTCTTTGATAATATGTCTAATTTGGGTTTCAAATAATTACCCGATTTTGTTAAAATAATATAATCTTTTAGGTTATTTGTTGTACTACCGTCAGTAATTGTTACATTTACAGTGCTAGACACATCAAAATTGTCCCAATTACCTCCTGGAACTCTAACAGAATTCGTAGTATTAGTAAACATGACTTTTTCTGATAATTTTATTTCCCATCTTCGCGTTTCTGGATTATTGTTCCATTTTATTGTTATTAATGCGTTGTCTTGTTTAGTATATTCTGGGCGATTATTTACTAATTGTTTAAATAAATACTGTCCGTTATAGTCATCATTTCCATCTATTGTAATATTTAATAGTTTTTTTATCACGGATGGTGTATTATCTTCTATTACTGGGGAACCACTAAATACAGCATTATCAAAATATGATTTAGGCTCAGTTAATTGAGTTTTATCAAAAACTTCTTTCATCATTGGAGATAATATTGTGGTAGATGTATCTGCGTAATAGTAAATAGGAACTTTATTATATTCCAATGTCCAATAAGTTAATTTTGGATTATAATTCAATACTATTAGTGGATTATTAATATTAGTAAAACTATTTTGATTTTTGTTATATATTCCATTGAAATTTAAGTTTATGGTTTCACTCGTTGATTCGATATTGAATATATTTTTTATTTTTTGTGTTGCGTTGTTTAATTCTTCCATAGTCATAGTGTCTAGTTTAATTTCTCTATTATATAACTTTTCAATAGCATATTTAATGTGATTTTTTTCTCCATATACTAATGCAAAAATACCAACATTACTTGGTTGAGAATTATTAACAATTTCATTCACACCATTTTCTTTTAAAAACCCGATCTGGTTACCTATATCTGAGTCGCCGTTATCCATTACATCATCTTTTTCAGGGATAATAAATTTAAGACCTGAAACATTAGTTAAATCATACACGATAGCATCTGCTTCGGGGCTAGTTAAAGTTGTTCCATCTTTACTCATATAAATCACATATATTTTGCGTTCATATGAATATGAATTGCTAGTGCCAGTGCCAGTGCCAGTGAAACCGGATATCTTTATCGAATTGGGACTTATATCACTAGGGACATCTGTTTGTTCGTAATTTCCTAATTCAGTATCGGTTTTGTTAATATCAAATGAAAAATTGCTTAATATACTATTTTCGACAACAGTAGGTGTTTGCCCTGTCTTAGGTATGATGTCATTAAATACACTGGAAGAATTTAAGTATTCTGCATAAGATTGATTATAATCAGAAGAGTTTAATTCACAACAATGAAAATTCTGTGTAAAGGTATTATCGTCAACATCATATGACATACCTTTTAAATAATGTCCGGTAGGACATCCCAATGTTTTGTTAGCAAATACATCGTCACTGAACTCACTATATGGTGTTGTTTGTTTTACGATTTTACATTGTTCTATTTTATTAAATGTATTCCCTTGAGAAAAAACAAACTTATTAGAATTAGCAGCGTCCTGGAATTCCATATATTCTTCTTTAATTTTTTTTAATATATCGTGAACCATCTTTATTTTCATTGATATGACATCCCCATCTTTTATATCAAGATATTCTTTTTTTATTAATGTATTGTGGACTTTATCGTATAAATCTTTTATTATATCATCTTCGTAACCTATTTTATTAAATAATTGTATAAATATATTGAAATCGATGTTCTTAAGGTGGTAAATGAGTTGACCTACTGTATCGTGTTTATGGCTAATATTATATACATTTTGTTTTGTAACGAATTCCCATTGTGGGGTTCCATTAACCGTTAATTCCCTTTTAATAGTATTTAAGTTAACATCAGTTAGGTCTTTAATATAGGTCTTAAAATCATCTAAAACCATTTTTAATGATTCCTTGGTCATATCTTTATTTTCACAAATTACCGATGTGTCTACACATAATGTATTCCAATTATTACTTGTTAAATTAACTGTATCCAGTTGATTGGGTACGTAATTCTGAAAACTTTCTACTTTATTATAACTGTTTATGTATAGTTGTCCGTTTTTTGATAATAACACATTACTATTATTGACTCTTTGGTAATATAAAAAAAGAGCAATAAGTATTAATGATATTGGTAGATATTTTCTATTTATGAATACCAATGATAAACAAAAAATAATAAACAAATAGGTTGGTATTTCCATAATATTAAATATATACAATATTATTTTTTCTTTTTTACTATATCCATACACATTGCTTTTGTAAGTTCCTTTGGTTCAGTTTTACCATAAATCTTGTAGTTCTTATTTTTATAATTTATATATGGACCATATTTACCATTCATTATTGTCATATCTTCTCCAAATTTTTTTATCACATTAGATTGACCCTTTTCATTGTCTTGGGTTTTAACTATATTCAAACAAGTCTCTAGGGTTATATCTTCTTCATCTACATTCGATAAACTATTATTTTTAGAATTATAACTAAAGTATAATCCAAATTTACCTTTCTTCACAGTTATTTCATTGGATAATTTCATAGGATATTTCAGCATAGTTAGTGCCGTTTCTAATGTCATATCTTCTACCTTTATTTCTTTTAAAGGCACGAAAATATTATTATGTTTCAAAACAGGACCATATTTGGCTACATAACAATATATAGGCAATTGAGTGTCTGGATGAATACCAATAGTATTAACTTGTTTTTCTTTATGTGTTTCCTGGAGTTCTCCTAGGAGACTTTTAAATGAATTATATGTATCGTCTACTAGTTTTACCCAATTAAGTTGCCCTTTGGATACTTTGTCCAATTCCTTTTCGAAATTCTTTGTAAAGGTGTAGTCAATTATATTCGAGAAGTGTGTGTTCATAAATTCATTCACAATATAACCTATTGAATTTGGAACCAACTTATTCTTTTCTGCTCCAACTTTCTTTTCCTTGATAGTTTCTTTTAATTTTTTACCCTTTTCTATACTAAGTTCCACTAATTTCATAGTTAAACCTTCGACGTCTCTTTTTTCAACATATTTGCGATCTTGTACTACACATACCATATTACTATATGTGCTTGGACGACCTATTTCTAATTTGTCCAATTGTTTAATTAGACTTGCTTCAGTATATCTTGACTTTGTGCTTTTAGTGAATGTTTCGTCGGCATTCATTTTTTGGTATTGAATTATGGTGTTGGGTTTTATATTAATCGGGAAACTATCGTTGGTTTCTTCATTGTCGTTATCATTATCTTTATAGACTTCATAGATCCTGGTATAACCATCAAATGTAGTTTTATTAAATTTACTAATAAATAGTTCATCGTATAGGTCCATTGATATTTTCAATGTATATGCGTCGTATTTGGATTTTGACATTTGACTGGCTAATGTACGTTGCCATATAAGTTTATATAGTTTATTTTCATAGGGTTCTTCGTCTATAGAAACCGTTTCTATATTACAAGGCCGTATTGCTTCGTGAGCTTCTTGTGATGTTTCGCTATTAGTTTTATATTTCTTAATTTCCAAATACTCTTCGCTATAGTTTTCTAATATGTATTCTTTCGCTTTATCCAGAAATTCATCACTTAGATTATATGAATCGGTTCTCATATATGTAATGTATCCCTTTTCATACAGTTTCTGAGCAGTCGCCATAGTTTGTTTGGGTGACATATGAAACTTGTTAGACGCTTCTTGTTGTAATGAAGATGTAATAAAGGGTTTTGGAGGACTAGAACTAGATGGTTTCTTAATATTTTCTTTCACTGTAAATATCATAGTATTACAATCGTTTAATAGTTCTTTGGTATTATCGATATCATCTAGTTGGCTATCAAGTTTCGCTTTAATGTTATGTTCAAAAAGCCCATTAATTT
>Ga0115553_1002412_pt1 | contig 11350 bp, 9 predicted proteins | sample COGITO_mtgs_1103_2_FD_87284 | JGI IMG/M metagenome (GOLD analysis project Ga0115553, IMG submission 87284) | Pelagic marine microbial communities from North Sea - COGITO_mtgs_110331 | ecosystem: Environmental > Aquatic > Marine > Epipelagic | place: Germany:Helgoland, sampling site Kabeltonne... | reverse complement strand
ATATTATTCTTGGGTTTGTTGATTGCTCCATCATTGGTGAAAGAAATTTAGTTAATAAATATGAGCTTGTAAGATTTGTTTGTATCACTTTATTCCAGGTAATCAGGTCATAATCAATCATCGAAGCCATTTTTCCCAATATAGCTGCGTTATGTATTAATCCATCCAAACATGAAATATTTTCAGATAAAACATTTGCTATTTCTTGCGCTTTATTCTCATCTAAATCATTAAGATCACATTTAATAATCATTGGAGACGTCTTGTGAGTATTTACAATTTCGTCGTAGAGAGCATCTAAATTATTTTCATCTCTAGCTAATAAAACTACATTTGCACCATATTTACTTAAAGACATAGCAACTTCTCTGCCAATACCTTTTGATGCTCCAGTAATTAATATATTTTTTTCAGCTAAAAAATTTTTTTCATAAGAATTTTTTATCTTCATATGCTTTTTAGTGCGTCAATTATTTGAGAGGCCTCTTTAACAATAACTGAGTCTTTATAATTTTTATCTTTGGATAAGCTGTAACCATATAAACAACCAATGGTTTTTGTACCTGCTCTTTTTCCAGCTATTAAATCATTTGGATGATCTCCTACATAGACTGTGTGGCTTGGACTCACTCCAATTTTTTTACATGCTAACAAAATCCCCTCTGGACTAGGTTTGCTCTCTTTTAGATGATCAGGGCATATCAATACTTTTGAGTCTGACAATTCTTTGAAATAACTTACAAGCGGGAGTGCATAGTCATATGGCTTATTGGTTACGATTCCAAAAGCAATATCAGAGTCTTTCAAATAATTTATAACTGAATCTATCCCATCAAATACTACAGATTTATTTATTAAATTATTTTTATACTCTTGTAAGAATTCGTTTCTATATGTCTGGAAATTTGGATCACCTTGAGTAATTTCAAAACCAATTTCTGTGAATTTGGCAGAGCCTTCTGAAACAAAAGACCTAATACGATCAAAATCTAAAACATCTCTACCATATTTTTTGAGAATATTATTTAGAGATATTACAAAATCTGGAGCGGTATCAACAAGAGTGCCATCTAGATCAAATAAGACTAATTTCGTATTAAGACTTTTTGGCATACATTAAATAATTTACACCTAAATCATTATTCAGATGAGCTTTGTGTGTGATTGGGTTATAAAACATCCCTTTTGACTCTATTAATTCTGCAGACCCTCTTCTAATAAAAGATCCAAGGGAAGAGGGTTTGATAAATTTATTAAATTCATGAGTTCCTTTTGGAAGAATATTAAATATATACTCAGCACCAACAATTGCTGTTATCCATGACCTTGGATTTTTGTTTATAGTTGATAAAAATAAATCTCCTTCTGACTTTAAAAGATTGATGCATGTATGCACTAATAATTCAGGGTCTGGAACATGTTCTAAAACCTCTAAACAAGTAACAATATCAAATTTTTCTTCCGAGCTATTTAGCAAGTCTTCAGCTGTCGATTCCATATAATTAATAGATTTATTATTATCTTGTGCATGAAGTTTGGCTATCTCTATTCCAGGACCAGCTGCATCAATTCCTGTAACAATTGCTCCAGCATCGCTCAAGGCTTCAGCCAGAATTCCTCCGCCACACCCAACATCTAGAATTTTCTTTCCGGTAAGATCAACTTTGCTTGCAATATAATTTGCTCTCAAAGGGTTTATTACATGAAGAGGTTTAAAGTCTCCAGACTTATCCCACCATTTTTCTGCAAGTTCTGAAAATTTCTGAACTTCCTGTTGATCAATATTCATTGGGCAATTTTACATGTTATATATAGATTTAAACATAGCCCAACAAACTAATTTTATGTAGTAAAACTACATTTATATATGTTATACAAATCAATAGATATATACGTTTTGTAATTAAATTGACTTTTTATTTCTATTGGGCTTTACTTCACTACAAATACAAACATTAATTTAAAGTGATCATTTCAGCATTAAAATCTAATGACCCAAAAGATCAAAGATCTCCTATCCACATTGATACAGTCACAGCGTTAATTAATACTGGCGCAGACATTTTATTTGAAAAAGATATAGGTAGCGGAATTAATACATACGATCACGAGTTTGAAGAATTAGGTTTAAAAGGAGCATCTCGTTCAGAGTGTATTTCAAAGTCTAATCTTTTAATTACAAACCAGCCTTTGCAACTTGAAGAATTATCTTTGATGCAACCAGGCGCATCATTAATTGGCATGGTTAATCCATTTAGTAATCAAGAATTAATAAATGCTTGCGCAGATAGAAAAATTAATTTAGTAAGTATGGAATTTATCCCAAGAATCACTAGAGCGCAAAAAATGGATGTCTTAAGTTCGCAGGCAAATTTAGCTGGATATGCTGCTGTGATTGAATCAGCTAAGCATCTTTCAACAGCTTTACCAATGATGATGACAGCTGCTGGAACATTAAAGCCAGCTAGAGTATTTGTTATTGGTGTTGGGGTTGCAGGCCTTCAGGCAATTGCAACAGCCAAGAGACTTGGAGCAAGAGTAGATGCTTTTGATACAAGAGATGTTGTTGAAGAACAAGTAAACTCTCTCGGAGCTAAATTTGTAAAAATTGATTTAGGAGAAACGGGCCAGACTGATCAAGGTTATGCAAAAGAATTAACTCCTGAGCAAGTTCAAAAACAAAAAAATCTTCAATCTGATGTATGTGCAAGATCTGATATTGTAATTACGACTGCTCAACTATTTGGCAGGCCAGCTCCTCAATTAATAGATAACAATACTATTAAAAAAATGAAACCAGGCAGTGTAATTTTTGATATGGCAGTTGAATCAGGAGGAAATGTTGAAGGATCTATTGCTGATGAAGTTGTAATTAACAATGGTGTAAAGATTATTGGCATATCTAATTTAGCTTCTTCTGTTTCTAATCATGCTTCTTTAGCTTTATCCAATAATTACAATCACTGGATAACAGATTTTTATAACAAAGAAGAAAGTGTTATTAATTTTAATTTTGAAGACGAAATTGTAAAAAGTAGCGTAATTGTATTTGATGGAAAGATACTTAACGAGAGGTTTCAATAATATGGAGATATATACTTTACTAGGGTTCGTTCTAATATTATCTATTTACTTAGGTTTAGAGTTGATATCAAAAGTACCAAGCACTCTTCACACACCTTTAATGTCTGGAGCAAATGCTATATCTGGCATTGCCTTAGTTGGAGCATTAGTCTTATCAACAGACTCTAACCTTCAGAGCTCTATCGCTTTTTTAGCTGTTCTTTTTGCTTCAATAAATGTTTTTGGTGGTTATCTAGTTACAAACAGAATGTTAAAAATGTTTAAGAAGAAATAAGTATGGATATTTTTAACGACATAACTGCAATTCAAAACATCACATACGTTGTTGCATCTATTTTGTTCATTTCTGGTATAAAAATGCTAGGTAAAGAAGATACTGCAGTAAAAGGTAACTTTTTATCAGCCTTAGCAATGTTTATTGCTGTTTCAGTCACGGTAGTGGATATAGTTAACCCAATGGTCTTGATTGGAGGCATAGCACTTGGTGCTGTTATTGGCTCAACAATAGCTTTAAAAGTGAAAATGACTTCCATACCTGAAATGGTTGCTTTATTTAATGGCTTCGGTGGCTTGGCTACCTTCTTGATTGCTTGGTCTGAGTTTAATTCTGTACCAGATAATTTATTCCAACATATTTTGGTAATGACAACTTTATATATTGGCGGCGTAACTTTTACAGGAAGTCTTGTTGCTTATGCAAAATTGTCTGAGAAGATAAAAATAGCAAAAACTTCAATAATTACAAAAATATTCACGACTATTTTTTATATTTCATTAGCCTTTTTACTATATTCAATATTCCTAACTCCTTTCATAGCTACAAGCTTTGATTTTTTTACTATATTGCTAGTTTTGACTCTTTTGGGAGGTATTGGTTTTGTTCTTCCAATTGGCGGTGGAGATATGCCAGTTGTAATTTCTTTACTAAATTCCTTTTCAGGAATCGCAGCGGCTTTTGCTGGCCTACTCTTATTAAATAATGTCTTAATTGTTGCTGGATCTCTTGTTGGCGCAAGCGGTCTTATTTTGACTGTAATAATGGCAAAAGCAATGAACAGATCTATAAATAATATTTTATTTGTTGGTTATGCAAGCTCTTCTTCCAAAAGTTCATCATCTGAAGATCAGGGTGATGTTAGCCCTATAAGCGTTTCTGATGCTTATTTAATTCTAGAGAGCGCAAGTTCAGTCTTAATTATTCCTGGGTATGGTATGGCGGTTGCTCAAGCTCAACATGTTGTTAGAGAACTAGGTGAATTACTGGAAGAAAATGGAACTGAAGTTAAATATGGGATCCATCCTGTAGCTGGAAGAATGCCAGGTCATATGAATGTTCTTCTAGCTGAAGCTAATGTTCCTTATGATGTTCTGGCTGAGCCTGATGACATTAACCCTATAATGGATTCAGTTGATGTCGCAGTTGTAATAGGTGCTAATGATGTTGTAAATCCATCGGCAACAGAGGAGCCTGGAAGCCCAATTTATGGCATGCCAATTATTGAAGTGCATAATGCAAAAACAGTATTTGTTCTAAAAAGATCAATGTCTGCAGGATTTGCAGGCGTGCAAAATCCTTTATTTTTTAAACAAAATACCAGGATGTTATTTGGTGATGCCAAGGAATCAATTGGTGGCCTGGTTTCTGAATTTAAAGACTAATATCTAGTCAAAATATGCTAAAATAATCCTTAAATTAAGGACCAATTTTTACTTCAAAAATCCATAGCATATGAGTGACTTCGCAAAAGAAATAATATCAGTAAATATCGAGGATGAGCTCAAGCAATCCTATCTAAGTTATGCATTAAGTGTTATTCACGGACGGGCACTACCAGATATTAGAGATGGCTTAAAACCGGTACATAGAAGAATTTTATATGCGATGTATGATCTTAAAAATTCATACAACAAACCTTATAAAAAATCTGCAAGGGTTGTGGGTGATGTTATCGGTAAATATCATCCTCACGGAGACAGTGCTGTTTATGATGCCATGGTCAGAATGGCGCAAGATTTTTCAATGAGATATCCAATTGTTGAGGGTCAAGGAAATTTTGGATCTATTGACGGTGATCCTCCTGCTGCTATGAGATATACAGAAGTTAGAATGGCTAAAATTACTGATCAAATGTATGGAGATATTGAGAAAGAAACAGTCTCTTATTCTCCAAATTACGATGGAAGTGAATTTATTCCAGATGTTCTGCCTACAAAGATCCCAAATCTTTTAGTGAATGGTTCATCAGGAATTGCTGTTGGAATGGCAACAAATATTCCTCCACATAATCTAACAGAGGTTATAAATGCCAGCATAAATTTAATTAATAATCCAAAGTTGTCTATAGATGACCTAATTAAAGACATTTCTGGACCAGACTTCCCCACAGGTGGAACCATTGATGGAAGGGCTGGTATATATGAGGCATATAAAACTGGAAGAGGTATTATTCATACTAGGTCAAATACCTCTATTGAAGAAGATGAAAAATCAGGCAAACAATCTCTAATTATTAATGAAATTCCTTTCATGGTTAACAAGGCAAGAATGCTTGAGAAAATTGCTGAACTTGTTAAGGATAAAAAAATAGAGGGCATAACAGAAATAAGAGATGAGTCTGATAAAGATGGGTTAAGAGTTGTTATAGAAGTTAGAAAAGGAGATTCGGTAGAAGTTTTAGAAAATAATCTTTTTGCACAAACTCAACTAGAGCAATCGTTTGGAATTAATTTCACTGTTTTAGTTGATGGACAGCCAAAAGAAGTCAACCTCAAAGAGATGCTTGAAGCATTTGTTAAACACAGAAAAGATATTATTACCAAAAGGACTAAGTATGATCTTAAGAAAGCTAAAGATAGAGGTCATATTGTTGAAGGTTTAATGGTCGCAATAGCAAATATCGATGAAGTTATAACAATTATTAAAAAATCAAAAGATCCAAAATTAGCTGCCGAAGCTTTATGTAAAAAAGTTTGGAAAGCTGGGCCTGTGGAAGCTATTTTGAAAAAAGTTGGTAATGATGCATGCAAGCCCAAGGGTCTTAGCAAAGATCTTGGTATTAATGGAAAAAAATACAAGCTCTCCTCAGATCAAGCAAAAGCAATCTTAGAGCTAAGGTTAGGAAGATTAACTGGCTTAGAACAAGACAATCTAAGTGGTGAGTTTTCAGAAATAGTATCAAAGATAATCGATCTTCAAAAAATATTAGATGATAAAGAAACCCTCAAAAATCTAATGATAGATGAGCTTGAGGAAGTTAAATCTAATTTTGGTGATGAAAGAAGAACACTTATAAATGATACTAGAAGAGGTATCACTAACGAAGATCTGATACCTGAGGAGATGAGAGTTCTTACAGTTTCTAGAAGTGGTTATGCAAAAACTCAACCTCTTGATGAATACAGAGAGCAAAGAAGAGGGGGCCAAGGAAAGGCAGCAGCCTCTGTTAAAGAAGAAGATCTAATTCAAAATCTATATGTTCTTAGTAGTCATATGCAAATTTTATGTTTTACCACCAAGGGTAAAGTCTTTTGGTTGAAGGTATATGAAATTCCTGTTGCTTCAAGAACATCCAAAGGAAGACCTTTAGTCAATATGCTAAATTTAGATGATGATGAATCCGTAAGTGAAATTCTTCCTGTCAGTGAATTTTCTGATGAAAAATGTATTTTTATGGCAACTCGAAACGGAACAACTAAGAAAACCAACTTAAGTCTTTTCTCGAAAAAATATAAATCTGGAATTAAAGCTATCAACCTTGATGATGATGATAAATTAGTTGGTACTGCAATAACATCAGGCGATGATGAAATTCTATTAGCATCTTCTTCTGGAAAATTAATTAGGTTTAATGAATCGCATGTTAGACCTATGGGCCGAACAGCTCGAGGTGTAAGAGGGCTTAGATTGAAAAAAGGTGAAAAACTGATCTCTCTAATGGTTGGTGATCCGGAAAAAACTATTTTATGTGTTTCAGAAAATGGATATGGTAAGAAAACAGCTTTAGAGGATTTCCCATCTCATAATAGAGGAGGGCAAGGCGTTATTTCTATGAAAACCAGTGAAAGAAATGGTCTGATGGTCTCGGCTGCTTTGGTAGAAGACGAAGATGGCATCATGTTGATTAGCGATAAAGGAACTATGATCAGAACAAGTGTTTCTCAAATACCAACCCTAAGTCGAAATACCCAAGGTGTTAAAATCATTACTCCAAAAGATGGTGAAAAACTTATAGAGTGTGTGACCATTCCAAACGAAGAAGATCAAGAGGAAGAATAATGCGCAAATGGAATTTCTGCGCAGGGCCAGCTGTAATATCAGAAGAGGTATTATCTGAAGTAAGAGATGAATTACTAGAATGGGGTGACTCTGGTATGTCTATTATGGAAATGAGCCATAGATCTAAAATTTATGATGGTGTTGCAAGAGAGGCTAAACAAGATTTTATTGATATTTTAAAAGTTCCTGATTCTCATGATGTATTGTTTCTCCAGGGAGGAGCAACTCATCAATTTTCAATGGTTCCTCTTAACTTCTCAGAACCCAACTCTCAAGCAGATTATGTTTTATCTGGTTCTTGGTCAAAAAAAGCTATTTCTGAAGCATCTATGTTGACTCAAGTTCAAACAATTGCTTCATCTGAAGACAAAAGTTTTACCTATGCTCCTCATGAAGATTTATGGAATATTTCTAGCGATGCCTCATACGTTCATTATTGTCCAAATGAAACCATCCAGGGCGTTGCTATTCATAATGCTCCAGAGGTTAATGCTCCTTTGATAGCAGATATGTCATCAGTTATTCTTAGCGAGCCCATTGACGTATCAAAATTTTCATTGATTTATGCTGGAGCTCAAAAAAATATTGGCCCAGCTGGCCTAACAATGGTAATAATAAGCAAAGATTTTATGGATAGAGAGAATAAAAATCTTCCTAATATATTAAGATATTCTAAACATGCTGAATCAGATTCTATGTTAAATACTCCCCCCACCTTTTCATGGTATATGGCAGGAAAAGTTTTTAAATGGATAAAAACCTCTGGCGGCCTAGAGTTTTTTAAAGAACAAAATCATAAGAAAGCGTCAACACTCTATAACTATATAGATAATTCAAGCTTTTATTCAAATCCGGTAAGAGTTGAAAATAGATCAATAATGAATGTTCCATTCATACTAGCAGACAATAACCTTGACTCCCTCTTCCTTGAAGAGTCTGAAAAAATTGGACTACTTAACTTAAAAGGCCATCGATCAGTTGGCGGAATGAGAGCTAGTATATATAATGCAATGCCTTTGGAAGGAGTTAATGAGCTCGTAGATTTTATGAAAATCTTTGAAGCAAAATATGGTTAATACAAGATGGCTACAGAAAATTTAAAATCCTTAAGATCTAAAATTGATAAAATTGATAAAGATCTTTTAAAATTAATTCAGAAGAGAGCAGCTTTGGCTTTAAGTATTGGCAAAATTAAATCAAAGACAAGTCCTAATTCATCATTTTATAAGCCTGATAGAGAAGCAACCATATTAAGAAATATTCTTAAAGATAATGAAAACGGAGCTCTTTCGAATGAGAAGATAAAAACAATATACAAAGAGCTTATTTCAGGATGTCTCTCTTTGGAAGAGGCATTAAAAATATCCTATTTAGGTCCAGAGGGAACACATTCAGAAGCAGCTGTTCATGGACACTTTGGTTCGCTTGTTTCAAGAATACCATCACCAACAATCGATGATGTTTTTCATCAAGTTTTAAAAGGAGAGTCAGATATTGGAGTAGTACCAGTTGAAAATTCATCTGAAGGAGTTATTAATACAACCTTAAACTGTCTTGCTGACAATGAAAGCCTATCAATAATTGGTGAAATATATCTTGATATTAATCATCAATTAGCCTCTGGCAATAAGTTTGATATAAAGGAAGCTTTTGCTATTGCATCTCATCCTCAAGCTCTTGGACAATGCAATAAATGGATAGAAAAAAATATTGGGTCAATCAAAAGATTAGAAATGCCAAGTTCTGCGGTAGCTGCGAAGTATGCAAAAGAAAATAAAAATATCCTATGTATTGTTAATTCATTAGCTATTGAAAAATATAAATTGAAATTACAAAAAAAGGATATTCAAGATTATTCAGATAACAAAACAAGATTCCTTGTCATTGGACAAAATGAGCTCGGCTCAACAGGTAAAGATAAAACATCTTTTCTTATTCAAACAGCAAATCAACCCGGAGCACTTATAAATATCTTAAGACCTTTTGAAAAAAGAAAGATTAATTTAAGTAAAATTGAAACACGTCCCTCAAGAGGAAATATTAACTCTCACGATTTCTTTATAGATTGCGAAGGCCATAAAGATGATTCAAAATTAAAGCTTGCAATTAAAGAAGCTAAAAGTGCAGGCTCGCTTGTAAGAATACTTGGTTCTTATCCTCAGCATGTATGAATAAGCTACTAGATAATATTAATAAAGGTATTGCTGAGCTTCATCCTTATGAACCTGGTAGATCAATAGATGAGGTTGTGGCCGAATACAAGCCCGATAAAGTAGTTAAACTTGCTAGCAATGAAAATCCTCTTGGGCCATCCCCAAAAGCAGCTAAGATCCTGTCACAAGCAAATAATTTGCACTTATATCCTGATGGAGATTCTAAAAAATTAAAAGCACTTATCGCAAGACATGAGCTATTGACTGAAAAGAATATTATTGTTGGAAATGGATCTAATGAAGTTTTAGAGCTTGCTGCAAGAGCCTTTCTTAATAAAGATACTAGTGCAGTAATGTCTAAGCATGCTTTTGCTGTATACAAAATTGTTACTCAATCATGTGGCTCTAAAATTATTGAAGTACCTGCTAAAAACTGGAAACATGCACTAGATGATTTTCCTGAATTTATAGATGAATCTACACGAATATGTTTTGTAGCTAATCCAAATAATCCTACAGGAACTTATAATTCTCATGAAGAATTTGAATCGATGATGAGCAAAATTTCATCATCTGTTTTGGTTATACTTGATTTAGCATATTTTGAGTATGTTGATGCAGAGGATTATGTAAATGCAAATGCATTAATGAGTAAATATTCAAATCTTCTTATCACTAAAACTTTTTCAAAAATTCAAGGGTTAGCAAGTCTTAGGATTGGATACGGTCTTGCACACCCAGACCTAATAGCAGTTTTAAATAAAATTAGACAACCTTTTAATTCTAACTCCATTGCTCAACATGCAGCTTGCGAAGCTATTTTAGATGAAGATCATATAAAAAAGAGTGTAGAACTAAATTCATATCAAAGAGATTTTTTATACCAACAACTAACTGATATGGGTATGGAGTGCATACCTTCTCAAGGAAATTTCATATCTTTCAAAGGTAATTTTGATGCAAAAGATTTATTTACTAGCCTAATGAAGCAAGGGGTGATTGTAAGACCGATAGCTTTATATGATATGCCTGAATATATTAGAGTCACAGTTGGAACGAAGGATGAGAATGAATATTTCTTAGAAAAATTAAAGGAGGTCCTATCATGACCAATCCTGCTCAAGAAATATTAATTATAGGATTAGGTTTAATAGGATCTTCTCTTGCAAAAGCCACTAAAAATAAAGGTTTGGTTGTTCATGGATATGATTTAGATCAAACAACTTTGGCTCAGGCTGCTGATAACAAAATTATAGATAAAGCTTTCGAGTCTTTAGAAGAAATTAATAATAAGGAATTAATAGGCAAAATCGATCTAATTATTGTTGCTGTTTCTCCAAGGGTAACCCAATCAGTTATTTCATCTTTAAAAAGCCTCTGGAATACTGACATAACCATTACTGAAACGTCTAGTGTTAAAAATCATTTGAATTTTGATTCACCAAATAATTTAGTTTTTTCTCACCCAATTGCTGGATCTGACAAATCAGGTATATCCGCATTAGATGAGAATTTGTTTACCAATAAAAAGACTATCATTTGCAATCCTTATGATGCTAAAGAAGATCATATAAATAAGGTTATTAATTTTTGGCAACATGCATTATCTATGAGAGTTTCTGAAATGACTGTCAAGGAGCATGATTTATTATTTGCAATGACAAGCCATTTACCCCATTTAATATCTTATGCGCTAATTGATTCTATTAGACTATCTTCAACAGAGGCGGGTGATAATGCAGGAGGAGGCTTAAAAGAATTCATTAGGTTGAGTGGGTCAAACCCGGAAATGTGGAAAGATATATTTGAGCTGAATGAAAAAAATATAATCAAATCT
>Ga0115553_1002407_pt1 | contig 11361 bp, 10 predicted proteins | sample COGITO_mtgs_1103_2_FD_87284 | JGI IMG/M metagenome (GOLD analysis project Ga0115553, IMG submission 87284) | Pelagic marine microbial communities from North Sea - COGITO_mtgs_110331 | ecosystem: Environmental > Aquatic > Marine > Epipelagic | place: Germany:Helgoland, sampling site Kabeltonne... | reverse complement strand
GTTTCTTCTGGTGTTTCATATCCTCAGCCGGTTTACAATAATGTTTTTGGAGTTTTTGCTCTGACCTATGAGCCAAAATTCAGATTGATTGAGGCTGGTTCTAGCTTTTCGTTTTCTCTTGACTTACCCCTTACTGGTGGTTTTTCGGTTGTAGATCTTACTACTCCAGATGGCGTGAGCTATTCTTCTGAAGAAGTTACGCCAAATGATATTAGTACTGGTGTATTCTCTAAGGAAAGATCGTCCAATTTAGGCTTGATGAACGCTGAATTTGGGGCGCTGATTTCATTTAACTTCTTTCAAGGATCAACAATTGAAAATATTAATGCTCTTGGATTAACATTCTCAGGAGGGGTTAATTATATTAGCGCCCCCTTGGCCATGAATTTCATTGATGAGTACCAAAGGAGTGATTATAAAGGATTTTTAAATTGGACTTCAGTTGTTGGAAGACTGGGAGTTCATGCAGGTAGGGTTGTTTTTTATTACACTATTGGAATCAACCCGACTAGGGCTCTTTACGACACAGCTTTAGGAAATGAAAGAACTGTCTATGCCAACACATACATCCTTTTTAGTATATCATTCAGATTAGGGAGATGAAAAAGATTTTAGTAGCAAATAGAGGAGAAATAGCATTGCGAATCATGCGCACATGTCGAGAGATGAACATCAAAACTGTGGCAGTTTTCTCAGAGGCGGATCGTAACGCATTATTTGTGCGTTTTGCAGATGAGGCATACTGTATTGGACCTCCGGCCTCATCACAGTCTTATCTGGTAATCGACAAGATTATTGATGTAGCTAGAAAATCAGGTGCTGATGGAGTTCATCCAGGTTATGGATTTCTATCTGAGAATGCAGCTTTTGCGAGAAGGTTAGAGCAAGAAGGTATCGAATTGATTGGGCCTTCAGCGCATTCTATGGAAGTGATGGGGGATAAGCTGTCCGCAAAAGAAACAGCACTTAAACAAAATGTACCTCTAGTTCCAGGTTCTGAAGGAGCTGTTAACAGCCTGGAAGAAGCAAAAGTAGTAGCTAGAGAGGTCGGTTTCCCTTTGCTTATAAAGGCTTCAGCTGGAGGAGGTGGTAAAGGAATGCGCGCAGTTTATAACGAGGAATCTATAGATGAGGAGTTGCATTTAGCAATGAGTGAGGCTAAATCTGCGTTTGGTGATCCAAGTGTCTTTATTGAGCGATATGTTACTTCACCGCGCCATATTGAAGTTCAAATATTGGCTGATAAGCACGGTAATTGCGTTTACCTCTTTGACCGAGATTGCAGTATTCAGCGCAGACATCAAAAAGTTATTGAGGAAGCTCCCGCTTCAGTATTGACGCCCGAAATGCGCAAAAAAATGGGTGAGTGCGCTGTAAGTCTGGCTAAAGGCTGCAACTACAAAGGTGCCGGCACTGTTGAGTTTTTGGTCGATGATAAAATGGACTTCTTTTTCCTTGAAATGAATACTCGACTTCAGGTTGAGCATCCGGTTACTGAGATGATTACGGGTATTGATCTAGTGAAGCAGCAAATATTAGTGGCTCGCGGAGAAAAGCTTGCTTTCACACAAGAAGACCTTAAGATACGCGGTCATGCCCTCGAAGTAAGAGTATATGCAGAAGATCCAAGGAATAATTTCTTACCTGATATTGGGAAATTGCAGACTTATAGAAGACCTCAAGGTCCTGGTGTTCGAGTGGATGATGGTTTTGAAGAAGGAATGAATATTCCAATTTACTATGATCCAATGATAGCTAAACTGGTTACATACGCGGAAGATCGAATAACCGCTATTCAAAGAATGACCAGAGCAATAGATGAGTATGAAATTTCGGGCGTGGCTACAACACTGGAGTTTTGTCGATTTGCTATTAATCACGAGGCGTTTGTTTCGGGAAATTTTGACACTCATTTTGTGAAGGATCACTTTAAGCCAGAGTACCTTGATGAACCTCAAATTGCCAATGAAGTGGCACTTGCTGCGTTTATTGGATCTATCGCGCTTTCATCTGCTTCGAACAGTGAATCTAGTAATGTCCAGCAGAAGCCTATTACTTCTAAGTGGAAAATCAATAGAAGGTAAATTGAATCACGGAGCATCGTACTTTGGTATGACCTTTGAATATCGACTTCACTAATGGTCTCCAGACTCGTTATTATATTGTTATTAAGTATGCAATTTTTATTGCATACAGAAGATGTTCACGCCCAAGGTGTCGGATCTAAAGGCATTGTTATGATGGCGGAGGTCATCGATGGTGATACTTTTCCAATGCGCTATTTGCCTTATGTTACCATTGTTGAATCGAAGCCTTTTAAGAGTGACTTTGAAAGACGCAAATGGGAGCGGTTGAAGCGAAATGTCAAAAAAGTCTATCCATATGCAAAGCTTGCGGGGCAGCTGTTGGATAAATATCAAGTTCAATTAGATTCAGTAGAAACAAAAAGAGAGCGCAAAAAATACTTTAGGCTTATCGAAAAAGAATTGAAGGCAGAGTTTGACGATGATATCCGAAACATGACAACTACCCAAGGGCGCATCTTGGTCAAGCTTATTGATCGAGAAACAGGCAATTCATCGTTCGAAATTGTTCAAGAGTTTAGAGGAAACTTTACCGCTTTTTTTTGGCAAGGATTCTCAAAAATGTTTGGTCAAGATCTTAAGAGCAGGTACGATCCGCTTGGAGAAGATGCTGAAATTGAAAATATTATATACTTGATTGAGGCTGGGGCCATTTAGTAGGCCAAACTTTAATCCGTTACTTAAGTGCAGAGACATTCTAGTGCCCGCTTTGATTGGGCCGGAAAGTAAAAGTGATGCGAACTGATAAACTGTTTGCAAAATAATAATGATTTGGGCGCATTTCAGAGCAATGGTTTTAGTTTTGGACTATTCGTAAAACACAATATGCTTAAGCACCTTCAAATAATAAATTATGCGTTGATCGCTCGAACCGAAGTTGAGTTTGATCAGGGCTTCACTGTGATTACAGGTGAAACAGGTGCCGGAAAGTCAATATTATTGGAAGCTTTAGGCCTCGTGCTTGGTAGCAGGGCTAATTTTAATAGCATAAGAAAGGGGGAAGAAAAATGCGCTATAGAAGCATCATTTAATTATGAGAGTGAAGCGGTAGATATGTTTCTTAGACAAAACGGATTGGATCTTTTGAGTGATTTAATTCTGAGAAGAGAAATCACGAGGTCTGGCAGAAGTCGAGGTTTTATTAATGATTCTCCTGTTAGCATTTCGCAATTGAAGGAGATTTCTGTGTTCTTAGTGGACCTCCATGGTCAACAGGAGAATATTTCATTGCAAACACCGAATTATCAGCTTAAACAGCTGGATGCATTCGCTCAGAATAAAACTTTACTGGAAGACTACTTAAAAGCCTATTCTTCCATGCGTTCAATTGAAAAACAGTTGAATCAATTGAAAGAGGCAGCTGTTCAAGTTCGGAAAGACGAAGATTATTTTTCTTTTCAGTATGAAGAGCTGAACACGGTTAATTTAAATGAAGAAGAATTTGAAGGCTTGAGCAATGAGCTAGGAGAGTTGGAGCATGCTGAGGAGATACAAAGGTCCTTGACGGCTGTGCAAGCTTCTATTGATGGTGATCAGGAAAGTGCATTGAGTGCCATTCGGCTTGCAATAGCCGAATTGAGAAGTGTTGGGTCGTTTAGCTCCAAGCTGGCTGAGTTGCATGAGCGTTTGAGTTCATCAATGATTGAAATCGAGGATATTTTGTCTGATTGCAATCGTGTGCAGCAGTCAGTTGAATGGAACCCGAGTCGATTAGAAGCAGTGCGAGAGCGTTTGGATCAATATCAAAAACTGATGCATAAGCATAACGTAACTACTGCAGTAGAATTAATTGAAATCAGGGAAGAGTATAGAATTAAGCTAGATGGAATTGCATCTTACGATACAGAGCTAGAGGATTTGGAGACTAAACTAAAAACTGCACTTATCGATGCCGAAGAGAAAGGATTGATTCTTTCTAAGCGCAGATATTCAGTTGTCGAGTCTTTTGAAAAAGGATTAATTCAAAAAGTTAGACAATTGGGAATGGCGAAGGCCACAGTGCAAATCCGCTTAGAATCCACAGGTAACTTATCTACCACGGGTAAAGATGCCATAGATATTTTATTTGATGCAAACGGAAGCTCGAACCTAGTGCCGTTGCGTGAGAGCGCATCAGGTGGAGAAGTAAGTAGACTTATGCTTGCTTTGAAGAGCATTTTAGCTGCAAATGACCAAACACCAACACTAATCTTTGACGAAATAGATACTGGGGTCAGTGGAGAGGTTGCGAAGCAAATTGGTGCTCTTATGAAAGAAATAAGCGGCTCAACTCAGATTTTGGCTGTAACACATTTGCCTGGTGTGGCAGCCAAAGGAAAAAACCACTTTAAGATTCAAAAATTCGAAGAAAAAGAAGAAGTGGTCTCTCGCCTTGAACAACTCTCTGATGATGAGCGAGTAAAGGAAATTGCAGCGATGTTTTCTGGTCATAAATTGACGGATGCTGCTTTGGAAAGTGCAAGAAATTTACTTCACGAAAACTAACTTTCAGGAACAATACTATTTTTACGTACTAACTAATCTGGGAATAGAGATATGAGCAATTTACTGCAAAACAAAAAGGGAATAATTTTCGGTGCACTTGATGAGCGTTCAATTGCTTGGAAAGTCGCAGAAAAAGTACATGAACAAGGTGGCGAATTTATATTGAGCAATGCACCCGTTGCTATGCGTATGGGTAAAATTAACGAATTGGCTGAGAAATGTGGAACTACTGTGATTCCTGCGGATGCGACAAGCATGGAGGACTTAGGTAAGTTATTCGATGCAGCTACTGAGCGTTTTGGAAAGCTTGATTTTGTATTGCATTCAATTGGAATGTCTCCGAATGTTCGAAAGGATAAGTCTTACACAGATTTGAATCATGATTGGTTTCTAAAAACATTGGATATTTCTGGTCTTTCATTTCATAAGGTGCTTCAAACAGCTTATAATAAAGATGCAATGAACGATTGGGGGTCAATTTTGGCTTTGTCATACATTGCGGCTCAAGAGGCCTATCCTTTTTACGGTGATATGGCTGATGCCAAAGCCGTTTTAGAATCTATTGCTCGTAGTTTTGGCTATCACTTCGGTGTGAAGAATAAAGTGAGAGTAAACACTATATCTCAATCACCAACAGTAACTGCTGCTGGAAGTGGAATTTCTGGTTTCGATAAGTTCTTTGATTTTGCGGATGATATGTCGCCTCTTGGAAATGCTGATGCTGATTCTTGCGCTGATTACTGTGTTGCAATGTTCAGTGATCTTACACGATATGTCACGATGCAAAACTTATTCCATGATGGAGGATATTCTACAACGGGCATCTCCTCAAAAGTGATCGATAAATGGAGTTAATATCAAAATATAAAGCATAAAAAAAAGCCTCGATTTCGAGGCTTTTTTGTTTCATCGGTGAGCTCTTTCAAGCTCTTTTTTCTTAAGTAATTGACGTTTTACTTTATCTATTGTTTCGTGTAAAGAATGTTCGAATGTGTCAGATTGATGCTCTGCGAAAACATCCTCTCCTGGAATATTTAGTTTGAGCTCAACCTTCTTATTCTCCTTATGCTCGTCATATTCTAGACGTAAGTAAACCTCTGCTCCAATAATTGGATTATAATACTTTTCAAGGCTCATTACTTGTTCCTTGGTTGTGTCCATCAACTCTTCCTTGGCGTTGAATCCGACTGTTTGAATGTCCCATTTCATGATTCTTGATTTTTGATACAATGAAGATAACGACTATGCCTTGGAAAATATGCGTTAAAAGACCATAATGATATATATCACTATTTCTTTTTATTGAAGATTTTTACTTCAGAGAAAACATTCAGAAGTCTTTTCAATCCATCGAAATAAAGGCTTATAGCTAATGCAATAGACATTAACCATAAGACTAAGACATTCACTTGCTTAGTGCTGTAATATTTACCGAAAACAAGTTTCTTAGGTGCATAGAAGTGAGATCTGAATCCATCAGGAATATTAAAAACGGGATCAGCTCGTTGGATGAGCTCTCCATCATATTCAGTAATCTGATTAAACTCATTCTTATTCGTCACTAAATCGCTCAATGACTCATTTTCAAAGTTGTTTCTCAAATTGTTGAAAGCAGTCTTTTCTTCATCTGTTTTTTGGTGTTCTCTGATGACGCGGTCTTTTTCATCAATGTTGTAGTTCCACTGTCTTACATATAGCTTATTCAGAGTAGTCAAATAAGTCGAGAAATCTTCCAGCAATTCTTGATTGATGCCGCCTAGAGTGAATTGATCTAATTCGTCAAAAGTGATTGCATCATTGAACTTATTCTCTTTCGAAACTTCGCCACGGACAGTTTTGAAATCAGACGTTAGATCTTGAATATCTGCGGACTCCTTATTTCGTAAATATTCTTTGAACTTTCCAACCTTAGCCTTCATTTCAGGAATCCAGAAATTCTTTTTGAAGTTGGCATCACTCATTTGTTGGTCATAATCATAGAATAACTTCTCATAGTCGTTTTCTACAAATTGATTCACGGCCAAAGCCTCAAAGGCCCATCTGGATGCCATAACCTCTCCAATTAAGGGCACAATACTTTGAGACGTGATGACAGGATTAAGCTTCTCAAATTTCACAAGTACACCACTGAATAAAATCTGTGGAATGATGAGAAAAGGAATAATGATGTAAATAGTCACAGCAGAATTAAAACTGGCTGAAATATTAAGCCCTAACATATTAGCAAAACATGCTGTAGAGAAGAGGATAAGCCAGTAATCCCAGAGCATTCCATCAATTCCTAAAATCAAGTTTCCCAGTAAGATGAACATGAACATCTGAATTCCTGAAAGAAGAAACATGATTACGATCTTCGAAATCAAATAACTGCCTTTACTCAAACTGAGGAACGATTCTCTCTTCCGTATTTTTTGATCCTTGAATATTTCTTCAGCACTAACTGTGAGGCCAAGGAATAAGGCAACAATAATTGCCATAAACATGTATACGATAAGGTTGTCGTTTTCATAGAACACGTACTCACCAGAATCTTGCTCACCAATCATTATGTAACGCAGGAAATAACTCAAAATGAATCCTAATAAAGGAGCTTCAAGTAGGTTAATTGCAAGGTATTGTTTATTTGTAATTTTAGAAAGCACATCACGTGTTACGAATACCTTAAACTGATTCAAAACATTGGGAGTTTTGAATTCAACTTCAGGAAGGTCTGGCTTTTCTTTGTTTAGTTCTTCATCGAATTTTCTATTGAAAACTTCATTCCATTCTTTAGGAGATGTTTTTCGCTTTTCTGTCAGATTTCCATACTCATCTACAACTTTTGCTTCGATGATATTGAAGATTTGTTCTGGATTTACATTACCACATCTTGCACATTCACTTTCAGACTGATTGATAGCTTGTACTTCACTTTTGAAGTAAACAATTGCGTCCAGTGGATTTCCAAAATAGATGGGGTATCCGCCAGTATCCGTGATCATCAACTTATCAAACATCTTGAAAATTTCAGATGACGGCTGATGAATTACAACAAAAATCAACTTCCCCTTAAGAGCAAGTTCCTTCAACAAATCCATTATGTTTTCTGAATCTCTGGAAGAAAGGCCAGAAGTAGGCTCATCAACAAACAATACAGATGGTTCTCGAATCAATTCCAGCCCACAGTTCAAACGCTTTCGTTGACCTCCACTGATTTTTTTATTCATTGGGCTTCCAACCTCAATGTCCTTAATCTCATAAAGACCTAAAGAAATCAATGTTTTATCCACGCGCTCACGAATGGCTTCATCACTCAATCCATCAAAGCAAAGCTTAGCATTAAGGAAGAGGTTTTGATATACAGTCAGTTCTTCAATGAGAAGGTCGTCCTGAGAAATATATCCAATCATACCGCTCACGTCTCCGCGGCTATGGTGGATGTCGTTTCCATTTATGGTTACAGCTCCAGAATATGGTGTGTAATTTCCATTCAGAATATTCAGCAGCGTAGATTTACCAGATCCACTGGCTCCCATTATTCCGATAAGTTTCCCCGATTCTTCACTAAAGCTTAAAGGATGAAGACCAATAGTGCCACCTTTAAATCGATAAGTGATTTCATCGGCTGTAAAAATGATTTTACTTACACTTTTATCACTGAGGAATCGGCTAATAATATCACTGTAATAGATAGGGCTGACTTTAGAACTTCTGATAGAAGATCCTTGAGTAAGTATATATACTCTCTCAGGGTCAATAATTTGACCGTTTAGAAGTAATTCGTCATCGCCAAAGAATTTTAGAGCATACATGTTCACACTCTCAACCGAAAGGATCAATAGAGATCCAGAAAGGGTGTCATGCTTAATGTGCTTATTCTTTGTTCTGCTGGCTAATTCTTCCTGAGAGTTAATGATAAGCAGCTTTTCAGAATCTTCAACAGATGTTTCTGAGCAGGTTACAAATTTTTTGATGTCAGAAAGCTCTTCACTTGGAATGTTGAAGACATCGGATACCGTATCAACGAATTCAAGTTCTTGATCGGTTGGTGTTTTATCCGTATTGATGTATTTGACAAGGCGAAGTAGAACGAATATTTTTTGACGCTGCTCTAACTCACCATTGATCTGTGTACAGATCTTGAGAACTTTCACTGAGTTTAGTGAAGTCTTCTTCCGTTTTCCCTCTTTTTTGGTGGAAACTTTATGATGCGTTTCTAGATATTTATCGTAATGACCAAGATAGATTTCAACTTGATCAAGCGCCAAACGTTGTTTCAGGAAGTGCTCAACTACAATTCTACTCTTGTTATTTAATTCGTCAATGTCAGCTATTATCGCAAATAGCTGCATCATCGCTTTTAGAAGCTTTTCACTCATTTATTCTGTGTAATTCACCAATAGTCTTGAGATCCAAAAATAAGCAAGCAGATAGAATGACAAGGTCTTAATCCTTCTAAGTTGCCAATTCTTTACACATCTTTTTAAGGATTTGCGATCAGATAAACTTGTATGCCTTTAATCACCTTCTTTTCTGACTATAATCAATAGCTTAAAGTGCTGAAAATCAATAGTTTTTATACATCTTTATGGGTGGAAAACTTGCAGCAATGAAAGCAACATATCGAGTATGTTTGGTGGTTATAATATTGGCGCTAGGCTCAAGTGTTGATCATTTATCTGCACAGAATAATGAATTTTTTGATGCAGATTCGACTTTTAATGAATTAGGTTTTGAAATAACCATGTTTAATAACCCAAATGGATTTGGGTTAATGGTCATGTCAGAGTCTACAGAGGTTTACTCTGTAGACGTATTCGATGTTCAGGGAATTAACGTCAAGAGCTTTAAAGCTAAAATAGAATGTGGACAAGTGAACACGCATGAAGATATTTCTAACAATTTAAAGAGTGGAATTTATATCGTTATCGTTGGATACCAAGGGTTGGTATGGTCTGCAAGGTTTGAAATTTGACTAGATGTATTTTTTGGCTTCGCGCAGACTTAATGGCTTTAGCTCATGCTTGGCTATAAAATTTCTTGCAAACACGGGATTTGATTTTGAAACCTGCCAGTGTGGTAGCAATATAGTCAACGGTGTCCCACCAAGATTCGTTTAAGATCATCCATTCTAGTCAGTGAATTGAGTCTTTTTGCCTAAACCATTTCTTTTGATTCATTAATTCTTGAGCACAATAGTTGAGCTCTCTTATTTTGAGTTTCCAAAGTGCTTTTATTTCAATTTCAAATTGTTCATCCTTTGGTATGCCTTGAATTCGAATATGTCTCTTTAATACTTCATTCCTTAATTTAGAAGGTACCCCAACGAAAGTGAATTGATTCTTTATATAGGGCTCCATGCAAACTCACTTTTCTTCAGAGGCTTGGCTTTACAATGAATTTAGAAGATGAATTGAATACATTATCCCACGTGTTGAACTCAAAGGAAATAAAATGCTCAAACTTCTTGGCATGTCTTTTTCAAAACGATGGCTATTTTCGCAGTATGCAAATGAACAAGAAGACAATCGCAATTATTGCCATCATTATAGTAGCTGCCTTGACAAGGCTTATTCCTCATCCAATGAATTTTGCTCCTCTTGGTGCAATGGCTTTATTCGGATCTGCTTATTTAGGTAGAAAGGGTGTAGGCTTATTGGTAACCATGCTGGCATGGATGGCCAGTGATTTGATATTGAATAATCTAGTTTATTCAACTGGAGGGTTTACGCTTTTCACGGATGGTGCAATATTCATTTACGCGAGCATTGTTTTGATTTACCTTTTAGGAACTAAATTGTTTTCAAAAGTCACAATCACGAGGATGTTAGTTGGAAGCTTGTCGGCATCGCTGATTTTTTTCATTGTGTCCAATTTTGGTGTTTGGGCGGGAGGCCTGATGTATCCCATGTCATTTGATGGTTTGATTGCATCTTATGCTGCGGCAATACCGTTTTTTCAGAATACCATTACTGGAGACTTAGTCTATTCAGTCGCTTTATTTATTGCTTACGAGAAGATTTTCAAAGCGCAATTGACGGCTAAAAAGATAGAATCTGAGTAAGGATTTTACTTGAAATGCAATAAGGCCCCATTTGGGGCTTTTTTTATACTCAAAAATATTTTCGAACGATTGAATATTCTGTTTTCCTTTTTATTAATTATGTATTTGGTTAAAAAGAACTATTAAACAAAAGTTCACATAATTATATTTTGAAAAAATATTCATTTTAGGCTATGAGAAAAATACAGTCTACGGATCGCCAGAGATCTAGTTTTGAGCGAGAGTTCAAGATTAAAAAAATTCATGCTAATAAGCAGCTTAGTAAAAGCTGGAAAAAGTTTTTGGAAACGGAAGATTTTGATGATTAACCAAAAGTATTTTGAACCTGAGTTTAATCAAAGCCTCCTCAATTTGGGAGGCTTTTTTGTGATCTAAAAGTTATGCATCTTCGTTAGTATGTGCGGCAGGTATGTAACAATTACAAAAGTCAAAGAAATTGAAAAGCGATTTGGTGTCACTGCCGAGGGAATTAATATTGAATCAAGTGCTAATGTTTCTGCTGGACAATTAGCCCTTGTAATCACTAATAGCGAGCCGAATGAATTGAGTCTATTCACGTTCGGGTTCACTCCTTCTTGGGCTCAAAAGAAAATGTACGTGATTAACGCGCGTTCAGAAGGTGATCACAATAAGGAAAACGATGATCGCTATTCAGGCGCGAAAGGGATCATTATAAAACCAATGTTTCGAACATCTATAAGATCCAAAAGGTGTTTAGTTGTGGCGGATGCATTTATTGAAGGCCCTAAG
>Ga0115553_1002406_pt1 | contig 11362 bp, 10 predicted proteins | sample COGITO_mtgs_1103_2_FD_87284 | JGI IMG/M metagenome (GOLD analysis project Ga0115553, IMG submission 87284) | Pelagic marine microbial communities from North Sea - COGITO_mtgs_110331 | ecosystem: Environmental > Aquatic > Marine > Epipelagic | place: Germany:Helgoland, sampling site Kabeltonne... | reverse complement strand
TTGAGCTCCTTCCCGACCAGCCGGCGTTCCAGACGCCAGCGCCGGGCACCTTCTCCGCCGCCATGGACGGCATGATTAAGGTGGACGACACCCTCGGCGCGCACATCGTGGCTGGGAAGTGGGCGCTCACTAAAGACGATCTCCACGACGATGGCAAGACCAGCAAGTTCGAGTTCATGGTGCTCAACTCTGACATTGAGGCGGAGAGCAAAAGCGCGGCGAATGGCCAGGGCGCAGTTGTAGAGGCTGAGGACGTGAAGGACGAGAAGGACGTGACGGACGTGAAGGACGTGAAGGAGGAGGAGGGGAAGGCACCTGGCGCTCCTTCCTCCTCTTCTCATTCTTCCCCTCCATCTCAATCTGCATCTCAATCTGCATCTCAATCTGCATCTCAATCTCAATCTCAAACGTTCCCCCGAGACAGCATCCACTACAAGGGGACCTTCCGCATCAGGGGCAATTCTCGTCCTATTCAGGAGCGCATTGCCATCAAGTTCAGGCGCAACCAGTCCTCCGGTTTCAACGTCCTCGGACTGGGCGTGAACGAAATCGGGAAATTCACTCTCAAGGGCACGTTCCTCCCCATGAGCCAGAAGTCCGGGAAGCTTCTGGTCTACAGGATCTACACCGAGATGGTCCAGCCCCCCGCCAGGTCGCCGCCCAAGCCCAGGAACAGGTCCTCTGAGCCTCTCCCCCAACAGCCGATACTGCAGCGCAAGGCCAGTTCCAGGACCATCAAGAAAATAAACAAGGACGTCAACGAGGGCCCTGTCACTCTCACCAAGGTGATGAAAGAGTGCTCCACTATCCTTCGGGAGCTGGTGTCAGCGGACGTCCACAAAATCTTCACGGAGCCGGTCGACGCAGTTGCCCTCAACCTCCCCACGTACAACGAGGTCATCAAGGAACCCATGGACTTCCGCACCATTCGCGAGAAGGTGACGTACACCGAGATGACCCACACCGACTTTGAGCGCCTCGTCCTCCTCGCCTTGGACAACGCCCTCCTCTTCAACAACAAGGAACAGCTCGGTCTCGTCTACACCGAGGCAATCAGGCTCAAGGCGATGTTCCAAGACAAGTTCAAGCAGGTTGCGGAGAGGGAGAGGGCCAAGCAGGCCGAAGCCAACCGCGGCTCATCGAACAAGAATCGCAACAAGCGCAAGAGCATGGACGACAGCGACTTTGAGGACGACGGCATGGGACCCTCCGACGAGGACATGAGCGACGCCGACGAGGGGGACGACGATCCGACCAATCCCTGGCAAGAGCCCCCCAGCAGACCTCGCCAACAGCCGAAGAAGAAGAAACCGAAGGCGAAGAGGCAGAGGACCAGCGGCGGCGGCGGCGGCGGCGGAGGCGGCGGGTACAACGGCTTCAATGCTGCGGGAGGTACCATATCCAAGGCGCAGCACGAGCAGGAAATGGCAGCGATGCAGTCCCAGCTCATGCAGCAGATGGAGCGCATGCAGCAGCAGATGAACCAGCAGATGCAGCAGGTAACCCAGCAGGTCCAGATGGACCAGTCTCGAAACGAGCTCTGGAGAGTACAGCAGACACAGAACTTCACCAACGGCCCCTCCATCATCGACACCTTCCAGCAGCAGCAGAAGGCCGAGCAAAGCGCGAAGGCTTTGGCTGCCGCGAGCGCCAACTCCAAGGGTGCATTCGACGGCTCGCAGCAGGACCTGAGCCAAATTCCCCTTACAGCAAAGGAGCATGAGATGGTCCGTGATAAGGTTCAGAAATTTGCCGATCCTGGCTCAGGGGCCGACGAGAAGGCGGCCAAACGCGGTCAGAAGAAACTGGAGGAGATGCTCTCCATCTTGCGAAAGTACAAATCCATCGACGATAGTGAGGTCGAGATCGCAATCGACGAACTTCCCGCCAACTGCCAGAGAGAAATGTGGACCTTCTGTTTCGGTGCCAGGAGGACACAGGCTGAAATCGACAGGAATGTGAAGAAGGCCAAGAAGAAGGATGACGACGATGCATGGTCCCCCGGCGGTGGACTTGGCGGTCGGAGACCACAGATGCGAGGAAAGGGGGGGAAAGAGGCGCATATGGACCTCGGTGTCGCCTCAGGAGTCGAGCATGTACCTCTTGGAGCCGACGTGGACCCAACGGGAGGTTTCAAAGTCGGTGTCCCGGGCGAAGCGGACGACGACAACGACATCCTCGATATACTGGGGGACGAGTTCGATACGGAAGAGGACACCAGCGCCTGGGGTGGACTTAGTGGCACTACTGACGATACAAATGCCAACGCCAAGGGGGGGAAGGAAATTCCCGGGAAGGGAGTCTGGGGCGGAAAGGGTGAAGATCACGGTTCTCAAGGTGCAGCTGAGGCAGCCTTGCAGCAGAGCCTCCAGCAGCACGCGGCTCAAAAGGGAGAGGAAATGAAACAGGAGGCTCTGCAGCAGGGTGAAGAGAGGACTAGGATCGCCCAAGAGGAGGAGGAGAGGAGGAAAGAGGAGGAGAAGAGGAAAATGGAGGAGGCTGTTCGGAGTGCTGCTGACGCCAAGGCGAGAGACGAGGCGGAAAGTAGACACATCAGCAATATGGCGACTGTCGACATGGACGAACAGAGGCTTCTTATGGAAAGGTACAACCAAGACAACATGTCAGGGAGTGCTAGTCCGAGTAGTGATTACGGCTTCTAAGCTCTTTCAGTATGCAGTTATTTTACTGCTGAGTTTTACAGTGAGTCGAGTCGAGTCAAGTCGAGTCGAGTCGAGTCGAGTCGTGCATGCATTGTGGAAGTATGAATAATGTTGTTGGGTGGAATAATGTTGTTGGGTGGTCCTGAGAAAAAAAATATATAAACACTGAAAAAAAGATCCAAAACACAAAAAATATGTATAACGAGCACAAGCACACCTAACGAGCAATCCCACCTTAATGCAAGCGAGCGGTATTTGTAAGAGAAGGAGAAAAATAAGCAAAAAAAAAAGAAAAAAAGGAAAGGAGTGAATGGCTTTTGTTTGTCCTGTCCTCCTTGGAGAGGGGATGGGATGCAAACAATGTTTTATGGGAGATGGAGAACATGCATGGACGTGCACGCATGTATACTACACCAAACTCGTCAGGAGAAAAATGAAAACAAAATGAGAATTGTTTACAACCACCAATAAAGTTTTCCTCTACTTTCATTTTTATCTTATGTCTACCATACCATCGGGAACAAGTACGACGGGTAACTGCCTACATTCATGGCGTGATTTCCATCACCGGCGAAGCTAATACTCCAGGCGAATTTCCGTCGAACGGAGTGGCGAGTACTACCGGAGCAGTGACAGCAAACGGTATGTCAACAATGACTGATGCAACGATTGCTGTGTGTGTGTCAGTATCTTCAACTTGAGTGGTCCGAATTCTACTACCATTACTCGGGCCCTCTCCACAGCAGCGGGAAGCATCAGCAAAACCTGTAATTACAAAACCGGGAATGAGGATCAGGAAATTGTCAGACACTTTGTTTTCTCTGGCTAACTTTATTAACAATATGATCACGAAATACATGATGGTGAACCTAGGAATTAATTTGGAATTCATCACAAAAGCTCCCGACATAGATGCAATCTGATCTTGATCGATCAAATCGTCCTTGTTTTCTTGTTCAACTAAGAGGATTCTATTTTTAGGGTTGATGACATTGACATTACGATCTCACCATCTCTCGAAATCTCACGAAAATTGTCAGGAATCTGGGAATTTGATCCTAATATCCCACAAACCCCATTTTGAACATTTTTTGAATAATTTGCCAGAAGAACTGGATGTTACTATCACGTGCTACAATGCGTTTTTTTAGTATAAAAAATGGACGCAATGCTACACATTCTCGTTTGAACAATCTTCTCTGTCCGATTATTTCATCAACTCCTTCACGAGGTTATACTACAGGCAGCGAATATGGACGCAATGCTACACATTCTCGTTTGAACAATCTTCTCCGTCCGATTATTTCATCAACTCCTTCACGAGGTTATACGACAGGCAGCGAATACTCTGTCATTCGACTGACACCAAAATCTCTTCAGAACGCTGAAGTGAACATCCGACAGATTCTCAACTCGACTTCTATCCATGCACGTGACATCCTGTCTTTGGGCCTCGATGGCACATTAACTCAAAGTCGGTCTCGTCCTTTGATTCTCCCTCGTGGCGAGTCAGTAGTTATCTCTCTTGGACATGTAAAAGCGATCGTTTATCGGGACGAGGCATTGCTATTTAATGGCAGCCATCCCAATGTCAGTTTGTTTGCAAGTGAAGTGCACAGGCAGTGTATTGAGGACGATGAAAGGCACACGGGGCAACAAATAAAACAAGACACTAATTTCCCTAAACTGGAAGACGCGATGGAAGCCTCGCATCCACTACTGTACACACATGCGAGGAGAAATCACCTTTTCAACAACAAGCCCAGTGATTCCTCTCAGCAGTTTGAGATGCTTTTCTTGGAGGAGGCTCTTCGCGAAATCTGCCAAATCTGGCGGCGGCGCGTCCAGCTTATCAAGCCAATTGTTGATAGCTTACTGGAGAGTAGCACAAGCGATGGCTTGTCCGAGGATCTTCACAGGCTTGTCCCTCTGAAGGATTCTCTACAGAGCTTTCAGATGAAAGTAGAAGAAACAATCACTTGTGTCGTGGAATTGTTGGCTAGTGACGAGGATATGCTTGGACTCATGCTCACAGAGAACGCAAAGGCAAAGGCCGAGGGAACGGAGATACACACATCGAAGCACGAGAGCACGGAACTGCTTCTGGAAGATTACAATCGCCAGCTGAATGGAATCTTGAGTGATGTTCACTTCCTCCAAAAGCGAGTGCAGACCAAGCAAGAACTTGCCGCTATTGGGCTGGATGCATATCGCAACAGGATGATACGCATGAATGTGCAGCTTGCCGTCGGCACTGTCTGTCTATCTACCATGACAGTCGTCGCAGGCTTTTTTGGAATGAACCTTGTCAGTGGCTTCGAGGACCACGAATCAATGTTTCTCGTAACCGTTGGTGGCAGCGGTGTTGCCGCGATTGTTTTGTACGCGGCATGTCATAACTTCTTGAGCGGCAAGAATATGAGAAAAAGAGTGCGGGAGAAAGCCACAGAGATCAACGCCATTACAGCTGTCCTCAATAATATGGATAGCCTGGACTTTGCAATCAAGAGGCTGTTGCAGGAAGCAGATTCAAATCTATCTCAGGGAAAATACAACTCAATCGGGTTCGGTTCGACCTACACATCCAACCCTCATTCTCACTCGCTCACAAAGGAACGATTTAAATCTGTCCTGGCAGAGGTGAGGGGGCCAGGCAAGAAAATTGAGAGGGGGGAAGTTGAGCTAATCTTCGGGATATTGGATAAAAGCGGAGACGGAGTGATGGACTACAACGAGTTGGGAAAACTGAAGAGGGAGCTTATTGCCAGCGAAAAGGGATGATGACGGATAAAAGTGGAGACGGAGTGATGGACTACAACGAGTTGGGAAAACTGAAGAGGGAGCTTATGACCAGCGAAAAGGGATGATTACCCATCAAAAAATGAACGAAGAAAGTAGTCGCGCTACATAAAACAGGCTTGCGCTATTTCCGAGAAGGCTTTCATTATTCTTCTTTCCTCAAAACAGGATTCCCTTCCCCCCCAGAATAACGAGAACACCGATCACAGCACTTATGTACAGAATAACTGGGGCACTCTTCTTGTTGGGATCTCCGCCTAGCGAGGTGGCCTCGGCACGGAGCCTTTCTTTCATAGAGTTGGACATTGTCTCCTTTCTCTCTGGTATCATGTCGTCATAGAGAGCCCCATCACCTTTGACCTTTCCCTCCGCCTCCTCTGCTGGCGGTGACGAACTGTCACCATCACTCATTGACAGTGCTGTTATCGACCCCAACGGAGATAGGAGAAGAGGGTAGGGACCAAAAGAAGTCGGCTTCCGAAGTGTTCCAAGCGCTATTCCGAAGGAACGGGAGTTTGTCAACAAACAAAAAAGCAAAACCAGAGCAACATTAGGTGTTAACATTGCGATCAGTGATATTCGCTGGAAATTAAGCCAGGAGAAGGAACGGTGAGCTCTGTCAGTTTTTGGCAAAAATTAAAGTCTGTTGGCGCGAAATTCAGTGCATACGTAGATTTTCTGGAGATTAAATCAATACGCTTCGCTCTTATAATCCTCTTGAAACCCAGTAAATACTGATTTAAAGGTGAGTTGCAACCTTTCATAGCTCGCTCCACCAATCTCAGGTGATTTCTCCTTCGTCCTTCTTTTGCGTACCCTCACTCTCACAAGTTCTAACCTGGAATAATTTTCCAATTTAGGCGCACATAATTTCTCCCTACCCTTGAGAACGGTGTTTTGTGCCATCGAACGCCCTTTGTGTATCCAGAACCTCCCCCTGAATCCTAGGACAAAACAAGGCCCACTTTTTCAAGGATGTTGACTCGAGTAGCATCTTCATTCCGTCTTCTCGGCACTGCAATACTCTCCTTGGTTATTTTATCGTCTGCTACAAGCACACTGGATGAGTCGAGAGCCTTCTCGGATCCTGGCGCTGCCAGTGATCCTAGAAATGACAAGGGTCCCAGAGATGAGGAGCTCCATCAGGAGCTTTTCCTCCAGCGCTACCCAAATCAAGACCTGTTCCTCAATCCAGACGAGTTCGCCGAGGAGCTCGAGCAAGTACATTCTCGGCTCTTATTTACTTTTGGGTATCTACCAACAATTATCGGTAACAAAAAATCAGTCTACTGCCTTGAAGGGATGCCTCATTGCAAACCTCATCCTCCTCCTCCTCCCCCCAAACATGAACCCAAACCCAAGCCCCGTAACGGCAACGGTGGGGGAGGGGGCAACGGTGGGGGAGGGAGCAACGACGACTACGAATCCGACGACAAAGCCCCAGCTCCAGGTAAAGATAATCCGTATTCTTCATTCTTTTTCCCCCTTGAATGTACCAACTAACTTGCCCTCACAAAACACTGCACTCGCGACTCCACTCAAAACCATATCACAATACACGCACAAATTAATCGCCGACAACTCGAACAAAAATTCAGCCCCCTACACATTCGAACCCACTGGACTCTTTCCAACTCCAAAACCAACACCACGCCCCTCACCCGACTCAACCAACAACCCCAGAGTAGTCCCACCCACAGACGGCGAAGATGACGAGCAATACGACGACTACTATTATGAAACGGAGATATGTGATGACGAAAAGTACCCAGAGTATTCAGATTTCGCCCTCTGCAAGGACGAAAATCAATTCAGCAAATATGTCTGCGATTCATTCTCAATCCCATGGATGGTGAGTTTATTATTTTTTCAATGGATAGTCACAAGTACGACGCACGAAATACGCAACGCAAGGGCAGCTGACAAATTGCACGGTTTTCTCCTTCAAAATAATTTGAATATCCCCGGAAATGCTCCAAATATTTGAAACGCTGCTCACCTCACCCTTCCTCATTTTCGCTCGCTCGCTCGCTCGCTCGCTCCACTTTAACATTCCGGCATTCAAACTATAAACGCAGAATTATTTACAAGCAACATGTGGCAGTAATGTACCGAAAGCTGACGTAGAGAGTTTCTTTTCTTTGTTTACAACTGACGGAGATGGGCCGACTGTAAAACTGAGCAATCCTCGTCTTGACGAAGTGATGTCTGTGGCTCAGAATTGCACTTGCGTGGGGGTTGTAGGATTCAAGACATGGGAGGGTGGTATATTTGGGGGGATAACATGGATTGACCAATGCCCAAAGGTAAAAGACGCAGTCACTGGCGGTGAGTTAAAAAAAAATAGCTCATCATACCATTTCTCTCTCTCTCTCACCCCACCCTTGCTCGTCTTCGTAACCCTCCTCATTCTTTTGGTTCCATGCTCTTAGAACCGAGAATGTGTCAAATTTGCGAGCTCTGCTTCAAAATTGAGGAATTTCGCAATGGTAATTACATGCAGCTCCTGGAAAGTGCGTATTCGAGGCATAATGGGGTGGGAAGGACCGAGACGAGCGGAGCTATTTTAGCAATAGCAATATTTGGGGCCGGTCTAATTTATTTATGGGGGCTTTAATTTTTAGTACATGCGTTGCGTGGAAGAAGAAAACAACAGAAATAAGATCGAACTAAATTGAAAAGGGGAGCATCTCGCCAAGCAACAAACGACGCAAATTCAAATTCCTTATAATTCGATGCCATTTCAACTATACAGCGAAAGACTTTCTCATCTGTCCGCCTATCTTCCCCTTTGTACCGACATTAGACGCCGCTCCTACTGGTAGTTTTTTGCTTTTCTCTGCACTGTAGGTTAGTATTTGTCCATCTCGCAGCGCGGTAATGTAAGCGCACAACAACTCACCGCCGCCGTTTGCCTCCTCCTTGCTTCTGAGTTTAGCCTCAATTGTCCGGACAATTTTGGCAGCCACTGATTTTGATGAGACTGGAAGCCCAGACGCAATTTTCTGGTCGGTTCTCTCCAACACCTGCACAACAGCAGACTGAGAGTACAAGTCCGCAACCTGCAGGGCTGTCCTGGCACCCTTGTTTGTTCTTGGGTTGGTTTTTGTTAGCAGTGAGGTTTTAGCTCCCTGGTCAATAAGCATTTCGACAAAGGCCAAATTTCCCCTTGCCGAAGCAGCATGGAGCGCAGAGTAACCGTTCTCATCTTGCAAGTCCAAATTAATTCCGCTCTTAATCAGGTAAGCCGCAATATTGACATACATATCCTCCTCTACCTCCTCCTTCTTCGCTGCTGGAGGATCAACATGAACTGAATTGTCATTGGGAGGAGGTGGTAAGTTCTCGCCTCCAACACCATCTCCATGTGCGACACGCATTGCACTCCCAACGACAATATTCTCTTTACAAAGGCTAGCACACAGGTGCAAAATAGTCGATCCGCGGTTATTCTGCAGGTCAATTCCGTGTCCTTTCTTGAGTAAGTACTGAACCATCTTCAAGTTCGCATTCTTGGCGGCAATAAAGAGAGGTGTATTGCCAAATGCGTTCTTAGCAGCCACTTCGGCATCCCCCAATTCCATAAGTGCAATGGCGCCCTCATCGTTGCCGCATCCGACGGCTTCATGGAGAGGCATGTTATAGTTTCCGAGAAGCTTAGCTCCAGTGTGCCCACCTACACCAATTAAGAATTCAAGTGTGCTCTTCGAGTTTTTGTTCCTTGCTGCTACATGGAGCGATGTGGCACCATCTGCCTTCCGGCACATCCAATTGCAGTTAGCCCCGTCCCCAATGGCGACAGTCATTGCTGTCAGATCTCCCGCGGCAGAGGCTTCATAAAGAGCTAATGTTGCAGGTGTTGCCTCTTGAGAGGCAGCCGAAAAGTGGTCAGGAATCGCATTCTCTGCTACTTTCTTCACAAAGAATGCCATCACACAAGAGAAAAACGACGATTTAAGGTGTTCAATTTCAAATTTTGACAAGACCAGAATGTCAAATAATTTGCATCTTGAATCTGATCATCTGCACGTGATCCCGATCTCCGATGGGGGGAGAAAAAGAGAGGAAAACAAAATCAGCTTGGGGATGTTTTCAAGCCAATTGGAACCGACGAGTCTATCTGTCTGTCTGTCTGTCTGCTCTTGATTACTGTTTTAAACTAATTCACACAAATTGAACACCTTATCCCATGCATGAGTCAGCAGTTTTTTAACTTCCTGCAAGTGAAAATACAGGACAAACCATGGGTCGCGCCCTCTTTGGCTGGTCTCTCGTGAAAGAAAATCCCGAAGTCCGCGGTTATCTCCTTGCTGGGCCTGCACGGGCTCCTCTCTTCATTTCTTTTGCTGCTATTTCAGTTGCCATGCTCGATCTGGCTTTTCGAAATGCGGGTTGCACAGGAGAGGGCTACAAAGCGCACGCTAATGGAACGGCTTTAATCGACAACGAGGGAAACTTGGCAAACTGCGAATCCAACACTGACTTTCTAAATTTCCGGCCTGACAGCATTCTCTCCAACATTGCTGTAGTTGCTAGTCTCATCAATATCATAATTATCCCCACCGCAGGCGCGATCGTAGACTATACTACCTATAGAAAACAACTTTGTATTGCGGCATTGTCAGTTGTGTGGTTGGCCAACTTTTGTCAGGCTTTTATTGGCCCGAATACCTGGAAATTAATTGCAATTTCACAGGCTTGTTTTGCTGGCCCAGCATTCATGCTTCACCAGGTAAGTAAGAGACATATGTTTCGCGCCGAGAGGCGACAAGAAGTATTTTAATAAAAACTTTCTAAACTAACTTGATTCGTGCCCCAGGCTACCCATTCCGCTTATTCCACCGAGGTCATTACCGATTTAAACAATCTGGCGTTTTTACAGGGCGCAATGAGGGTATGGGACATGGCTCCTATGCTCGCTTTTCTGATTGTTACCGCCATTATTGGTAACAGGGCCGGGCTGGATGTGACAGAGAAAGGAAGTCTAGCTCAAATCGTAGCCTGTACAATATCCCTCCCTTTAATTGTGCTGCTAGGGAAGCATCTGAAAAACCGACCTGCCCTGCACGAGAGAGTAGAAGAAGGGAAATCAATAATAACAGTTGGGATCCAACAGCTTTTGAGCACATTCAAGATGATGAGAACGAAGTACCCGGAAGCGGCAAAATTTCTCTTAGGACTAGCATTTTTCGAGAGCGCTTCCATCAGTCTAATCCAGCTCTTTACAACGTATCTCAAGAGCGCAGTGAAAGTGAACGATCCTGTAGGATACATTGTAATAGCCCTCGTTTGCACTGTTCCAGGCAGCATCAGTGTGTCCCATATTACGAAGCGGATTGGCGTGAAACTTACCCTCCAGATTGTCTTGTTTGCCATGATGCTGACAACGTGCGTGGTATGCGCCTTCATTTATGGCCCAAGTGTCACTCCTATACTACCACTTCTCTCGATTATTTATGGTTTTACTCTCGGTTCAGTTCAACCAATTCAGAGGACATTTTATTTGCTTATTGTACCCTCGGGTTCAGAGGCAGAGATGTTTGGTATCTACATTTTCTTCGGACAGGTCATAAATTTCCTTCCCAACCTGATCTTTAGCTTCATAAACGAGAAACTTAACAGTGTACGATTAGGAATGCTATCCCTAGCTATCTTCCACGGTATCGGTCTCATTATTGTCACTACAGTGGACTTTAAACGCGCTCGCGCGGACGCGAGTGTCAACGAGCACTTGAGAATAAAATCGTTACAACTGAAGTCAGGTGAAGTGGGAATTTTGTCCACCAAGTAGAGGGAAAGTAGAGTGAAGTGAAATGAAAGTGAGAGAAGAGTTCTGTTTTTTTTTTTAAACTGGGGCACAATCAATTAGTTACCGTTACCGTTACCGTTACCGTTGCCGT